>Ga0193752_1000384_pt1 | contig 44028 bp, 9 predicted proteins | sample H1c1metaG_FD_144924 | JGI IMG/M metagenome (GOLD analysis project Ga0193752, IMG submission 144924) | Soil microbial communities from a riparian zone of the East river system, Colorado, United States - H1c1 | ecosystem: Environmental > Terrestrial > Soil > Riparian zone | place: USA: East River...
ACCGAAATTGGCACCGAGAAACTACGCCGGCTCGGCACATTTGGCCGCTGGCGGTCGCCGATGCCGAGCACGTGGTTCGCCGTGCGAAGCTTCTCGGACCACACGCGGACGTGTTCCTCGACCCGCCCGTTCTCGCGTTGCCAGCGCGAAAAGTGCCGATACTGCAGCGGCAAATCGGGCACGTCAGACCTGGCGGTCACGCCTGCAAAATGCCCGTAGAAGGCACAGAGCTCCTTAAGCAGAATGCCTTTTGACCAGCCGTCGAAGATAATGTGATGCGCGTTGATGAGCAAGACGTGACGGTCTTCGGCGAGCCGGAGGATACCGACCCTAAAGAGCGGGCCTTTCTCCAACTCGAAACGATGCTGCGCGTTACGCTCGATGGCGGCTTGCGAGCGCGACTCCTGCTCTTCGGATGAACAAGCAGAGAAATCAACGACGTCGATGGAGAATTCCTCGGCCGGGTACGGTTCCTGAAACACCTCGTCGTCGCAGACGACGAAACGGGACCGCAGCGTTTCGTGCCTTGCCACTACCGCTCGAAATGACGCAATCAACGCTTCCAGATCGAGGCGATTGCTCAGCAGATAGGCGCTCGGCATGTTGTAGTTGTCGCTGGCGCCGCTGGACTGATAGATGCTCCATAGGCCGAGCTGTCCGTGCGAAGCGGGCGCGAGACGGCCATCGTCATCGACAGGTATCGACTCATCGATGGCTTCCCTGCGCTTCAGGCGCTTGAGCACGAGCGCCTGCACGCTTGGCGGCAGACTCATCAGTTTGTCGAATACCTCATCGTTTCGTGTCTTCATCACGGTTTCTCGCGTGGATTCATCAATATTGCGGATCGTCTTCGGACACGGCCCGTGCCGGCGCTGCCTCTTCGGTCCCGAGGCCGATCTCTTGCAAAATCTGCTGCAACAATTCCGGATCCTGCTCTTCGATCTTGCGTCGGAGAATATGCTCCTCCAACGCAGCTATGGTCGGCTTCTCGACGAAGTCGCCGAGCGACAAAGGCACACCATATTCGTTGCGTAGCTGCGAGATGATGTGCACGGCCGAGAGCGAATCGCCTCCGAGTTCGAAGAAATTGTCGTGCACGCCTACGCGCGACACACCCAGTACGCCTTTCCATTTCTCTTGGATCGAAGTTGCGATATCGATATCTGCGCTTCCCACCGCATTTTCAACACGCTCTCCGCTCCGCTCTTGGGCGGATGGTTCTCGCGATGACAGCGGTACGTGGACATCTTCCATGCCGAAGACTTCACTGCGCGAGATCACGATCTGCGGGTGGACCGCTTGTACTAATTCTTCGATCAACGCGATGCCTTCGCCGGTGCTCAACGCATCGCGCACCGCAGCGGCCATGGGATCTGTCGGCGTAGGGGCACGCAAATGATGGAACATTCCAACATCGCGCCACGCGCACCAATTGACAGACGTTATAGGCAGACCTTCTGCGGAAAAACGCCACGCTAGGCCGTCCATGTATGCATTCGCGGCACTGTGGTCCGCACGCGACGAATCCCCCTCCAGGGCATTCCGCGAGGAGAACAGCAACACGAAGTCAGGGTCGTGATGTCGAAACCACTCGATCAGATTTACGCTGCCCAGCACCTTCGGCCTCAACGTGCAGTCAAGGTCTGCGCGATTCTCGAGCATGCCGCCACTTTCCACGCCAGCCGCGTGGAAGACGCCATCGATCTTGCCGTATCGCTCGCGCGCTAATTCCAATGCGGACGACAGCGCCACGGTATCGGCGACATCGACCGGGATGCTCATAAGCTGTGCGCCAGATTCGACCAATAGTCTGAGCTGTTCTGCCGTTGTGGTTTGCAGAGCAATCTGTTCGCGCTGCACGGGGAGGTCAGCCGGATGCACGGGGGCCGATCGACTGAGGATGACCACACGTGCTTCGTGTTCCTTCAACAAATGACGCACAACTTCGAAGCCGATGCCGCCCCAGCCGCCGGTGACGACATACGTTCCGCATTTGCGAATCGCACGTGCTCTCGCCTGTGGAACAGACCTTGGAAGCGCCATAAATTTTCGCACGTAGCGCACGCTGCGGCGAAAGGACACAGCCGACGCCGGCAAACCGTGCTTCCACTCATTAATGATGTGGTCAGCCCATTCTCTACCTGGCGTCTCATCGTCGGGACTGGCAGCTGCGTTGCGCGCGACGTCGAAGTACACGGTACGAACTTCCGGATAGGCGTGCTGCAAACAGCGACACACGATCGCCGACATGTATCCAGCAGGGGCGGCGGCCTCGGGCGCCGTACACGGCCCTACGCCGCTGCCGAGACAAATCAATGTGGCGGAGCTGTGTCGCGATGTTCGGATCGCTCGATGCAGATTCATCAAATCATGGAAATTCCGGCCGACATCGTCGGTTGCGCTGACGTCGTCCGCATCACGTCTGCCCGAACAATAGATGAAGTATTGGGGTGCGTCCGCAGCGATCGAATCGAGCAGTTTTGCGTATGCGAGTGGATCGCCGAAGGGAATTCTAAAGCGATCGGGAGAGACTCTTGCAAATCCGCTGCCGTCGAGCACTTCGATGATTTGCTGCCCTGCCAGCTCCAATCGTGCGCGCATACCGGCAATGTCCCCGACCTCACCGCCGATGATCACCCAAGTCTTGGCTGCCACTGGCGAGCTGCTGAGAGTTAACCGTTCTGGATGCCAGACCGGTATGTGGAAATGCACCGGATTTCCGGTGGATTCCGATAATGGCCGCGGCGCGTCGGACTGCCGAGTGTCTGATGTAACGACTGGCGCAGGTGAAGCATCGACCCAATGCCGGTGACGGTCGAAACGATAGCCTGGCAAGTGCAGCCGCCGACCTTTACCTGAGCTCCACACGTTCCAACAGATACTGGACCCGTTTTGCCAACAGGCAGCGATCGTCTCGCTCAGTGCCTCGATCTCCGCCGATGCCGCAAGCGCGCTCGACATGCACGACTGTATGTTCAGTCCTTTGAGGTAATCCTCTTCCTTGAATGCCTGGCGAATGCTACGACCCGGTCCGACCTCGAGGAACAGCGAATCGGCATCGCTCGCAAGCAACCGCAGGCCATCTCGGAATCGCACGCAAGAGCGCATGTGCAAAGCCCAGTACTTCGGATCCATCGCTTGTTCCGATGTGATCCATTCACCGGTGACGTTGGATACGAAGGGAATCCGCGGCGACTTGAGTTCGATCGCTTCGAGGCATCGCGTGAACTCGTCCAAACACGGCTGCATCATCGCGGAATGAAAAGCGTGTGAAACATCCAGAGTGCGCGCGGATATGCCGTCTTCTGCTAGCAGGCGTATGAACTCTTTCACTACGGAGTCGAGACCCGCAACGACCGTTTGGTTGCGGTGGTTGACGACAGCGATGTCCAAATTTGCGGGCAGACGCTTGCGCACGTCGTCTTCGGAAAGCCGGACGGCAGCCATAGCACCCGCCGGGAGCGCCTGCATCAATCGTCCTCTCACAATCAGGACATCAAGCGCAGCGTAAAGCGAGAAGACGCCCGCCAACGTCGCGGCGACGTACTCGCCGACGCTGTGCCCGATCATCGCAGTGGGCGTCACACCGTAGCGTTCGAGAGTCCTCGCGAGCGAATACTCGATGACGAACAGTGCAACTTGCGCGTGACGTGTTTGGCGCAATGTCGCCTTACGTTCTTCCTCATTCTCGCCGTCGAAAAGAATTCGGTGCAGATCCAGAGCGTGCTCGCGTCGCAAGTATTCGCAGCACTGCTCGAAGTGTTCGCGAAATGCAGGCTCATCCGCGAGCAGCGCCTTTCCCATGGCCGGATACTGATTTCCTTGACCTGGGAACATCATTACCACTCGCCCGGAAGTTACGGGTACGCGCTCGGCATCGAACTCGCGCAGGAGACGGATCGCATCGGTTGTGTCGCGCGCCGTCATCGCCACTCGGTGATTGCGCGGCTTACGGCCGACCTGCAGCGTGTATGCCACGTCAGCGAGATTCGCGTCCGGATTCTCTTCCAAGAACGCGCGCAACGCGCCGACGTTCATGTGCAGAGAGGTTGCGTTTGCCGCGCTGAGCGGCAGTATGTAAGACGATCGCGCGCGCGGGGTGTTAGCAGCAACGGGCCAACTGCGGACGATCGCATGCGCATTCGTCCCGCCCATGCCGAATGAACTGAGGCCGGCGACGCGCTCCTGAGTCGGCCAATCGCGCAAGCGCGTGTTGAGGTAGAACGGTGAAGCTTCGAGATTCAGGGCGGAATTCGGAATATCGGCATGGAGAGTTGGCGGGAGCTTGCGATTATGGAGAGCGAGCGCGACTTTGATCATGCCGCCGACGCCGGCCGCACAACCAAGATGTCCGATATTGCTCTTCAGGGAACCTAATCCGCAGAACTGCTTCGCTGTAGTCAGTTCGCGAAATGCAGCCGTGAGTGCAGCCACTTCGATTGGATCGCCGAGGCTGGTTCCTGTGCCATGTGCCTCGACATAGCCGACTGCGTCCGCACCGATGCCGGCAACACTCAGTGCATCGCGAATGGCAGTTGCTTGACCTTTTAGGCCTGGAGCCGAGTAACTGACCTTGTCACTGCCATCGTTGTTGATCGCGGAGCCCAGGATCACTGCGTAAATGGAGTCGCGATCTCGAACAGCATCTTCCAATCGCTTCAGTGCAATCATGCCCGCGCCGTTAGCACTGACGGTGCCGGTGGCGTCGGCGCCGAACGCGCGGCAATGCCCATCGCGCGACCCGATCCCACCGTCTTGGAACATATAGCCGAGATGCTGAGCGACAGAACAGGACGCGCCGCCGGCAAGCATTAAATCGGCTTCGTAGCTCAGGAGCGATCTGCACGCCATGTGAATGGCAACCAAGGAGGACGAGCATGCTGTCGTGACATTGACGGCCATATGTTCCAAGATCAGGTTGTATGCCACTTGTGTCGCACTGAATGCGGGATCATTGGCGAACTGCACGCTCTTGAAACCGATCTCTTCGAGAAGTTCGGGATTGCCGGAAAGATTTCGAAACAAATAGTCGCTCGATTCGACTGCGCAAAAAATGCCGATGCGCCCGTCGAACGCTTCGGCGTAGTAACCTGCATCATCGAGCGCGAGCTGTGCGGTTTCAAATAGCAGACGCTGCTGCGGCGAAGTTACCTCCGCCTTCCTCGGCGTCATTCCGAAAAACTGCGCATCGAACCACTCGAACCCATCGAGCCGACCGCCAGCCGTAACGAAGTTCGGATCGCCGAGTTGCGAATCCGGCACCCCAGCTCTTCGCAGCTCATCCTCCGTGCTCGAGCGTATTGACTCCCGACCCGCAAGAAGATTCGCCCAGAACTCTTGCAGTCCCGTTGCTCCCGGCAGCCGACACGACATACCAACAATTGCGATGGCGCAGTCAGGCAATACCGGCGACGATTCCGTACTCATGCGACGTCTCTCTGGGAATTGCTGCGGCGCTGCCTCGCCCGATCGCGACCGGCTTGCAACGCAGCGCGCGCATTCGCGGCACGATCGTCATCGACCACGCTCGTAGTTTCCGCATTCTCGAGCTGCTCGATGAATGAAGCCAATTTTGCGATGGTCGCATGCGTGAACAAATCCGTTATCTGCACAGCGGCCGCTAGCTCGGCCGCGATTCGCGCATGAACTTTCATCAGCGACAACGAATCACCGCCGAGGTCGAAGAAGTTGACATCTGCAGGTGGACGCTCGCCGCTTTGAAGCGCTGCCGCCCAGATCTCGGCAATCGCCAACTCAAGAGGAGATTTTGGAACGGCGCTCTGTGCGGAGCGTCCGGTTGGGGCGGGTAGCGCGCGACGGTCCAGCTTGCCGTTGGGCGTCAGCGGCATCTTCGCAAGCCACACCATGAAATGCGGCTGCATATGCTCTGGCAGCTCCGCCTTGAGATAGCTCTTCACGGCGGTCTCGGTACCGGCGCCGACCAGATAAGCCACCAGCATCTGGCGACCGGCGGATACTTTGCATTCCACGGCCGCATCGACGATGCCTTCGTGCGCACGTAAACAAGCTTCGATTTCTGCGACTTCGACACGATAGCCGCGGATCTTTATCTGAAGGTCTCTTCTACCTAGAAACACGAGATTGCCGCGACGATCGTAGCGCGCCCGATCGCCGCTCCGGTACATGCGTGCACCCGGTGTAGTCGCGAGCGGATTCGGCAGGAATGCCTGCGCCGTCGCGCGCGGGGAATCCAGATAGCCGTTCGACGTACCGAGTCCGGATAGATAGAGATGGCCTTCCGCTGCGATACCGGCCGGTTCCAGCAAGTCGTTCAATACGTGGCACTGCATATTGCTGAGCGGCCGGCCAATCGTGCGCGGAGCCTCAGAGGCAATGTCGCCATGTGTGCACACACCTACCGTTGTTTCGGTGGGTCCGTAGTGATTGATAACGCGTAGATCCGGTGCGCATGCACGGATCGAGTCGAGTAGCTCTTTCGATGGCGATTCGCCGCCCAGCACCAGGCACTGCGTCGGCAACACGTTTCTTCCAGCGCCAGCACTCATGAGCGCAATGAGATGAGACGGAACGATCTTCAAGCAATCGACGGGGAAGCTGCCGAGCTCTTCCGCCAGCGCGGGCGCATCGAGGCTCTTTGACTCGGAAAGCAGCCGCAAACACCGACCTGTACCCAGCGCTCCAAACACTGAGGTGTAACCAAGATCCGCAGCGACGGATGATAGGTGCGACAGCGTCGCTTCGGCCGACAGCATCAAGCGTTCTTCGACCGCGTAGATATAGTTCATCAATGCCCGATGAGGAACGCTGACGCCCTTCGGTCCGCCCGTACTGCCCGACGTGTAAATGATGTATGCCGTTTGTTCTGGATGAATCGTTACACCCGGCTCCGTCATCGGCGCCGCATTGATCAATTCGCGTTCCGCATCCAGGTCGAGCAATAGGATCTCGCGCTGACTGTCGCTGACTTTGGCGACATGCTGAGTGTCGGTGAGGACGGCGGCGAGCCGCGCGTTCTCGATCAGCCGATTGAGTCGTGATGCGGGATAGGCAGGATCCAGAGGAACATAGGGCATACCGCTCTTTAGGCAGGCCAGCATGCCTACGATCTGATCGACACCTCGCGGGAGGCACAAACCGACGATCGACGCCGGCGGCAATTCACCCAGTAAGAAATTCGCCAGACGGCTTGCAGCCAAATTAAGTTCCGCATAGCTCATGACCGTGGACGGCTCAGTCGCGATCAATGCATTTCTTTTGGGATACGCGCCGGCCAACTCACGAAATCGCGCGGCGAAATCGACGGACGGATACTGCCGTTCGTCGCCGTTGGCGATGCGAATCAGATTGTGTCGCTCATCCGGCGCGGACAGCGCGATTCCGGCGAGAAGCGCTCCTTCATCCGTCTCCGCGACACGACCTAGTTCGCAGAGAATGTGCGAGTAAACACCCAGGACGTCTTCGATCGTTTCCGCATCGAAGCAGTCCGGCGCATACTTCAGCGTCAACCGCAGTTTATCGCCCGGCACCGCCACCAACGATAGCGGGTAGTTGTTCTGAGAAACGGAATGAAGGCTACTGCATGCCGCCCCTTCGCCGTCGGCGGCGTTGCCAACATCGGCGGGATAGTTTTCGAAAACCACCAGCGTATCGATCGGCCCGACAGCCCGATCAAAGTTCAAAAATCCTTGAACTTCCGCCAGGGGTACGAACGCACGCTCGTTGCACGCAATGTATCGGCTCTGCAGTTCGAGCAGAAAGGAGGCGACGGTCTGCCTCTGATCCACACGTTGTCGAATAGGTAACGTGTTGATGAACTGCCCCACCATGGTCTCGACACCGTCGAGTTCCGCGGGGCGACCGGAGACTGTCAGCCCGAACAGCACGTCCTTTTCTCCGGTGTAACGATGAAGCAGCAACACCCAGGCCGCTTGGCACAGGACGCTTAACGTTACGTTCCTCCGCTTCGATGCGCGCAGCAGTGCATCCGTCCCGACCGAATCCAATACAACCGAATGATCGTGTCTACCCGGCGCATGAGCAGTTTTGCCCACCGTCCGCAACGCTTTGGAAATAACTTGTCCCTGTTCGTACCCGGCAAGTTCGTTCTTCCAAAACGCAAGCGCGCCCGTAGAGTCTTGCCGCTCGAGCCATGCCAAATAATCGCTGAACGGACGTCGTGGAATCAGCAGCACCTTTTTGCCGCCGACCCTTTCCTTGTACAGTTCGATGAACTCCCGCAGGACGATCGGACCCGACCAGCCGTCGAGGATCGAATGATGATAAGTCCAAACAAATCGATAGCGGTCGGCTCTGATCCGTACAAGACACATACGCATCAGCGGCGCATCGCTGAAATCGAAAGGTTTTAGCCATTCACGACGCAAAAGCTCGGCAAACCTCTCTTCAACGCCATCCGCAGCACACTCTGACCAGTCGTGCTCCTCTAACGCGACGGCAGCATCCCTTAGCACCATCTGCACGATCGAGCCATCGTCTCGACTTCGGAAGGCCGTGCGCAGAATAGGATTTCGATCCACCACTCCCTGCCAGGCCTGACGGAATGCCATCGTATCGAGAGGCACGTGAAATTCGATGGCGTGCTGCGGCACGTATACGCCGGATGCCGGCCGGCTCTGGCAATGAAACAGAATCCCGGTCTGAATCTTTGTCGCACCGTACACGGCTTCTACGCCGCGCTTTTCTTCCTTGACATGCTGGAAAGCAGTGCCTGCAGTCCGCAAACGAGGAAGATCGCCGACCGAAATCCGCGCATGATCCGCCGCGAGCGACTCGACAAGTTCTTCGATGCCGGCACGCACCGCCTGCGCAAGCGACTCTATCGATTCGATGGGGAGCGACTGACTGTGCGCAAGATCGATATGGAGACCGCTCGAGTTCTGGTTCGCTACGATGTCGAGCGCGAAGAGCCGCGCCTGCATGGGCGACCGTGTAGTCCTCTGGGCTAGTTCGCCGTAACGCGACGCCAAGAAATTGCCGCTGTCCGACTTCGAACCGAAGAGCCGACCGAAATAGTTGAAGCAGATTGAAGGTTCGGCCAATCCCTCCCAGGATTGCGCATCCTGCGCGACGTATCGCGTCAATCCATAAGATATGCCGGAGTCCGGAACGGTTCGCAGTTGGTCGGCGATGCAAGTCAAGTTATCGCGCGCGGCAAGTTCGGTTCGGACGTCAAGATTGACGGGGTAAATGCTCGTATACCAACCGACGGTCCTACTGTTGTCATGGTCGATGCCGGCAACGGTTCTGCCGTTGTCTTCCAGCATTAAGCTGACACGCTTACTGCCGCTCCATGAGCTAACCGCAGTTGCGACAGCGGTCAGAAGTACGTCCGTGACGGCGAAGGCGCCATTTCGTTGTGCATATAGATTGAGACGCGCTGTCGTGTCCGCTTCGATATGGACTGGGAAATGCCTGGTGTCGGACACGGCGTTGGAAGCGCCCGCCGGAAGTTGCAGCGGCCGCACGTTTTGTAGCGTAGTGCGCCAGTAGTCGCGCTCTGTGTCGGAAACCGACATGCGAGCTAACGACTCCGTCCACGCGCGATAACTCGCCGTCTTCTGCGGCAGCTGATGCAAAGCGCCGTCGCGATGACTCGAGTACAAGTATTCGAGGTCGTCGAGTAGGATCGACCATGACACCGCATCCACGACAAGGTGATGCGCAACCATCAATACAAATCGCTCGCCTGTCGTGAGCCGATGAATCAGATGCACACGAATCAGAGGCGGGACGCACAGATCGAATCGGGATTGGGTCTGCCCAATGATATCGTCGAGGCGCAGCCGAAACGCTTCTTCATCCATTGACTCCGCGATCTGCGTCTCCACGTAAACTGGATCGGCCATCGTTTCGGCATAAGGATGAAAGTACTGCCGCCATCGCCCATCCGCATCGCGCGAGAACGATGCCCGTAGCACGTCGTGAACCTTGAGCAGCGTCGGAATACAAGCCTGCAAGCGCCGGACGTCGAAGTGCTCCGATATCTCCACCAGCAGAGACTGGTTGTAGTGATGAACGTGGGTCGCCGTCTTTTGCAGGAAGCGCGCTTGGATCGGCGACAGACTCACGTCGCCCACAACCTCGTTCGTCGCATCCTGCTTTTTCTCCGTCGTTTCGGCCAGCTTTGCGAGCTCCGCGATCGTTGCCGTGGCGAACACCTCACGCGGCTTTATCGAATAGCCTTGTTGACGCGCTCGGGCAACCAGCTGGATCGCGACGATCGAGTCGCCGCCCAGCTTGAAAAAGTTCTCCTGCGGCGAAATGGCTTGCCGATCCAATAGCTTTGCCAGGATTCCAGTCAGCACCTGCTCGACATGCACCAACGACTCCATCTCGTGCTCTCCCGCCATGACTAATCTGCGAACCCGCGACCGACGCTTGCGTTAACGAACGACTCCGACATTCCGACCAACACCTTCCGGCTGCCTTCATAGGGATTGCGGCCATGCGCCATCAGCAAATTGTCGAGACACAAGATGTCGCCCGCCTGCCAACGAAAGACCTGCTTTTCCTCCTCGTAGGCGTTCCGAATCGCCGCGAGATCGTCCGCATGGATAGGACTCCCGTCGCCGAGAAACGCATTTCTCGGTAGATCGCACTCCGCCACGCTGGCTTGCAGCGCTTCGCGAACGTCTTTCGGCAAAGCGGACACGTGGAACAGATGCGCTTGGTTGAACCAGACCGCCTCGTTGGTGACGGGATGACGCACGATGGCTTGGCAGCGCTGACGCGTGCGCAAGTGATCCTCGCCAAACCACTCGAACTCCATGTCGTTGTCACGACAATAGCGTTCGACATCCTCGCGCCGTTCCGTCTGAAATACTTCCTTCCACGAAAGATCGAGATCTTGATAGTTGCGCACGTAGAGAACGCCATGCCGGTCGAAGCGTTGCACGAGATCGCGCGGCAGGCGGCTCAACACTCGTCGGCTGTCCGCAACCGGCGTTTCACCGCCGACCGGACTCGGCTGGACGCAATAGAAAAATATTTTGCCGGGCCAACTGCGCGTGTAGGAATTCTCATTGTGCATCGGGATGGTTTGATTCGCGGGATACTCAGTTGACGTATAGATTTTTCCCGCCACTGCGCTGCGAGGCGTCGATCGATTCTCGTACGTGAGCGGAGTGCCTTCGAACCCTTCGCGAATCAAACGTTCGAGGTGCGCGGCCCCGCTGATTCGAAAACCGCGCAGCAGCACGCCGCCTTGCTCTTGCAGAAGCGCGCGGATTCGACCCGCATCGGCCCGGACGAATTGCGCTATTTCTTGCCGTCGATCCGGGGCATGAATCACGGGTACTTCGCGTGTTCCTTGCGAGTCGTTCATGATCGGACCGGACGAAGTTACAAGCCGTCTATGCAGATTCGACAAGGTTTCGTCCCCGGTTGCGGAAAGCCATTTCAGGATCGTCTGCAGATTTGTCTTCATTCGGGCAATCGCCGATTCGCTCCAGAGTTCCGCGCGATACTCGAGATCGCCGACCAAAGCGTCGTCGTATTCGTTGAAACTGATCAGCAGATCGAACTTGGCGTCCTTGCCCGGAACGTCAAGCGTCGTGATCCGAGTAGCCCGATCGCGCTCGTCCTTCTTCGCCCTGATTCTCCGGTACACATAACGCACGCCGAACAGGCGTTGATCGGAGGTAGCCCCCAGGGCTTTTTGAATGACTTCCGCCGGCACATCCTTGTTCTCGAGCGCAGACAGCACGACGCCTCGGACGTGCTGGATGAAGTCGCTCTTGCGCGTCGAAGACGGCTGGTCGATTCGCATGATCAGCGTGTTCAGCAGCAGCCCGACCACCTTCTCCATATCCGGATGGAAACGCGTGCTGACGGGCGTTGCGATGGCGATGTCCTGCTGACCGGTCTCGATATTCATCAATTGTTGAACGGCGCCCAGTATCAGCGTGAACATCGAAACATCGAGGGCCGCGCTTCGAGAGCGCAGTGCCTCGAAGATCGGCGCGGCAACACGCCATTCTTCCCATCCACCAAGATTGCTCGCCTCGGACGTGGATTCCTTGCTATGCAGCTTTTGTGGCGGGAGATCGCGCAGAGCTGTCCGCCAGTACTCGATCTGCCTTTTTGCTTCCGGCCCCTTCAAGAATTCACGCTGCCACAAGACAAAGTCCGAGTACTGCAATGGTTGCGGCGAGTTTTGTTGGCCGGACTCCTCATCGAAGCAGGCGCGCAACAGCTCGTCACGAAACACTTCCATCGAAAGATGGTCGGCGACGATGTGATGAATGTTGATCACGACCGCACTGCGAGTTCCCGGCAACCGAATGAGCTTGCACGTGACCAGCGGACCTTCGAAGAGATCGAGTTGAGCGCCGGCTTCAATATCAATCAGGCGCGCGACTTCGAGGTCAGCGGACGGCTCGTCTAAATTCTCCAACGAGCAAGTCGCAAACGAGAAACGCGGTATCGGGTCGACGATCTGCGCCACCGCCCCGTCCACGTACGCGAATCGCATCCTCAATGCATCGTGCCGCGCGACGATCTGTTCCAGCGCTCGATGAAGCACGCCTTCTCGCAGTTCGCCGTCGACACGGAATGCGCCGACGATGTTGTAGGCGCTGCTTTCACGAAGCTGGCAGTAAGCGAAAATTTGGTTCTGTCCGGGAGTCAACGGCAAGTTGATCGGCTTACGAGGGCCGCTCGCAATGGCGTGCAGATCCGGTCCTCCTGCCGCACGCTCGGCTACTACGGCGACCGCCACCGCAGCAAGCTGCTCTACCGTCGGCATCTCGAAGAAGCCGCGCAACGGCAGCGAGAGTCCATGCTCGATCTCGAATCGCGAGATGATGCGCATCGCCGTCAGCGAGTTGCCGCCGGCGGTGAAGAAATTGTCTTGCACGCCGAGCCCCTCGACACCCAGCTCGCTCTGCCACAGCGTAAGGAGTTGCGACTCCTTCGGCGTTCGCGGTGCCAGGGCCGGCAGCAGTGCTGGGGAATCGAATTGCGGACTGGGGAGTGCTTTACGATCGACCTTGCCGTTTGGCGTTAGGGGCACGGACTCGATAGGCACGTAGATTTTCGGCACCATGTACGCAGGCAGCCGCGCCAACAAGAACTTCTCGATCTCGGCAGGCGCATCGACCGTCGGGCTCGCAGAGCCAACCGCCCACCGTGTCAGTTGCGACTCGTCGATCGCGCCGCCGATGAAACCTTGCAGCACGACGCTCTGCTCCGCCCCAAGCAATTGCGCGAGCGTCGCCTCTTCCACACGCCCGATCGGACAAATTCCGAGCCCGACCGACCAGGAGAACGCGAGCAACAGCTGGCTCGCATAACCCGCTGCGATGAATTGCTGAGGCGTCGCCGTCTTCCGATCCGACACGAGGAACGCCGCAAAAGCCGATTTCGCGAACAGCGCCCGATTGTCGCCGCCATAAATCGTCTCCACCTGGTTCGGGTCGTCCGTCGCAGTTAGCCTAGCTAGAGTTCCACTCACACTGTCGAATCGATACCAACCGCCTGCGCCCGCGCATCGATCAGGATGCGCGTAGAGAACGATTCCGACCCCATCCGGCAAGTTCGCCGCCAACTGCTGCACCGCGCTGTCGAGCGCTTGCCGTGAAATCGGTTTATCGACGAACTCGCGGAAGCTTTGCCGTTTGAGCACATCGAACTCGATGCGCCGAGTCAGCGCGCCAATCGATTCGGCAACAGGCGGCTCGCAGCTCAGAGTGGAATAGCCGAGAACGTGCGACGCGCTCGGTAATAGGGTGCGATCGATCGAGAGTTGCTCGCCGCCCCAGCGGCAGTCATGCGAGAGTCCGAGGTTGCGAGCCTGGCCATCGATCACTGCTTGCATGTGGCCTGCTTCCAAGCGAATGAACTGCAGCGTCTCCGCGTGCGGATACATCGGAGTGATCGCATCGAGATCGGCGACCCATATCAATTGCACTCCCGCGATGCCTGGTTGAGGCCCGGACAAGCGCACCAGCGCATTCTCCGCGCTGGAGTAATAGAAGAATCCGGTTTCGAGCCCGGGAATATCGACGCCCTTCACGTTCACGTAGAGCTGAACCGGATACAGACTCGATGCCGAGGGATAGAAATATTTCGGCAAAGGTGCAGCGTCGATTTTTACTTGCCGGAATGCACCGAAACATTGCGCCACAGCATCGAGCGACAAAGATTGCGGCGCGCTCGTCGAGCAATCGCTCGAGAGGGTCAGTGCGTTGGGCGCCGCCATCGCGACGCGCGGAAATTCCGCGGGAAGCTTGCGCTGGGAGCGTTGTTCGAGTTGAAACAGTTGCCGTTCGACGCCCGACTTCAAGCCTGGACGCTTCTCGGCAGACGTGCTCTCAGCTTGCGGAACGAGATAGGCAACCAGCCGCTTGCCTTCAGTCCCCGTGCCGACCGCATTCACAACCGCCGATTTGACCGACGGGTGTTCCTGCAATGCCGCCTCGATCTCGCCGAGCTCCACGCGGTAGCCCTGGATCTTTACCTGACTGTCCTGCCGGCCGAGGAATTCGATGACGCCGTCTTCGGTGTAGCGCCCTAAATCGCCGGTTCTGTAGAGGACTCCATATTTCTCCGTCGAGATAAAGCTTGCGGCGGTCAGGGCGTCCCTGCGCCAGTAGCCCTTAGCCACTCCGATTCCACCTATATATAAGTGTCCGGTCACCCAGTCGGGACACGGCTCGAGCCGATCATCGAGTACCTGAAACGACTGATTGGTGAGCGGCGTGCCGTACGGTACGCTCGGCAGATGGCCGACGGGATCCGTAACCGGATGAAAAATCGACCAAATAGATGCTTCGGTAGCCCCGCCCAGACTGACGACCCGACATTGCTGCGCAAGCTGCGTGATACGTTCCGGCAAGTCGACCGGTACCCAGTCCCCGCTCAGCATTGCAACCTTCAGCGATGCAAGCGCCTTAGATCCCAAAGCTTCGCATTGCTCCACGACCAGCTGCATCAGCGCGGGCACCGAATTCCAAACCGTGATCCGCTCCTGCTCGATTAGCCGGCGCCACGACCCCGCATCGGTTACTTGCGTACCACACGGAATAACGATGGCGCCGCCCGCGGCCAGCACACCGAAGATGTCATAAACGGAAAGATCGAAGCTCAACGAGGAGACGGCCAAGACACGATCTTTGGCCGTGATGCCGAAACGCCGATTGATATCAAGTACGGTGTTGACCGCCCCGCGATGATCGATGACGACGCCTTTGGGTTCGCCCGTCGAACCGGACGTATAAATGATGTACGCGATTTCCGAGCAACTTCGCGTCTGCAGCGCTCTCGGGACATTAACCTTGGAGAGCGCGTCCGCGCTCACTTCGATGATTCGATGCCCATGCTGCTCATCCCTGGCGAGCTGGCCGCTACGCACCAACACTACGCGGCATCCACCGTCGCGGATCAGCGCTTCGATGCGCTTAGCGGGCAGCGACGCATCGATCGGCAGGTAGGGCGCGCCGGATTTCAGGATGGCGAGCGCCGCGACAATTTGCTCCCAGCTCTTGTCCATCACGATTGCGACGGGACTGAGCGAGTCATTGACTGCTCGCACCTGCGCCGCCAGAGCGTTGGTCCATGTTTCCAATTCGCCGTAGGTGATCCGCTTTTCGCCCGCCACGATGGCTTCGCTAGCGGAAAATCGATCGGCGCTTCGCTCGAACAATTCGTGTAACAACGCGGTGTCGACGTCAGCGTGTCGCGCATTCACACGCTCGCGTACCACAAGCTGCTCGATCGGAATCACGTTCAGGGTCGTATTCCAGCCTGTATCGAGGGCAAGCGATTCGAGCACCCGGGAATACGCAGCCAACATCGCATCGAGCACGCCCGTTGGAAACAGATCGTCGATCGCATCCCACATGATGTTGAGACTGCCGGCTACTTCGGCCACTTGATGATCGAGCCAAATCTGCGCAGTTTGGGAGATGCCGAACGATTCGTCGTCCTCGGAATCGAGGCTCTGCGAATCGACATTTGGCGCGCTTTGCTGTCCCGCGTGAGACTCCATGCCCAACACGCTCGTAAATACTACGGGCATAGCTACGGGCGTCGACCCGCCCCTACGTCGGTTGAGCTCGCGCATCACGCTCACGCCGCTGAACGAGGCATGGTCCATGTCTTGCCACAACCGATTTTGCAGCTGCAGAGCACGATCGACGAAGCTGAGGTCGCTATCGACCTTGACTTCCAACAGCATCGACGACGTAAAGTCGCCCACGATCCGATTCACCTGCTCGTGCACGCCACGGCGGTTGAACATCGTCAGGTTCAAAGCGAAATGCTTGCTGCTACCCCATGTCGCTAACACCTGCGAGAACACCGTCAACAACGCGACTGTCGGCGACACACCGTTGAGGCCTGCTTGGCGCTTGACGGCCGACCAGGCGGCCTCATCGAGCGTCAATCTGCGCCGAACGAAACTGCCCTTCGGCGATGCGGATGCACTGGCAAGCGGTAGCTTGGGAGCGTCAGGAAAGCTATCCAGCCTCCCGACCCAATAGTCACGCGCTCGCGAGTAGTCGCCGGAGGCTCTGAGCCTGCGATCTGCAATCATGTAGTCGCGGAACGTCACGTCGAGCGGGGCGAGTGCAGCATCGCGATCTTCGTACAGACTGTGCAACTCGCTCAAGAGAGTGCCGTTGCTCAGTGCATCCGAGATGAGCATGTCGATACAGAAGTGCAATCGATACAGGCGGGACTCCAGCCGCGAAATTCTTAAGGCAAACAAAGGCCCGCTGCTTTCAGGCAATGCGGTGCGGCTCATCGTTTCGCGCGTCGACTGCAGGACCTTGCTCTTCTCCTCCTTCGCGAGGGCGGACAAGTCGGCGTAACCGGGTACGTAACGCGCGACTTTCGGGAGCACGCGCTGACGTCCGCTGCGATCGAAGACCGCGCGCAACATGTCATGCCGCTCCACTAGTGCATTCCAGCAATCTGCGAACCGATCGATGTCCAGGTCCTGAACGTCGAACTCCATGTAATTCTGAGTCGCGATGCCGCCGGGCATGAGATCCGATCGGCGTCCGATCAGGTAGGCCTCTTGTAGATCGGACAGCGGGAAGGGTTCGTAGCGTGCTTGCGGGTCGGGCACCAGATTCGTTGACTTTTGCGCCGCGCTCGGAGAATCCGACAGCGCCTTCACGAGTCCTGCGAGCGTAGGTTCGTCGAAGAATCGCTGCAGCGATACGCGACGCTCCATCGTCGTCTCGATCCGGTCGAGTAATTTGACGGCAAGCAACGAATGACCGCCGCACTTGAAAAAATCTTGCTCGAGGAAAACGTGATCCAGAGCGAGCAGCTCGCGCCAAAGTTCGGCGACTCGGCATTCCTGCTCGGTCGCTGGAGGCGTACCCACACTCTCCGCATCCGGCTTGCGTTCTGAGGCTTGGCGTTGCAAACCACCGCGGTCGATCTTGCCGTTGGCTGTCAACGGCAGCGCATCCAGCCATGTAATGGTAGTGGGCACCATGTACGCAGGCAGGTGACGTGATGCGTATTCCAGCAACTCGCTGCCTATTGGGTGGCCAGTGCTGCACTTCTCGCTCGCGGTGACGAAGGCGCATATCGAGGATTCGCCATCGACGCCTGTCGCAGTGACAGCCGCAACGCTGTCGACCGCAGGATGTGCGCGAAGCACGCTTTCGATCTCGCCGAGTTCGATGCGGTAGCCTCTTATCTTGACCTGATGATCGCGACGGCCGATAAAATTGAGCGCGCCTTGATGGGATAGGCTCGCTACGTCGCCTGTGAGATACAGCCTACCTCCCGGTCTTCCGGACCATGCATCCGGAATGAAAGCATTGGCCGTCAATGCCGGCCGGCCCAAGTAGCCGATCGCCAAACCCTCGCCTGCGATGCAGAGTTGGCCGTGTGCTCCGGCCGGCAGACGATTTCCATCGGCATCTAGAACATAAAAGCTGGTGTTCAATATCGGAGCGCCCAGCGGCGCCGCAGTCGCGCCCCGCTCGAGCGGGCCGTCCAATCGTGCGGTCGATGACCAGATCGTCGTCTCAGTCGGTCCGTACATGTTGTGGACCGATTCGCAAAGCTGATTGAGCGACGCAACGAGATCCGCCGGAAACGCCTCGCCGCCGCAGAATGCCCGCAGCTTCGGCAATCGCCCGGCTCTGGCGACGGAGCACAAACCTCGCCATGTCGCGGGCGTTGCTTGCAAGATGGTAATGCCATCCAGACTCAGACGATTCCACAACAATCTGCTGTCCTGCACCTCGACGCTGGTCGCGATAGCCAGCGTCGCCTTTGCCAGCAACGGCAAGTACAACTCGAGTCCCGATATATCGAATGCTGTTGTAGTGACGGCAAGCAACTTGTCGGTGCTCGCGATGCCGGTCACTGGCAGCATCGCAACAAGGAAATTTGTCAGGCTGTGCAGCCCCACTGCGACGCCCTTCGGCTTGCCGCTCGAACCGGACGTATAAAGAATGTATGCGAGCTGCGCGCCGCAAGTCTGCGGCCAAACTGCGGGGATGGGCCGCGCAAACTTCGTCAGCCAATCGCTCTCGATCACGATCTCGTTTACACCGCGATCGGGCAAGAGCGCTCTCATCGCCTCGGTGGTGATGATGTTGCGGGCGCCGCAATTCTCGAGCACGTATCCGATTCTTTCCAAACCTTGATTCATGTCGATTGGCACGTAGCACGCGCCCACACGCATTGCCGCCAGATGCGCCACCAGAACGTCGAACCCGCGGGGAAGGCCGATGGCGATCACGCTGCCCGGACCGACTCCCCGATCGAGTAAGTACGCGGCCAGAATCTCCACCGCGTGTTTGAGCTCCGCGTACGTCCAGCTACGCCCGGCAAACTCGACGGCCGTGGTGCTTACATCGGGCGCGCTCAGCAGTGAATCGATCAAAGACAAATCGACAGGCAGCACCGGGCCATGCATCTCTTGATCGCGCGCCGAGGGAGGCTCGATCGCCGAGAGACGAGTTTCTGGTCGCTCGGCGATCAGCTCGAGAATTGCGAGAAAATCGTCCCGCATCCCTTCGACAGTGCGCGGAGCAAATAGCGCAGTCCGATAGCGAAAGCGGCCCTGCAACGTACCGGCCACCTCTCGCATGGCCGCCTCGAGATCGAATTCCGCGGTATCGATGGTTTGTTCGACAGGCTCCAGCACTGCATCCTCTTGCGCCTCTCCGGTGGAGTTATCGAACGCCAGCTTTACCTGGAACAACGGAGTGTGTGCGCCGCTGCGCGAAACCTTCAGCTGGTCCAAGAGGTAATTGAAAGGCACCTCTTGATTCTGGTACGCACGTAAGCAGATCTGCCGGATTCGCTCGACCAATTCCCGGAGGCTCAGATCCCCGTCCCATCGGCAACGCAGCGCCAGCTGATTGACGAAAAATCCGACTAGGTCTCTTATTTCCGGGCGATTCCGATTTGCGACATCCGTGCCGATTATGAAATCACTGCGACCGGAACGCTTGGCGAGTACGACCGAGAACGCGGCCAGGCAGCACATGAACAGCGAGCAGTTGAGCTGCCGCGCCCGCGCTCGTATTCGCGCGAGTTTATCCGCGGGAACTTTGAACGAGATCGAACCGCCACCGTACTCCATGCGATCGGGACGCGTAAAATCGGTCGGCAAGTCCAGAAAAAACTCGCTCCCCGCGAGTTCCTTTTTCCAGTAGGCTAGCTGTCCGTCGTGCGCATGGAGGCGGTCGCGCTGCCAAGACGCATAATCGATGTACTGCAGACCGAGCGCAGGAAGGCATGTGTCCGATCCGCCCGATGCGAAGCTTCCGTACAACGTGAGCAGCTCACCGAGCAGCAATCCATGCGATGTGCCGTCGATTGCGAGATGGTGCAGAGTGAACAGCAGCAGCTGTTCAGTATTCGACACCGTCAAGAGCGCCACCGCAAACGGGCGTCCTGCCTCTAGATCAAACCGGTGTTTACGATGCGCGTCGATGTGTAATTGGATCAACGCAGCACGATCTTCGGGGGGCGATGAGCTCAGGTCATGCGTTTCATAGTAGGGGCGTGCCTCCGCGACGAACTGCCGGGGTTCGCCATCGACTTTGAGGTAGCCGGTACGCAACGGTTCATGACGCTGTACGAGAGCATAAACGGCTCTACGTAGAACTTCCGGATTGAAGTATTGCTTCAATCGCAACGCCATATGCACGTTGAATGCACCGCGCGTGTCGCCCAGTTGTTCGAGGAACCAGAGCCGCTCCTGCGCCGAAGAAAGCGGAAAGTGCGGCGCAGACCTCGAAACCTTCGGCAGAGGCGCCTCGTCGGTTGACTTGGCGTTTTCAATACCGCTCTGCTGCATCAGTTTTTGCAGCAACTCGCGCCGCTTGGGCGAAAGACCTTCGATCTTACGCTGCAGCACCGACGTTTCGGTCTCCAAACTTTTCAGCGTCGGCTCGGACATTTCACGACCTCAATTGGCAATCGTCGGTTGTTAGCAACGTCTTCGTGAACAATTTCAGCCAATTGCCTGTTCTTGAGCCCGTACGCGCGCTCTGTTCGTCGGCCGCATGATTGAAGGCATGGATCAACGCTTGCGCACAGTACTGAGCGATGAATTCGTCTCGAACCGGCGCAAGGGTTCGCGGGATGGCAGCTTTGCATTGCTTGCCTTTTCGCTGTCATGGCTGCAACAGCGCTTCGAGCTGCTCCTCTTCCATCTCTTCGACTTCGTCCAATAGCTTCGCCATCAGCCGCTCATGCGTCGCTTGCATGAAAGCCGCGAGACCTTCGATGGTTGGATACTTGAAGAGGTCTTCCAACTCCGGCTCGACGCCGAACTCCCGCTGCAAGCGTCCATGCACTTGCATGAGCAGCAGCGAATTGCCGCCTGCGTCGAAGAAATGCTGCCGCTTGCCGACGTCGGCATTCAGCACTTCGCGCCAGATCGCCTGCACGCGCGCCTCGGCTGCAGTCAAGGGTTGCTCGTCCTCGTCCACGCTTGCGGCAGGCAAAACCATCTGCTCGACTTTGTCGGTATCGACCTTGCCGTTGACGTTCACGGGAATTGTATCGACCGGAAAGATTCGAGCGGGCACCATGTATTCCGGAAGAGTTTTGCGCAGATGACTCCGCACGCTCGCCTCGTCCAGCTGGCCGTCCGCCGTCACGACACAAGCCCACAGTTCGCGAGGCTGATCATGAACCAGCACGACGGCCTGACGAATCTGCGGATGAGCCAGCAGTGCGCTTTCAATCTCCGCCGGCTCGATACGAAATCCCCGCAGCTTCACCTGCCGATCGATGCGCCCCAGGAACTGAATTTCGCCGTCCGTGCGGATGCGGGCGAGATCGCCTGTGCGATACAAGCGTGTACCGAGCCTGCCCGAGAATGCGTCCGGAATGTATCGATCGGCAGTACGCCGCGGGTCCTGCCAATAACCGCGAGTCACGCCCGCGCCCCCGATACACAACTCTCCGGGTACGCCGATGGGTGCTAGACCACCGTCCACAGTAACGATGTACGCATCGGTCCCTCGAATCGGCACGCCGATCGAGCCATAAAATCCGTCGCGCTCGCCGAGGTCGGTCATCGTCACGATCACCGTCGTTTCGGTCGGGCCATATACGTTTACGATTCGCAAATGCGATTGCCAGCGCCGAACGATTTCGTCCTTGCAGGGTTCTCCACCCATCGCGACGGTCAGCGCCGGCAGCGGCGCCGGGGTCATCACTTCCAGCGCGGTCGGCGGCAGGAGGGTATGCGTGATCGCGTTTTCCTTCAAAAACTCCCGCAGCGGGGCGCCCGGCATCAGCCGGTTGCGCGGGCTGCAATAAAGGGCCGCGCCAGCTTCCAATGCCATGGCGATTTCAAAGATCGATGCATCGAATCCAATCGACGCAAATTGCAAGACACGCGACGTGGAATTGGCGCCGAGTTCTTCCATCTGCGCAGCGACCAGACTTGCAAGCCCGGTGTGAGTCACCATCACGCCTTTAGGCCTGCCCGTGCTGCCCGATGTGAAAACGAAGTATGCAAGTTGATCCGGGTGCATCACTGTCGGCACGTTCGTGCCATCAAGCGTCTCCCACGCATTCGGGCTCTCGTCAAGACACAGTACCTGCAGAGAATTCAATTCCAATGACGGCAGGTTGTCGCGCCGCCCCCGCTGAGTAAGCAGCATGTCAAGACGCGCATCGCCGATGATCTGAGCAATTCTCCCTTCCGGCAGACTGGAGTCGATGGGCACAAACGCTGCGCCAATCTTGTTGAGCGCACACAAGCTGGTGAGATAGTCGATGCCGGATTCCATGCAGATCCCGACACGCGACTCGATTTGCAAACCTTTGGAGCGCAACAACCGCGCAAGCCGATTGCTGCGCGCATTGAGATCGCCGTAGGTGATCGACCGGCCACTCTGAACCACCGCAATGGCCTGCGGTCTTCGGTGCGCACTCACCTCCAACATCGATGACCGCAGGTTAGCCGGCGAGCTGGCCGTTCGGCCTCGATTGCGTGATTCGTAGAGCGCCTTGTCCTCAGAGTCCGCCAGATCGATCAGCGAAATCGGCTTGTCAGGATGCGCGAGTACCTCGGCAAGCACGCGACGATAGCGACTGACAAAGTTCGCGACACTGCGCTCAGCAAAGAGCGCGCTGTCATACTCGATCATGATGTCGACCCCGCCCGCGCGTCGTCGCATCGCCCACGCCATTTCAAGTTTCGCATCGCCCCCCGGCAGTTCGAGGCTTTCCGTTGCCCACACTGGAGCGGAATTCTCGCTCCCGTGATCGAAACTAAACTTCGTGGAGAAAAACGGGCTGTCGGCGGCGCCACGGCTTTTGCCGAGCACGTCGACCAGCCGACTGAATGGCATGTCCTGGTGCGCGAACGCATCCAAGGTCAGCGCCTTCACTTGGCCCAGGAGCTGCCGAAACGTCGCGGCAGGATCAAACCGAAGACGCAATACGATCTGGTTGACGAAGAATCCGATCAATCGAGAAAATTGTGAGTGTTCGCGTCCCGCAACGTCGGTGCCCACGACAAGATCGGTTCTTCCTGAATGTTTAAACAACAGGACGTAGAACGCCGCCAGATACAGCATGTAAGCCGTGACGCCGGATTCTCGTGCGCGTACTTCAAGCGGAGCGGTTTCGGCGCTGTCCAACGTTAAATCAAAGCGCGCCGCCAATCCTCTGCCGCGTGTCGAAGGAGCGTTGTCGTGCGGCAAACTCACACTCTCTGAGCCGCTCAACGTTCGACGCCAGAAGTCAGTCAGCGCTTCCATATGTTCTCCGGTCATGGCGCGCCGCTGCCAAACCGAGAAGTCGCGATACTGATAGGGCAACTCGGGCACTTGCGCCTTGGATCCATGGTCGTAAAAGCTCCTGATCTCCTCCGAGAAATTGCGCAAGGATTGCGCGTCATAGATGAGATGATGGAGACAGAAAAATAGGATGTGGTGATTTTCCTGCAAGCGATACAGACGCACCCGCATGAAGGGCGGCGATCGGAAATCGAACTTTCGCAGCGCCTCCGTTGCGATTTCCTCATGAACTCTGAGTTGAGTCGCCGCTGGGTTGCGTGCGTATTCCTCGGCGACGTCGATAATCGTTGCGGCGGAGGGAGGTCTCTCATGCACGACCTGCACAGCCTTCCCCTCTTTCAACTCGATGCCGGTGCGCATCGCTTCGTGCCGCGCGACGACTTGGTCCACCGCCCAAGAGAATCGCTCTGGGTCGAAAGAGTTTCGGACAATGGTCGCCTTTGCACCGTTATACGCACTGGACTTTTGGTGCGTGCACTCGTACAGCCATAGGCTTTCCTGAGCGAAGGAAAGTGGATAGCTGTGAGCAACCGGCGCACGGCTCAACGCTGGCGATCCAACGCGAGGGTCATGGCGTTGGTCCTTCAACCAAGACACCAATGTGTCCTTGTGACTGTGCAGCGCGTTCCGGACCTGTTCGCTGAGACCACCCTTCTCCACGCTGATGCGGAGCCTTCCCTCTGTGTCGAGCGAAAGCCCGATACTGTTGCGCTGAAGTTCATTGATGAGCGTGTGGATGTTCAAGACTATCTCCGCGATCCTGGCGCCAGCGTGCTCCGTGCGCGCCGTCTCGGTTTCAAAAAATGTCTCAGGTCCACGCTGCCGGCCGAATCGGCCGAACTCAGGGAATTCAGCATCGCTTTCCGCAAGGAATCGACATCGAAGGTTTTGTGGATACGCAAATACAATTTAGGTGCCCGCAGAGAACGACCGCTAAATTAGGAACTGCCGCAAGTCTGCCGTTCCTGGCGCGAACGACATCTGCTACAAGTGACAGGAGTCTCGACGGGACGGGCGTGCCTGATCGCGCTACGGGGTTGAAATTCCCGGCGGATCGCGCCGTAGCGCGCAAAACCTGGCGCCGGACGCCCGCATGGTCGAAGCTGCGACCTCAAATATTGCCGGAAGGCCAGTTTTAGGTAGGGAGAGCATCTCCCCGCCTCCGATCGCACCCCCACTGGTGGAACTGACAGTTATGCGACGCCTTGCGCAGAAATCACACTCCTGAATAGCGCGGGCACGAAGATCGAATATTTCGGGAACCTGCTGCGCGCGAGGTGACCCATGGCATCCATATTGATTGTCGCTCTGCAAACGCCGGAAGGCTTGCCTCCGCTATCCGTCACAACCCTCGCAGCGTTGACGCCGGATCTGTATTCGTTCACGGCACATTGGGAGTGGGCCGACGGTCCGTTTGCAGTAGAACTCGGATTCGACTATGACATCGTCGGATTCACGTATTACGGGAGCACGGAATGGCATCTCGACGATAAAGTCTGCGAGTGGGCTCGGCAGCTGCGCGAACGAGGTGTCACCGTCGTCATCGGCGGACCGGCTGCTTCGGCCAAACCTGAAGTGTTTCGCAACAGCTTCGACGTCGTATTCGTGGGTGAAGCCGAGAAGACCTGGCCGGAATTTCTGGCCGACTACTTAAGTGGCTCGACTAAAAAGGAATACCGGCAAGTGCTCCCGATCGACCTTTCGGAGAGCCCCCCACCAAGGTGGGATGTCCTGAGTACGACCTCTCGAATCACGTACGGGATGATGCAAACGACTCGCGGCTGTCCGTTTGATTGCGAGTTCTGCGACGTCATTCAGCTCGTGGGGCGGACGCCGCGGCACAAAACGGTTCAACAACTGCAGCAGGAGCTCCGCCGCCTGCCGCCTCGAACGCAAACCGTGTGGATTTGCGACGATGAATTGTTTGCCGATCGCCGCTGGACGAAAACGGTGCTCAGCGAGTTGATCGAGCACAACAAAACGCGCGCGCAACCGCTAACTTTCATGGCACAAGGCACGCTGAACGTAGCGAAGGACGCGGAGCTGATGAGCCTGCTGGCCGACGCGAACGTATGGAGAGTCATGATCGGACTGGAGTCCACCACCAAGGCCGGCCTTGAGTCCATCAACAAAAGACACAACATCCGCAACGATTTCGCTGCCGAAGTGCAGAAACCCCTCAGGCTCGGTGTGGGCATCGTAGGGATGTTCATCTGGGGCATCGACGGCGAAGGGTCGGAGTGCTGCCAAGCCGTCCATAACTTTGCGTTGGAAGTTGGCCTGCCCGCCGTCCAAATCGCAACCTTGCAAGCAACGCCGAAGACGCGACTGTGGACGCGCTTGCGCAAGGAGGGACGCTTGCTCGATCCGCGCGCGATGACAGAGCGCTACCAGAAATCGGCAGATCGGCTGAGCCCGCCTGCGCGCGACATTCTCCTCAGGACGAAGGGCATGCTGATTTCGAACGTCCTGTTCAAGAACACGAAACGTGCGGAGTTGTTCGAACAAATGTGGCGGGTTCTGCCGCAGATCTACGATTGGTCCACCTGGACAGAGCGGATCTGCACTTGGATGTCGCTCATCGAGCGCCAGCCGGCCGGCCGCTGGGTTGACCCTGCGCCTTTTGAACGGAAGCTGGCCAGTACCTTACGTGCCACCGGGGCGGATGCAGCGGACGCATTAAAGGCAGTGGAGAAGGCATTGACCTATGCAAGGCAAAAGGCGGCGGTGCTGGTTCCCAGCGTGTGCGAGTACGCACTTCTGAACATCGGGTATCGCGAGAAGTACCAAACGTTCGCTGCATTCGCGAGCATGTGCCAGGAAATTGAGCAGGAATGGACGCAAGAAGACTACGAAGCATGTTTGATGCAGGACCGGATCACGATTCCGGCGCAAATAGAGCAAGCGTACTCGCGCGAGCTGTTCCCGACAGTGTATAGGCGGACATATCTGAATCTGAATGACGGCTCGAAACTTGGGGAAGCGCTGTCGGAGATCTTCTTCGACTTCGTCTTCGCGACTCGGGGTTCCGAAGATACGTCTGTGCCGAATCAGCTCCGAATACTTGCGGATCTCGGCGACCGTGTGTGCGCAAAACTGAACAGCACGCCGCCGGAACTGTTCCAACCCATCCTCGACCAAGGGCAAGTAATTCCGGACCATCGCGGCAATCGCATTCACGATTGGGTGCTGCGCGACGTGCAAAACGAAATCAGTCGCGCCTCATCTCGATTCGAGGTGGCATGAGGACCCGCTGAAGGCAGGCGTTGTCCGCAGCCGGAGCGTGCAAATCCTGAAGGAGCGGATCGAGCATTCAGCGCGGACAATCGTTGGCATTTTCCGCAAGAAAATTGCGACGCAACGACTCTTCCATGAGATCAAAGTGATCTAATGGTGCCGAGTGCGTACCGTCTATCGCTACGTGCTCCACAGGGTGACGAAATCCGTGCTTGGTCAATCGCTGGACCATGGCTTCGGACATTTCGGCAGACGGCCAGAACTCATCGCGAGTGGCGGATATTAGAAAGATCGGGCCATTGATTTTCTCAACCAGAATCGCCGCCTTTGCGACTGCGTTCTCGTCTTCCAGCATGGCATCCCATGCTCCGCGAAGATCGCCCGTGATCAAACTCGGCACCGCGCTCCAGGGAACCGGCACAAACGGCAACGACTCGCCGTTGCTCGAGAAAGATGACGTATTCATGAGCGCTGTGTTCGCCGCGAAGACGGCGTTTCCGGGTACGATACCGACGACGGCCTTGATGGTCGGATAACGACTAGCCAAGACTAGGGCCAATTCCGCACCCTTGGATCCGCCAAGCAAGGCGATGCAGTCGCGATTGATCTTTGGGTGATTGCTCGCCTCTGCGATAGCTCCGTACACGCCTTCGAGTGCTATGCGGTCCATCTCCTTCGGAATTCCCTCTTCACCGAAATAGGCCACCGCAAGGAACGCATAGCCTTGAGAGAGAAAGCGATCGCGTTGTTCCTGCAAACGATCGCCCGTCCACACGTTGCCGCCCTCGGCGCCTCCGAAGGCTACTAACAAAGGCTGGTTCTCGCCCTCGCCGACATAAAGGCGGACATTGACGCGACCATGATTCTCCGGAAGCTTGTCGGCGTCGAAGGTCAGCATGAGATACGCGTAGTAAGCGCTTGCCAGACAGATTGCTGCGAGAAATAGCAGCGCAGTCCACTTCGCGGCCCGGATCGCACGATTCATTGTTATTCCTACGACAACGCAATAGTCTGCTGCAAAGTTGGATGTTGCCGCCTTTTTTGGGGCTGCACAACCAGGAGATGTCAGACTCTGCTAGTACGCTCGCTGAGCAATCACGGACCTGGCACGCCTTCCGGCATCGCCGTCCGAGGATGTCTCATCTCAATACAGTCCGAACAGCTGGGCGATAGACCACCGTTGCGCAGGGAACCGGTGAATGAGGGCTCCCTACGCAACATCGATGACAATGCAGTATCGATGCGTCCCCGACGCACTCGTATCTCTAAAGTACCATTTCTTCCAACTCCTCCCCGGAACGCTCTCGCGCGAACAATTGTTTTGCCATCGCCGATGTTCGTTCCATCTCGATGAGGTCAACGAGATCCGCGAAACATGCAGTATCCAGTACCGCCTTTAATGGCAGGTGGACATCGAAGATGTCGTTGATGCCCACCTGCAGCTGAGTCGCCAGAAGCGAATGACCGCCGATCTCGAAGAAATTGTCCGCAAGCTTAATCTCCGTTACGCCGATGATCTCCGCTGCAAGCGCCAATAGCGATGCCTGTGCCGGCGTGAGCGACTCCATCACGGCGTCGCTTGGGCGAACATCGCCGGTTTTCGCAAGATGCAACTGCGCGCGGTCGATCTTTCCGTTGACCGTTAGCTCAAAGCGACTCACCTCGAGAAATTGCGAGGGCACCATATACTCAGGCAGACGTTGTTGCAGCCAGGCGTGCAACTCCTTCTGTGTTGGGCAACCCGTCGCCGCCGCTTTCAAGTACGCCACGATCGAAAGATCGCCTTGCGGGCCTGGTTCGGCTCGAACGATGCCTTGCGACACCTGCGGATGCGTTAACAGACACGTCTCGATTTCTCCGAGCTCGATCCGGTACCCCCTGATCTTGATCTGATTGTCGCGCCGGCCGACGTAATCGATGTCGCCGGATTCCGTCCAACGCGCGAGATCGCCGGATCGGTAGAGCCGTGACGAACTTCTCGAGAATGGATTGGGAATCATTCTTTCCGCAGTGGCCGCAGGCTTGCCCAGGTAACCCGACGACACGCCATCCCCGCCGATGTAAATCTCTGCGACCACACCAGGCGGTACGGGGTTTAGGGATTCGTCGAGGAGAAACACCTCGAGATCGGATAGCGGCCGTCCCACGAGGCTAGCACTGCCGATTGCCTCAGCCTGTTGCACGGGATGCAGAGTCGTATGCACCGTGGTCTCCGTGATGCCGTACATATTGATGACCTGCGGACCGTCGCCTCCGGCGGCCTCATACCACGCCGCCACCGCGCTCGCTTCCAGTTTCTCTCCGCCGCAAATGACCCACTTCAACGAAGCCAGCGACTCGCGATGCCGCACGTCTGTGATCACGAATTTTGCGAGGTTACGCAGAGCCGACGGCGTCTGATTAAGGACGGTGATGCGCTCCCGAGCGATTAACTCGATCATTTCCTGCGCAGAACGCGCAGTGTGATAAGGCACCACCACGAGCCGTGCTCCATGCAACAAGGCGCCCCACATCTCCCAGACCGAAAAATCGAAAGCATAGGAGTGGAACAGGCACCAAACTTCGTGCGGGCCGAAGTTGTAGAAATCGCGCGTGGAGTCGAAGAGCCGGCCGACTTGGCCATGCGTGATCACTACTCCTTTTGGCACGCCCGTGGTTCCGGACGTATGAATCACATACGCCGGATGGGCCGGCACATGTTGGACATTCAACGCATCTGAACTCCCGGCGCTCAATAGTTCGTCCCAGTCGACGACGGGTGTCGATGCCGACTCCACGGGCCTCCCAGCTTTGGATTCCACGATCAGTACGCTCGGTGCAACGGCTCGCAAGATCAAGTTGACGCGTTCTTGCGGCCAGCGTCCTTCAAGAGGCGCGTAGGCCGCCCCCGCTTTCAGTACGCCTAAAATAGATGCAATCTGCTGTCGCGGTTGCTCGAGGTGAAGTGCTACGTAGTCTCCTGGCTTCACCCCTCGGCTACGCAGCGCATGCGCAATGCGATTGCTTGTGGCATCAAGTTCCTCATAACTCATGTCCCCCGCTGCATCGCTCAAAGCGATGGACCGCGCATGACTTCGGGCTACCTCCGAGAATCGCTGGTCGAGCGTCTCACGCTGCGGAAAGTGCGCAGGAGGTGGAATAGTGAGCCGATCGCTGCTCGACATCTCCGACGAAGAGTGCATCTGTTCCATATCCATGTCTGTCTCCTGTTCGCTCTCATTGGGCAACACGTGCAGTTGAGTACGATCGATCTTGCCGTTCACCGTGAGTGCGAAATACGCCACCTCATGGTACCGCGATGGAATCATGTATTCGGGCAGCCGCTCCTGCAGCCACGCAGACAAGTCGCGCGCAGTCAGATCGCCGCAGGCAGACGACTTCCAGTACGCCGCAATCACGGTGTCGCCGTTTCTGTCCTTCTCCGCACGCGCAATGCCTTGCGCCACCATCGGATGTGCTCGCAGACATGCCTCGACTTCTTCCAACTCAATTCGGTATCCCCGTACCTTGATCTGATTGTCGCGGCGGCCGATGTAGTCGATGTCGCCGGATTCGGTCCACCGCGCCAGATCGCCGGATCGATAGAGTCGCGAACCGGGCTGCGAAAACGGGTTTGGAACCAGGCGTTCGGCGGTGATCACTGGCTTGTTGAGATAGCCGGTCGCCACACCCTCTCCAGCAACATAGATCTCGCCGATCGCTCCCGGTGGAACGGGCTTGAATGAATCGTCCAGGATGAATACTTCAAGATCCGAGAGCGCCTTTCCGACCAGACTTGCGTTGCCCGTCGCTTCCGACGGCTGCACAGGGTGCAGCGTCGTATGCACCGTCGTCTCAGTTATTCCATACATATTAACGATCTGTGCGCCGCCGCTGCCACAGGCGTCATACCAGGTAGCCAATGTGCTGCCTTCAAGCTTCTCGCCAGCGCAGATAATCCACTTCAACGTTGCAATGGATGCACGTCGGCGGATGTCCGCCTGAAGTGCTCTGCCGAGGTTCCTGAATGCCGAAGGCGTCTGGTTGAGAACGGTGACTCCTTCACGACCGATCAGCTCCAGCATGTCCTGCGGATCGCAAGCAGTCTGGTATGGCACCATCGCCAGACGGCCACCGTGCAGCAGTGCACCCCAGATCTCCCAGACCGATACATCGAACACGTATGAATGGAATAGACACCAAACGTCGTTCGAATTGAATTGGTAGTGTTCATGCGTCGTGTCGATGAGCCGTCCGACATTTTGATGCGTAATCACGACGCCCTTCGGCACGCCGGTGGTGCCGGACGTATGGATTACGTACGCGGGGTAGGCCGTCGAGTGCTCCACTTCGAGCGCATCGTCATGTCCGTTCGCTAGCAACGCTTCCCACTCAATACGCGCCACTTGCGACTGCGCTTGGGCAGCAATCGCGGTGTCGGCAATGAGCACTCTAGGCGCAACCCCTTGCAGAATGAGCCGAATGCGCTCATCCGGCCAGCGCGACTCCAAAGGCGCATACGCCGCGCCGGCTTTCAGTACGCCGAGGATCGCAATCACCTGGGATCGCTTTCGTTCGAGGCATAGCGCCACATAGTCGCCTACTACGACACCTATGTCGCGAAGCGCATGTGCTACGCGATTGCTTAGGGCATCGAGCTCTCGATAGGTCAAGACACCTTCTTCATCGCTTAGCGCGATGTGGTCCGCATGCTGGCGCGCCGTCGTCGAAAAACGTTGGTCGAGTGTAGGATTTAACATTGATTGTCGGCCCGTGGTTACTGCGATAGTCGCGTTCGTGTTAGCAGGGAGCGCGCAATACTCGAGGTCGCCGATTAGCTTTGTGTCCGCCTCGAGCATTTGCGCTAAAACGTTTCGATACACATTAGCCAGCTCCTGCATGCTCGCCTCCGAAAAGCGCTGATCTCTGTACTGAAGCGTTCCGAACAAACTCTCTTCTTGTGAACTGAACGTAAGCACCAAATCGTAGTGAACGCTTTGCCGCGGAACGTCTTCCCTCTCCATATGCAATGTTCGCGTCATCGGTGCCGCCTCCATCGATGAATGGAAGTTAAGCTTTACCTGGAAGACGGGCGCCGACTCCGAGCTGCGCGCGATCTTTAGTTTGTCGAGCAGCCGGTCGAACGGCATCGCCTGATGTTCGAACGCCTCGGCGGCGGCGGTACGCACGGATGATAAAAACTCCCGCACCGATGCAGTCGCGTCCACCTGGGAGCGGATAGCAACCTGATTGATGAAATAACCGATGACCTGCTCAGTTTCCCGCGGCTCGCGGCTCGCGGTGTCCGTGCCGACGATGATGTCGGTCTCGCCGGAGTAGAATTTCAGGACTGCTTTGAAAGCTGCGAGCAGCAACGCGAACGGAGTCATACCTTGTGCCGCGGCATACGTCTTGAGCTTCGACGCATCGTGCTGCGCAATCTCAAACGGAATCGCCCCGGCTGAATAGGACGCAGCGCCACTCGTCGGTTCGGCGCGCGTCAACCGCAGCGGCGCCGGCAGCGACTGCAATCGCGTCAGCCAATAGTCCTCGTGTTGTTGCATAAACCCTCCGTCCCAAACTTGCTTCTGCCATTTCGCGTACTGCGCGTACTGCACAGCCGGCACGCGATTCGGCAAAGGTTGCTCAACTTCCTCGTAGAGCTCGCCGATTTCTCGCCAGATGAGACCCTCCGACCAAAGGTCGGACACTATGTGATGCAAATTGAGCACCAAGCTGTGCTCGCCGGCCCGCCATCTGAATAGCGATGCGGTCATCAGTGGCGCGCGCGCTAAATCGAATTCCGTGTTCAATATTCGTTCAACACCGGCTCCGTACACTTTCTCCGCGTCGGCAAGGCCGTCGAGGTCCTCAAAGGTCCACGGCAGCTCGACCTGCGGGTGCACAATAGCTTTCGGCTTCCCGCGGATGCTGGTGATAGAAGTTCGCAACACGTCGTGTCGTTCGAGCAAGCGCTGAAGCGCGAGGCGCAGACGAGCTTGATCCAGATCGCCACGAATGCGCCAGATGATGGGCAAGTTGTACGCCGCTGCGTATCCAGTGGATCCGTGTTGAAGTTGATGCACAAACCACAGACGTTGCTGCGCGAACGACAACACCGGATCTTCCGAATCGCTCACGGCCGGCAATGGCGGCAACCTGTTGGCGTGGTTCCTCGACTCGCCAACGACTCGCGCCAAATGTTCGATGACGGGATTGTCGAAAACCGTTCTGATCGAGATTACGGCGCCGAGCGCTTCAGCAACGCGTGTCACAAATTGCGCGGCGACCAGCGAATGGCCGCCCAGCACGAAAAACGTATCCTGCAAACCGATGTTTTTCGCTTGCAAAAGATCTTCCAGAATTCCAACTACGCATCGTTCGACGTCCGAACTTGCACTTCGGCGTTGCACCGTCGTCGGCCGTGCAATCTTCGGTAGGGGTAGAGCGGCGGTATCGACGTCGCCGTGTTCGTTCAGGGGCAGTGCATCGAGTACGACGTAGTGCTGTGGCTGCATGAACGCAGGCAGTCTCGCCGCCACGATTCGCCGCAAGCGCTCGCTGATTGTGCTTGGCGACTTCATCGAAGCGCCGCCGGCCTTTCTGACGAGATAAGCAACCAGTTGCTTGCCGCCGCCGGCATTCGGTTGCGAAGCAACGAACGCGTCGCTGAGCTGCCCGCTCTCCGTAAGCATGCGCTCGATGACGCTCCGATCCACCGCAAAGCCATTCACCGCGATTCGCTCAGCTTCCCGATCCAGGAGCTCAATCGCTCCCTCTTCGATGTATCGCGCGGCAATGCCCGTTCGGAACAACCGCTCACCGCTTTGCGGATGCACGACAAATCGTTGCCGCGTGCCTTCCTCGTCATTCCAATAGCCACGCGCGAGACTCGCTCCACCGATGCAGAGTTCGCCCTGCACCCCGTTGGGACTCGGCGTCAAATCCGCACGTAGCACGTGCAGCGTTTGATTCTTCAGCGGCTTCCCATAAGGAATTCTGCTCCACAGCGAATTGACATTGTCGACGACGAAGCAACCGGACCAGATCGCCGCTTCTCCCGAGCCTCGGAGACACATGAGTTCGATCTCGTGCGCCGTCCTTGCACGAATGCGCGCCGGCAGATCCATCGAAATTCGATGCCCACTCATGACCACCGCACGTACGCTCTTCGCCACGGACTTGTCGTCGGCCGCAAGGGCGTCTATCCATCGCGAAGCAAATGCCGATGCCGCATGGAGGACAGTTACGGATTCTGTTGCAATGAGCGCGTCAAGCTTGCCGGGCGAAGTTAGAACCTGGTCTTCGGCAATAACGATCGCTGCACCTGCAACAAGCGGCCCGAAGATCTCGTAAACATGAGAACCTGAGTTCAGCGAACTCGCTGCAATCACCCGGTCGGATTCGCGCATCGATATCCGCTCATTCACTGCAACGATCGTGTTGACCAACGCCTGATGGGTCAAGGCGACAGCCTTCTGCTCTCTAGAAGGATCGTAAGAGTGAATGACGTATGCAAGCGCCTGCGGATCGACACTTACAGGCAAGTACGTAGTGCCCGACGCCGCGACTTTCGACACGACCAACACCGGCGTCCCCGCCTCGTTGCCGACGCTCATTGCGTCGTGCTGCGTCATGATGCAGCGAGGCGCTAGCTGCCTCAGCATTTCCGAACGGGATTCGGGCGGCGTAGCCGCTGCAATCGGCACGCAGGCCGCACCGGCATTGTGTACAGCCAGCGTCGCGACCACCTGCTCCCAGCCCGCGCGCATGACAATCGCCACTAGGTCGCCGGGTCTCACGCCCTGCTCTTGCAAACGTGCCGCCCATAGCAGCGAAGTTGCCTGTAACTCTCCATAGGTGAGGGTGTTGCCGGCCTGCGTCAGCGCCGTTGCGCCAGGTTGTGCTGCCGCGCGCGCTGCGAACAGACTAGTGAGCGTTTCGCCGTCAAGCGGCGTGTCCTGACGATGATTCGTCAGTTCTCTCACGGTCGATAGAGTCGTGGGGAGCAGGTTCAACAGCGGGCTATCCCATGCTTCATCCTCGTCTGCCAGCTGCATCACCAAAGCTATGTAGGCGTTGAACATCTCGTCGAGCATGCCGTCTGGAAACATGCCCTCGAGACAATCCCAGCTCAACATGTATTGTCCGTCCTCTTCCGCGGCGAAGTGGTCGATCCAAACCTGCGGGGTCTGCGAAATGGAATACATATCGGCATCGAACTCGAAGACCTGGTTCGTCAGTCCCACAGCTTCCTTGGAGTCCTCTACCGGTAAAACGCTGGTAAAGACCACGGGCATCAATGCTTGCCGATCGCCACCGTAGAACTTCGAGAGCTCGCGCAGCACCTCTACGCCGTTGAACTCCTTGTGTTCGTAGTCGCTCCAGAGTTGGCGCTGAATGCGCCGTGCCCGTTCCTTAAAGGAACAACTCTCGCTGAAGTCCATGGCTAGAAGTTCGATCATGGTGAACTCGCCCAGCATGTCGTTCACGTTGCCGTGCATGGCGACGCGGTCTGAGATCGATATGTCGATCGTGAACGACGATCGATGACTCCAGGCAGCGAGTACATTTCCGTATGCGGTCAAGAACAGCACCGAGGGCGTGACCGACATTCCTTTGGCGCGCTGCTTCAAGCGACTCGTCGTTCGTCGATCGAAGATCTTTTGCCGCCGACGAAATCCGGCCGGCCCGCGGGTCGCGCCGTCGTTCAATACGGGCAGGTCCGGCGCAAGCGGCAGATCTTGAATTCTGCTGGTCCAGTAGTGCTTCGCTCTTGCGTACTCGTCCGAGCTTTTCGCTGCAACTCTCGCCATCACGTAGTCGCGATAGCTAACAGTGAGCGGCGGGAGCAACTCGTCCTTGCCTTGATAGAATAGTTCCAGGTCGCGAAAGAAAATTCGGTTGCTCGTCGCATCCAACATCAGCATGTCAAGGCTGAAATGCAGGATTACTTCCGCATCGGACATGCGAGTTGCGCGGATGTCATACAGGGGCCAACGATCCGCCGGGAGGACTTGGTGTGACATTTCCGTTCGAAGCGCCTCCAAATGCCTGGCGGCGCCGGACGCATCGCCCGTGAAGTCGTAATAACGGACTTCGTAGCGGCCGATGTCGGGCAAGATTCTTTGCTGGTTATCGCCGCTGACCACCGCGCGCAACATGTCATGCCGGGCGATCAATTTGTTTAGCGCCGCGGAGAACCGCTCGCGATCGTAATGGCGCGGCTTGACTTCGAAATAGAGATGAGTCGAATGCCCGCCAAAATCGAACGATGCAGTTCGCCCGACCGCGTACGCCTGTTGAATCTCCACCAACGGGAATGGCTCATAACGATGGGCGGGATCGGGTAGAAGTTGCGCCACCTCCCGCTTCGAGGTTTTCGCGGCAAGGTGCTCCAGCGCCGCCGCGAACTGCGCGAGCGTGGGATTTTCCATCAGTGTGTTCAGCGGCGGAGCAATGTCCATCTGCGCTCTGATCTTTTCGTGCATCTGCACGATCATTAAGGAATCGCCGCCAAGCTCGAAGAAATCCGCGTCCCGCGCAATAGCATCGACCGACAGAAGTTCGTTCCAGATCGCTGCAACGTGACGCTCCATTGTCGAGAGCAAGCCGACGTCCTCTAACGTCGTCGCGTGTCGGGACTCCGGCGCCGCAATGACGGGCATCGGACTCGCAGCGGCGCGTGAACGCCCCGCATCCCACAGAGCATCCTCCGGAAGAATCCAGTGCCGCGTTCTCTCAAAGGGATACGTGGGAAGACAAGCGCGACGCGGGGTCGCGTCATCGCGTACGGCGTTCCAGTCAATGTCGACTCCGATTTCGTGGAGTTTGGCAACGCTTGCGAGCAATGTCCGGAGCGGATCGGTTCCCGGCTCTGCGCTCCAAAGCCATTGGCCTTTTCTCTCCGAGCAGATACGTCCGAGCTTCGCCAACGTAGACGCCGGGCTGACTTCCAGAAACGCGGTAACGCCCTGCTGATGCAGGAAATTGACGCCAGCCGGAAAGTTCACTGTCTCTCGCATCTGTCTCGCCCAGTAGTCCGGCGTGCACTGCACCGCAGCCGGCGTCAGCGGGTCGAGACACGAGACCACCGGAATAGTCGGCGTGGTTGATCTCACCCCCTGTACCGCGTTTCGAAATGCGGCGCTCGCGGCATCCAGCGCACGCGAGTGGAGAGCTTGTTGCACGGGCAACAGCGCACAGGCGATGCTGAGTGCGGCCAGCTCTCCTTTGAGCGCATCAATGTCCGTCTGAGGTCCGGAAACGACGACGTTGCGCGAACTATTGAGCACAGCAATGTCCACGCAGCTGCCGCCGCTTGCCACGAGATCTCGAACCCTCTGCGGATTAGCGAAGATTGTAAGCATCGCCCCCGAGCCGCCACTCTCCTGTATGAGTTTTGCGCGTGCGCAAACCAGTTCGACACCGTCCGCAAGACTGAACATACCGGCAAAGCAGGCGGCTGGAACTTCGCCGAAGCTGTGACCCATGACGAACGATGGCTTGATTCCGAAGCTCGACCACAAAGTTGCCAAGCTGTATTCGAATGCGAACAATGCCGGTTGGCCATAGCGCGTCTGCTCGAAATGGCTCTTCCACTGTTCCTGCCAAAGCAAGTCCTTGAGGCCACACGGCAAATGCGGAGCCATGAGGCGGTCGATCTCGTCGATGGTGTTGCGGAATACCGTAAAGCGCGCATACAGTTCCCGGCCCATTCCGATGTGTTGCGAACCGTGCCCCGTGAACAGAAACGCTACTTTCTGAGGCGCGCTGACGATCGCCTTATCGCTGCGTGCGGCAACACGCTCTGCCCGCTCGCCGAGTGCGCTCAACAGTTCATCGCGATTTGCCGCCACGACCGCAGCTCTGCACTCGAAGGACGGGCGGCCGGAATTAAGCGTGTACGCAATCGCATCCATCGGCACATCGCGCTGGCGTACAAATTCCGTCATTTGCCGGATTGTCGTCTGCAGTGCAGCGGGGGATCGCGCAGAGAGACAGATTACGTGCGGATCGCCGTTGCTGTTGGGTTGTGTCTCGCACGCAGGCGCCTGTTCGACAATTATGTGCGCGTTGGTGCCGCCGATGCCGAAAGAGCTCACGCCGGCTCGGCGTCGATTTTCTCGCGACGGCCATAGCTGCAAGCTCGTGTTGATTTGGAATCGCGATGCTTCCATGTCGATTTCCGGATGCGGCTTCGAGTAGTGGATGCTGGGCGGGATGACGCCCTGTTCGACGGCGAGCACGGCCTTGATAAATCCCGCCATTCCCGCGGCAACGTCGAGATGACCGAACCGAGCGTGCAGGCCGGTGCGCCTGGCGATGCACCGTAAGCTTCCTTCAGCGCCTGAAACTCGATCGGATCGCCGAGGTGCGTGCCCGTACCGTGCAACTCCAAATATTCGACGGTGTCGGGCGCGACATTGGCGGCCAGCAGGGCCTGTGAAAGGACGCGGGCCTGTCCGCCGACGCCCGGTGCTGTGAAACCGATCTTTCGACCGCCGTCATTGTTGACGGCCCCGCCTCGAATAACGGCGCGAATGACATCGCCGTCCCTGAGCGCATCGACGAGTCGTTTGAGTAGCACCATGCCCCCACCATTGCCCGGAACCGTGCCGGCTGCCGCTGCATCAAATGGGCGGCAGTAGCCATCCGGCGAGGACACGCCGCCGGGCTGATACCGATAGCCGCAGCCATGCGGTACGGTTACGCGCGCCGCGCCTGCTAAAGCCATGTCGCACTCATTGAGCAGCAACGCCTTGCAAGCTTCGCTTATCGCCACTAGCGCAGATGAACACGCTGTGTCGATCGCGACGGACGGCCCGGTCAGATTCAGTTTGTGAGAGATGCGCGTACACGCATAGCTCTTATCGTTACCGATGAGCACACGGAAGGCATCCTTCGTGCCCATAATTTCGGGATTCCAGGCCACGGCAGCGAGCAAGTATTCGCTGATGCCAACGCTTGCAAAGAGCCCGACCGGTGTCGTCAGCCCGAATGGATCGTAGCCGGCGCTCTCGATGGCTTCGTATGCGCACTCCAAGAGCAAACGATGTTGCGGATCGGTCAGTTCGGCCTCGGCCGGCGTCATGCCGAAGAACGTTGCATCGAACTCCTCGACGCCATCGAGCTTTCCCGTGCGCTTGACGAATGCGGGATCCGACAACATCGCTTCAGGCACACCGTTGCGACGCAGCTGCGCATCGTCCGTCGCACGAATGCTCTCTACGCCCAAGGTCAGGTTCTTCCAGAATTCGTTCACATTGCCGGCCTGTGGGAATCGTCCCGCGAGACCGATGACTGCAATCGAGTTGAGATCGTCGTTGGTATAAGTCATGACTGCGATTCCGCTGTTAAGCCGACTTCGTGCCTCGTGATCGAACGCAGGCGGCCAAGCGCCTGGCGACGCATTTCCGCCTGATGCTGCATCGAGCCGAGGTCCTGTACGGACTTCCGCTTATCGTCTAGCCAGGCCGCCAACGATTTAACGTCGACGTAGTTGAAGAGGTCGATCATCGCGAGATCGGTCGAGAACTCTTCCTGCAGACGAGCGTGCGTGCGGATCAGCAACATGGAATTGCCGCCTAGCTCGAAGAACGTTTGATCGACGCCGACATCGGCGACGCCGAGAATTTCCTTCCACAGCTCGACGAGCCGCACTTCAGTTGTGGTGCGAGCACGCCGAAGCTGACGCGTCGCTGCCTGAACCGGCTGCGATGCTTGCGGCAACCTGTCCCGCGCAACTTTGCCATTGGCGCTTAGTGGCATGGCGTCCATCAATACGATCTGCTGCGGAACCATGTATGCGGGCAGCTGCTGTTTGAGGAAATCCTGTAGAGCGATCCCGAGATCCTGGCTGGCTTCGACCCCACCCTGATACGTATCGAATGCGCGCAACTGCCGGTCGCTTACGACGCCGCCTGCTAAACAATGCACCAGCTCCCAATTCCCCGGCAAACCGAGTTCCGCGATAGTCTGCCCAAACAGTGCGCCGCCGATGGGGCACCAGCCAATACGGCTGTCACTCGCGCGAGACATGAGAAATTGCCCGAGGCGTCCGGCAGCATCGAGATCTCGATTCCTGCACTCACGCTGGGTTGACAAGGCGAACAGCATTACATCCGCCGCTTCGAAGATGGGCACATTGAAGCCGGCAAAATGATGCGTCTCCAGCACGGCGTCACCGACTTTCGCCAAACCGAGCTCGGTTAAGCGGTGAAAACCTCGCCGCAATGAATTCGTATCGCGTTTTACGTAGGCGAGTATCTGCAGAAGTTCCGCATCGATGTGCTGTGATGCGGCAGCTCGGCGTAGCAGCGATTCCAGATTCCCGAGATTCGCTCGATCGCCGTCGTACTTCCGGAAACTTTGTCGGCCGTGCAGCGACAGCGATGCACCCTCTTGCCGTGCGTATCCGTCGGCAGAGCGATCGGCTTGCCAATCGGCGGCCATCAGCACCTGCTGCGAATCCGCAAGACCAAGCCGGTCTCGCCATCCCTGCGCGTCGACAACGCTTGCTTCGCGCTTTAAGCCGAACGCCGCACCGTGCGATTCAAACAATCCCTGCATGTAGCCGGCTTCGATCCTGCAGAAGTCTTCTGCAGATTCCTTGTATGCGGGCTCGATCGCATTCATTTCACCGACCAGTACAGTCGTGATGGGAGGCGCAGCCGGAACGATTTCACCTATTGAAGCGGCGGAGTCCGCGACGCAATACAGCGCGTGCTTGACCGGATGGTAGTAGTAGCATCCCGGCTCTACCCCGACGCCCAGTTCATCAACTAACCGATCGTGCACCACAACGTAGAGCTGCACGGGGTTCAAGCTTCCCGCCGACGGATAAAAGTATCTGGGCAGCACCGAGTCATGCGGCTGAAACTGCGATACGCACGTCAGCCACTCGCCGAGTAAGTGCGCGCTGAGTGTCGCAGGCGCGCGCACAGGGGCATCAAGGACGAACACCGCTTCGGAACGCGCAAGCGATATGCCGCGCGTTGCGATGGAACATATCGCAGGCTTGCCGATTTGGAGCGCTAACTTGCGCTCATCGCTAATCGAGGAATCCGCTTTGGGCACGACATACGCTGCCAAACGTGCGTTGCCGTGGCTGTCTTTCTGTACGCATGCGACCGCTTGCTTCACGCCGGGATGCGTGGCTAAACGACTTTCAATCTCGCCCAACTCGATGCGATATCCCTGTACTTTTACTTGCGTGTCTTCGCGTCCAAGAAACTCCAGCACACCATTTTCCATATAGCGAGCCTTGTCGCCCGTTCGATAGAGCCGCTGGCCGCTGTCGAATGGACTCTGGATGAAACTTTTCGCCGTTTTTGCGTCGTCACGCCAATAGCATTTCGCCAGGCCCTTGCCGCCGATGTAAAGATCGCCGGCGACCCAATCCGGACAGGCCGATAGATCCTGTCGCAGCACATGCAAACTCTGATTCGCCAGCGGCTTGCCGTAGGGAATGCTATTCAGGCCGCTCGTCTCGCCGTGCACCTCGTGAAACACCGACCAGATCGAGGCTTCGGTTGCGCCGCCCAAACTTACGATTCGAACGTCACCACCTTCAGCAAGTCTGCGGATGCGATCGGGCAGTGACGCCGGAATCCAATCTCCGCTCAACATGGCTAATCGAACGCAGCCCGGCAATGGTTGCGACCGCTCTTCCAGATAGTCGACGAGGAGTTGCATCAACGCCGGCACCGAATTGAACAACGTGACTTGGCAAGACTCGATCAAGGCCTGCCATCGCGAGGGATCCTTCAATGCCTCCTCTGTGGGCACGACCAGGGTACCGCCGGCCGCAAACAGACCGAAGATGTCATAGACGGACAAGTCAAAGCTGAGCGAAGACAACGCTAAGGAGCGATCGGTCGGGCCGACTCCGAACCTCCGATTGATATCGAGTATCGTATTGACGGCGCCGGCATGGTCGATCACCACGCCTTTCGGCATGCCGGTGCTGCCCGATGTAAAGATTACATAGGCCACGGCGTCGGTTGGCACAGTAACCGACACGTCTACGCTGGGCTGTGCCGTAATAATTTCGCGTGTCACGACGAGCGCATTCACACTCGGCAGCTCGCTCGCATCGTCTTCTTGCACGAGAGCCACGCTTGCGCCGACATTAGAGATAAGCAGATTGCGTCTGGACGGCGGCAGAGAGCGGTCGATTGGAACGTATGCAGCCCCGACGCGAACGATTGCAAGACTCGCAATCACCTGCTCCCAGCCTTTGTGCATGACAATCGCGACGCGATCTTGGCTTCGCACTCCGGCCAGCAGCAGTCGTTCGGCCAGCACGCCGCTGGCCGCCCAAAGCTCTGCATAGCTGAGCGTCAAATCACCTGCGATGATCGCCGGCGCAGCAGGAGTCGCCGCAACCTGATCGGCCACCAGTTGATGCAAAAGTACGTCTGCAAATCGCTGCTTGTCGCCGTTGACTGCTGCTCGCGCGGCCAGTTGTGCCGCCGGCATTCGATTCGTGCCAATCGTCTGCAGCGGTCGATCGTCCTGCAGAATCTCATCGAGCAACCCTATGTATGCATCGAACATGTTGTCCAGTACGCCTGGCTCGAATAGCGCATCCACTGAGTTCCAGTTGAGCCTTAGACATCCAAATTCTTCGGTCGCCGAGTGATCGAGCCAAACCTGGGAGGTTTGGGCGAACGTAACGCCCTCGCCGTCGAGGATATGCATCTCGCGGGTGGACTGTTGCGAGCCGCCTGAGTCTTCAATGAGACTCTCGCCGCCGATCGCGCTGGTAAACACAACGGGCACCACCGATGTCGCGGCGTTGTCGGTGCTACGCGCACGCTCTCGCAGCACATCGACGCCGGAGAAATGCCGATGCTCTAGGTCTTGCCAAAGCTGCTTTTGCACGGCAAGTGCGAACGATTGGAAATCCTGTCGCTTGCAATCGATCTCCAGCAGCGTCAGCGAAGTGAAATCGCCAACGACACGATTGATGTGCGGATGCAAAGGCAACCGATTGAACAGGGTCAGATTCAGCAGGAAGCGCGACTTCTTGCTCCACGTGGCGATGACTGCCGCGTACGCGCTCAGCAATAGATTTGAAGGCGTCAGCCCGTGCGTCGCTGCCCGACGTTTAAGGGCCTCCCACTGCGCTGGCTCGTAACGCTTTTCGCGCACCCTGAATTCCCCGTTGGCGCGGGCGGTGCGATGCGGATTCACGGGCAGCTCAGGCGCCCCGGGCAGCGTGTTCAGACGCTCCAGCCAGTAGCGCTTGCTCTGCAGATACGGTTGCGTCCGCTTGTGCTCCTCGATCGCCAACACATAGTCGCGGAAGCTGACGTCGATGGGCTCGAGGAGATCCTCCAATCCGTCGTAACACTGATACATATCGCGCGCCAGGATTTGCACGCTGAAGGCGTCGGCAATCAGCGCATCGATCAGCGAATGAATGCGATAGCGGCCGTCAGGAAGTTTCGTGACACGGGACTCGAACAACGGCCATTCCGCGCCGCTCTTGACTTGCCCGGTTATTTCCCTGCGAATGTCAGTGAGCGCAGCCGCTGCCGTTGCTTCATCGTTGCCCGTGAGGTCGCTCACTTGCACTCGATATGGCGGTACCGCCGGCAAAACTCGCTGCTGTTGATCCTGGTCAATCACCGTCCTCAGCATTTCGTGACGTTGAAACAGCAGGTCGTGCGCTCTCTCGAAGCGCGCTATGTCGATCTCTTCGACATCGACCTCGGAGTACGCATGCGTCGAAATATCCCCGAGCGGATAGAGTCCGGAACGCCCCACGAGATACGTTTGTTGAATTTCAGTCAGCGGGAACGGCTCGTGACGATTGGCGGGAAAGCTGTGTAACTCGGGAAGAGAGTGTCGATCTCTCGGCATACCGCCGGAGGCAAGTACGATACGCGCAAGTCTTTCGATCGTAGGATTCTCAAAGAACGAGCTGATGCTCAGCTTCAAATCGAATTCCTTTTCGATCTCGGCGACGATCTGCATCGCCAGGATCGAATGTCCGCCCAACTCAAAGAAGTTGTCGCCTCTCCCCACCCGCTCAATGTGCAACCATTCTTGCCAAATCCCTGCCAACTTCTCTTCAATCGCGCCCTGCGGCGCTTCATACGCCTTCTGTACTAAAGAACTATCATCCGGTACCGGCAATGCTCTGCGATCCAACTTCCCATTCGGGGTCAGAGGCAATTGATTCAAGTACACATACGCACTTGGAACCATGTACTCCGGTAAGGCGGCCTTCAAGTGATTGCGTAACGCCTCAATGCTAGGCGCTTCGCTCAACCCGCCCGTTCGACATACCACATACGCCGCTAACCGCTTCTCTCCTCCCTCCTCTCGAGCCATCACAGCGGCTTCCTGGATTCCTTCATGACGCAGCAGCTGCGTCTCAATCTCTCCAAGTTCGATCCTGAAACCTCGAATTTTTACTTGATCATCATTCCTTCCCAGAAATTCGATGTTCCCATCCGCCCGCCAGCAACCCAGGTCTCCGGTCTTGTAAATTCGCGCCCGCGCGTCTTTGCTGAACGGATCCTTCAAGAAGCGCTCTGCTGTTAAATCC
>Ga0193752_1000385_pt1 | contig 43989 bp, 38 predicted proteins | sample H1c1metaG_FD_144924 | JGI IMG/M metagenome (GOLD analysis project Ga0193752, IMG submission 144924) | Soil microbial communities from a riparian zone of the East river system, Colorado, United States - H1c1 | ecosystem: Environmental > Terrestrial > Soil > Riparian zone | place: USA: East River...
AACGCGCGGACGGCGGCCCTGTCCCTTAATGTCCAGCGTATCTTCGCGGAGAATGCCGGCATCTATCAGAGGCTTCACATTTTCCGTGACCGTACTCTTGTCGATGTCGAGCCTTGAGGCGATCTCGGTGCGGGTAATCGGCTGTTCGGCCCGGATAAGCCTGAGCAAAAGGCTTCGTTTATTGGTAACACCGGGAGCGATTCCGGCAAGCTCGGTCTGAAATGCCATCGAAGAATTCATATTTTGTGAAAACTGAATCTTACAACGAAACCGTTTGCTCTGCCCAGAACTGAAATTCGCGATGCTTCAAAATCTCTGCTTTTGCCTGAATATCGCCGCTCGCCACTTGTCGTATATGTTCGAATAGACGCGTCCCAACCTCGGAAATACTTTCCGTTCCCTCGATCACGTTTCCGGCTGAGATATCCAGATCGTTAGCCATTTTCTCAAACACGCGATTGTTGGACGCAAGCTTTACGACCGGTGTGATCGCGTTGCCGATCGTCGTTCCGTTTCCGGTAGTGAACACGACTATAGTCGCACCCGAAGCTACAAGTCCGGGCGTGGATTCCTGGTCATAGCCAGGCCCCTGCATTAAATTTATGCCGCGTCCTTTCGGCGTTTCGGCGTATTCGACACAATCTTCGATCCGCGTCGTCCCGGCTTTTACGATCGCCCCAAGTGATTTGATCGTGATATTCAAAAGCCCGCCCGCCTTGTTGCCGGTGCTCGGATTCTGATTTAACACCGCGCCGAATTTCGACGCATATTCTTTGTACCAATCGACCATTGCATAGATCTTTCGACCCGTTTCGGCGTCCTTTGCACGGTTAGCGAGAATATGTTCTGCTCCGCAGAATTCCGGCACCTCAGTAAGCAAAACCGTGCCGCCGCTTTTAACAAGAAGGTCCGAACAATACCCGAGCGAAGGATTTGCCGAGATGCCGGAAAATCCATCTGAACTGCCGCACTTAACTCCGAGCACAAGTTCGCTGACAGGAAACTCTTCGCGAACAGATTCGTTCACTATCGGAAGCATCTTCTGAACTTCCTTCAACCCAAGCTCGATCGCCGCTTGAGTTCCGCCGACATCCTGAATGCCTATCTTGAATACCGGTTTTTGAATCGGTTTCTCGCGTTTCGTCAGATATTTTTCGACGAATGACAAATTCGTTTTTTCGCAGCCCAGGTCGATCAGGATAACGCCGCCGACATTCGGATGGTCCGCGTAATTGGAAAGCGTCCGCATCATTACGTCGAGCGTTGAGCCATCCTGGCAGCCGCAGCCTTTGTTATGCGGGATCGCGACGACGCCATCTACATTCGGAAACTTCTCGCGACTGTAATGCAGAAACTCCGACATCATCGAGATCTGCGTCGCCTCATGGCTGGCGCACATTGACGTAGGTACGATCAGCACAAAATTGCGCGTTCCGACGCGGCCATCCGCCCGTCGAAATCCCATAAAAGTTTCGATCTCATCAACAGGAAAATATTCAGGTGCGGGAGTATGTATGTCCTCGGGCAGATCACGGACGACCGGAACCTCATCGGTCATATTCTCGTGCGTGATCCATTCGCCAGTTGCGATGCCCAACGATGTTCCGATCGGCTGGCCGTACTGTCTGACAAAATCACCTTCTGGTATCTCACGAGTCGCGAAACGGTGACCGGGCGGAACAGCCTGCATCACTGTCACCAAGCTGTCGTCCGGCAGTTGGACTATCAGGCCTTCACTTGTTTCATTCTTAACAACGGCGACATTATCGTCAGGGTTAACGATGATCGCGAAATCGCTGATCGGCACCGGTATTGTTTGTCTGTCGGTCATAAAATTTACAGCAAAAGCAGGTCGGGCAAAACGAACGACCTTACATCAGGGTGAAGCCGTATCCACAGGCCGGGGTTCTCGTCCAGTTGACGTTCTAGTTCCTGTTCGTCTTTAGAAAATTTCGTGCTGGTCATCCGTGCAAAACTTTCCTTCTTAGCCGGAGCGGTCGAGGCGTCGACAATTCCCTGCACTATTTTCCGTGCTCCTAAAATAGCGGCGGGGCCGAGCGTCAAAATGTGCGTCGCAGCACGGCATTCTGCCTCCTCGGCGTCTGAGATCGCGCTTCCGCCTGCTTTGAATTTGCTTACGTGGTGCTCCAAAATGCTGGGCGAGATCGGGATTATTCCGGCAATGTCGTTGTATTTAGCTCCTGAATTCGGCTTGATGTAGCAAAGATGCGACGCGGCCTCTGCCTCCGGCCCGAATCCCAGGAAAAACAGATCTATGCCGCCAAGGCTTTCCAATTTGTCGAGATATTTGATCAATTCGCCCTCGACGTCATCAGTCTCCGTCAACATCGGCGTAAAACTCTTGATCTTCGCAAAAAACTTATCACCCAGAAGCCGTTCGAAATCGCGTACAAAGCTCAACCCGTTATCCATCCGCATCGGAGCCAGAGCGTCCTGTGTAAAAACGTGCAGACGGCCCAGCAATTCATCCAGTTCACCGGTTTCAGCCTTTTCGCTGATGATCTTGTACATCGCCTGCGAGCCTCGCCCGCCCAGCAAGATCAGTGTGATGTCGCCATTTTTCGTTTCTGCGTACGAAACCAACTCGCCGAACATCGCTTTCCCGACTTCGCTTTCTGATCCCAACACTTTGTATTCGTATTCCCGGTCAAGCAATGAGCGGTCGAAAAGTTTGACATTCTGCTCCAGCCAGATGTTATTTCCGGCTGTGCGACGCCTTACAGATTTCCGTTCCGATGTCTGCATAATTCGCGATCAATATATTTTAATTGGTTTGACCAATTAAAAGCAAATGATTTTTTCAGGTTTCTATTGGTAAAGTTTAACTAATGTTATCATCTTCGATAATCATTCGCAAAGTGGCGTGTTTACAGGACTTGACAATTATTGTCGTTTTGAAGGAAACTAGTCAGACCGATTTCAAATGGTAATACCTTTTTTACTTATCTAGCTATAACGCATTCTTTATGAGCTACGCCAAATTAGATTTGGATGGCCGGACAGCGGTCGTGATCGGCGGAACTTCCGGCATAGGCCGGGCAATTACACACGGACTTGCCGAGGCCGGAGCCGACGTGATCTGCACATCGAGAAAACAAGAACAGGTCGATGCCGCCGCCACAGAGATCGAGGCTTTCGGACGACGCACCCTTCGTCTCGTTTCTGATGTTTCCGACAAGTCGTCGCTGGAAGATCTTCTTGAAGCGGCCAAAGGAGAATTTGGCAAGGTCGATATACTTGTAAACTCCGCCGGCATTACAAAACGAACTCCGACGCTCGACCTCGAAGATGACGACTGGAACGCGATCCTCGAAACCAACCTTACCGGCACACTCAGGGCCTGTCAGGTATTTGGCCGCCACATGGTCGCGAATGGTTACGGACGGATCATAAACATCGCTTCCCTCTCGACGTTTGTTTCGCTGTTCGAGGTCGCGGCATATTCGGCGAGTAAGGCCGCGGTCGCGTCGCTGACAAAATCGCTCGCGATCGAATGGGCGAAAAACGGGGTCAATGTAAACGCCATCGCTCCAGGCGTTTTCCGTACAGCACTGAATACAAAGCTTTTAGACGAAACACCGCGAGGGCAAGAGTTCCTCTCACGAACGCCGATGGGCCGTTTTGGCAATGTTGAAGAACTTGCCGGAGCGGCCGTTTTTCTGGCCTCGGAAGCCGCAAGTTTCGTAACAGGAGAAGTGCTTGTCGTCGATGGCGGTTTTCTGGCAAGCGGCGTAAATCAATGAGATCAGAATTGGTGTCTGAACTTGGCTCTTTGTTGTTTTAATTTATTTTTGATCTATTTTCGTGTATTTCGTGGAAAACTCTTAAGGGCTATCCACGAAACACACGAAAGAAGAAAAGCAAAGAAAAAAAAACATGTGAAAAGACTATCTTTTCAGACGATCTTCATCTCATAATTTGACAACCGAAATCGAAGCAAAAACCGAACGTCTGGTGCGGCTGCTTGCAGACAATCGTCTGAGCGGCGCTCTCTTAAATTCTCAGCACAACTTCGCATGGATCACAGGCGGCGGAACTAACGGTGTTGACCAGAGTCGCGAAAATGGCGTGGCATCGATCTTTGTCAGGTCGGACGGAAAGCGATTCTTGCTCGCCAGCAATATCGAAAGTCCCCGAATGCTTTCCGAAGAGGTCGCGGCGAACGATTTCGAACTGGTCGAATTTAGCTGGCAGGATGAAAAATCTTCAGCCGATTTTGTGATCAGGAAAGCAAAGGCCTTGTCGGGCGGCGAGATAGCGACCGACATTCCGATGCACCCGCAAACCGCACCAATAGACGGTTTGATCGCCAAATGTCGATATTCCCTGACGGCTGAAGAGATCGATCGATACAAAAAGCTCGGCAGCGATGCGGGAAAAGCGATAATGACCGTGATCGGAAAACTACAGCCCGGCGAAACTGAGACCGAGATCGCCGCACGGATGAGCGGCGAGTTCGCGAAGACGAATATAAATCCGGTTGTAACTCTTGTAGCCGCTGACGACCGAATCGCAAACTTTCGCCATCCGGTTTCTACCGAAAACAGATGGCAGAAAAAGCTTTTGCTTGTAACCTGTGCAAAGCGGCAAGGTTTGATAGTCAGCCTGAGCAGATTGATTTGTGTAGGCGAGATACCTTATGAAATGCAGCGTAAGACCGAGGCAACCGCATTTGTGAATGCGAGCCTTATGCATTCGACGAAACCCGGCATAACGGGAGCCGACCTATATAAGATCGCAGCCGATGCTTATGACGAGGCGGGTTTTCGTGATGAGATCAATCTGCATCATCAGGGCGGTGCCGCCGGATATCGGACGCGCGATTGGGTGGCACATACGACAAGCAGTGAGATCGTACAAGAGCATCAGGCTTTTGCATGGAATCCGTCGATCACCGGAACAAAGGTGGAAGAAACAGTGATCGTTACTGACGGTGACGCTGAAACCATTACTACGTCGCCCGATTTTCCGGTCATAACGACCAATATCGAAGGCCGCGAATATCACTCTCCCGGAATTTTGAATATCTAGCTAAGGAGCATTTCGAATGAGCAATATATCCGACATTATCGAAAGCCATGAAGCACAAGACGACGGCGAATTTCTGCCGGCACCGGAAGAATCAGGCGGTTCTGCAACAGGTGCTGTTATTGCGGGTGTCGGCGACCCAACGAAGCGGGTCGGATATTTTCGCTGGGTAATATGTGCATTGCTCTTTTTTGCGGCAACGGTCAACTATGTCGACCGGCAGGTACTCGGCCTATTAAAGGACACTCTGCAGAAAGAGTTTTCGTGGTCTGAAACGGATTACGGATGGATCGTCTTCGCCTTTCAGACAGCCTATGCAATCGGATTGCTCGGCGTCGGACGATTGATGGACCGGTTTGGTACGAAAAAAGGCTTTGCAGCATCTATCTCTCTGTGGAGTTTGGCTGCGCTGGCTCACGCCTGGGCATTGCCGATCGGGATCGCCGCTGCCGCGGTCCTAGGTGCATTGGGTGTCATTTCACCAACAACTTCTTTAGCTTCGGTCATCGGCTTCATTATCGTCAGGTTTTTGCTGGGTCTTGGCGAGGCAGGAAATTTTCCCGCATCGATCAAGACAGTTGCTGAGTGGTTCCCCAAAAAAGAACGTGCACTCGCAACCGGGATCTTTAATTCCGGGACAAATATCGGCGCTCTAGCCACTCCGCTATTAATACCGATAGTCGTGGCTTACTGGGGCTGGTACGAAGCATTTATTTTCACTGGGCTTATCGGTTTCATTTGGCTTGTGTTCTGGCTTGTCATCTACCGTAAACCCGAAGAACACCCAAGGCTTTCTGCCGAAGAACTCGCCTATATTCAAAGCGATCCGCCAGAATCGACCGCGCGCGTTCCGTGGAAAAATCTCTTTCCCCATCGTCAAACATGGGCGTTCTCCATCGGTAAATTTCTGACCGATCCGATCTGGTGGGTGTACCTTTTCTGGCTTCCAGATTTTCTACATAAGCAGCACGGGTTGGATATTAAGAGTTTTGGCCCACCGATCGCTGTGATCTACATTATTGCCGATGTCGGAAGTATCGGCGGCGGATGGCTGTCATCGACATTGATCAAACGTGGTTGGACGGTCAACCGTTCGCGCAAGACAGCTATGTTCATTTGCGCTCTCGCTGTCGTCCCAATTGTCATAGCTTCGATCACTTCCAATCTTTGGCTAGCCGTTGTTTTGATCGGTATAGCGGCTGCCGCTCACCAGGGATGGTCGGCAAATATCTTCACCCTTTCATCGGATATGTTTCCGAAGCAGGCGGTCGGGTCAGTGGTCGGGATCGGCGGAATGTTCGGTGCTATCGGCGGCATGGTCATCTCGCCATTGGTTGGATATATTCTACAAACGACAGGCAGCTACCTGCCGATATTTATCATCGCTGCTTCGGCCTACCTTGTCGCATTGCTGATAATTCACCTGCTTGCTCCAAATCTGGAGCCGGCAAAGATAAGCTACGAATAAGTTCTTCCGAGTCCCGTTTTTATCCGCCTAAAGGCGGGACTCAGAACTATTTTTCAAATCGAAACCAATCGATATCCGCCGAACCTGCGTCGTTAAACTTTCCGGGCCGCGTATAAACAAATCCGGCTTTAGCGCCGACCCATCTTCCCTCACGGGCTTTGAACGCCACTCCGACGGTCTTAAAATTTGTCCCGTCCATGCTGAAACTGAACGTACAGATCGCATCCTTGGCCACGACAACACGCAGGTAAAATTCTTTCGATGCGAGATCGATCGAGGAACTTTCTATTTCAGCAGATCCTTTGTCCGCATCTTTAGAGGTCGCCTGAGAAACAAATAGTTTTCCGCCCTTATAAGTAACGCCAAGCAGCGAATAGTCCAGCCCCATCACAACCAAGCCAAAGCGTTCACCCTCGAATCGCGGTTCGAGCTTTATCTTCGCGGTCGCGGTAAATTCCTCCGCCGGGAATTTCTGTAATAGCAGATTCGGAAGATCCCAAAGATTCTTATACTCTTCCGGATTCTGGACCGAGAACATTCGCAGAACTCCACGTTGTGGAAACGGAAACGCCCAACGGGCCTCCGCATTGGCGTGCCATTGCCACTGCGGCCCGATACGAGCATCGGTAAACTCATCCGAATCCTGCGGCGTCGCTATCGGAAACGACCTGCCGACATTCGGCTTTTTGAATTTCAACACTGGTTCGCCCGTGCCATCACCGTCAGGATCTGAACCTATGACGGGAAATCCGTTTTTCCAAACAGTCGGCTGTAAATGAGCAATTCGTCCATACGCGGCGCGATCTTGAAAATGCAAGAACCACCATTTGCCCGTCGGCGTGTCAACGAGAGCTCCTTGATGCGGCCCGTTGATCGCTGTCTTGCCCTGTGCGAGAACGATCTTTTCTTCGTACGGGCCGTATATATTTTTTGAACGCAGCACGAGCTGCCATCCCGTCGCTACGCCGCCCGCCGGAGTAGATATGTAATAGTAGCCATTGATCTTATGAAACTTCGGCCCCTCGACTGTCGGGTGTTTTTCGTGTCCGTCAAACACCATAACGCCTTCGTCCAGGATGCGTGTGCCTTCCTTATTCATCCGATTCACGACGAGCAGGCTTTTGATCCCGGAACGGCTGCCGGCATAAGCGTGTACAAGATAGGCATTCCCGTCATCATCCCAAAGCGGACATGGATCGATCCAGCCTTTTGCTTCCTTTATCAACAGCGGCTTAGACCATTCACCGGCTGGGTCTTTTGCCTTTGTCACATAAATGCCAAAGTCAGGGTCGCCGTAATAAATATAGAATTCGCCCTGATGAAACCGGATCGACGGCGCCCAAACGCCGTTGCCGTGCTGCGGTTTTCGGAAAACATCCAACGGTTCCTGTTCGCGAAAAACGTGATTGATGATACGCCAGTTTACAAGGTCATTTGAATGTAGAATAGGTAGGCCTGGCACGGCGTTAAAGCTGGACGCCGTCATATAAAAATCGCTGCCGACACGGACAACGTCAGGGTCGGAATAATCTGCGTGGATGATCGGGTTACTGTAAGTGCCGTCGCCGTTATCGGCCACCCAAACTTTTGACACGTCAGCCTGCGAGTACACAGATCCACATGCGAGACATAAATGTATCGCTAACCAGATTATTTTCATGATAGATCGATTATTTTTTACGGCCGTTCTTAGGTGCGCCGTTTGAGTTTTCTTCCACTTCTAAACGCTGGGCCTTTTGCGTTTCCATGAGGTGGTCATGCATCGCCTGACGTGAACCTTCGACATCGCGCTCACGCATTGCGCGATAGATATTGTGATGCTGTTCTGCCGATTCTTTCAGGTCCTTTGCCCGCTTCACGGTCTTGCTGCGATAGTCAAACAAGATCGTCGCGACCATATTCATCAGCGACGTTAAAATACGATTGCCCGATGCCGCCGCCACCGTCTGGTGAAATTGCATATCGTGAACAAGGTATTGCTCCGGCTCGTTCAGCGACGCATACATCCCGGCTATCTCCTCAGCAAGCAGCGTCATCTGTTCGCTGGTCGCACGAGTAGCGGCGAGGCCTGCGATGCTCATCTCGAGCGCAAGTCGAGCTTCGAACATTTCGTCTGACGTAAAACCGTGGAGCGCCGACAACATCCGCAAAGGACTGCTATCCAGCGTCGGCGAATCTTCTGCGATCGCAACAAACGTTCCCGCTCCCTGCCGTGACTGTAGAATTCCCACCGCCGACAAAGATCTAATACCGGCGCGCAAAGTTGGCCGACTTACGCCGAGGATCTTTGCAAGGTCGCGCTCCGGCGGCAATCGGTCACCTGACATCAGTTCTCCCGAATGCACCATCTCGCGCAGACGTGCAGCGACCTCTTCGGCCGTGCTGCCGTTCCTGCCGGAGTTCAGATTCGTGAAAACCGCTGTTTTCGTCTTTGCCATTTATTTTGGTTTTACCACTTTTCCGAACAATCTTAACTTACTTCGCTAATCTTGTCGAAGCATTTCGATCTTGTCTATTTCGCCGGTTGATTGACGGCAAACACCTTGATCAAGATCATCGAAAATGTTTTGCCGACCGCTGTTCGCTGGTGCGGCGTTCCGCGTGGCACGACGATCAGATCGCCTTTTTTTATAGTAAATTTCTTGCCGTCGGTGGACGTTTTCGAACGCCATTCGCCGGGTGAGATCTCCTTTGCATCGACGAGTGCACCGCCAAGTAACAGCGTCGCGGTGCCGTCAAGTACGTAATAGATGTCATCCGAACCATCGTGCAATTCGATCGGATCATTCTCGCGTTTTTCATCGTGAAAGACGGCAACGCGCATTTGCACTCCGGCTAACGGGACGATGTCGTCTGCGGTATTACCGGGTTTCTTTTCGAGCGCTTCCATCATTTCCTTAACGTCCTGATTGGTCTTGATCGTGTAAGGATGCGCGGCAGCCGAAGGTTGGCGAACCTGCGACACGGCAACGCCGGCAAAAAGTCCCGTAAGGCAAATTGAAACCAGAATTAGTTTTTTCATAATAATCTCTCGCTCTCTATTTCTTTCTCGTCTGTCCGATCAGCCAGGAACTCAGATCTTGAGCGGCTTTGAAGTTTTCGAATTCGGCAGGCAGTCGCCGGCCGTCGGCATATTCATTGTAGATCCACGGGTCGCCTATAACGAAGACAGAACCTTTACCGAATTTGGCGATGGCCATAATATTATCGCCATTCGCGGTAACAACCGCCTTTGCTTTGCCGGAAAGAGCAAGTGATGCGACCTCTTTTACGAATATCTTACGTGCGGTTTTGAAGATCTCGTTACCGGCCGCGATCTCGACGCCGCCCATTTTGTAATCATTATTGATGACCTCAAATTTGCGGTCCTTATTGAACTGAATGCCGAACGGCTGGGCAAGCGTGTTGAATTTATCAAGCTCTGCATTCTGTGCATCGTTGCCCATCAGCACGAGCACGCCGCCTTTCTTTACCCAATCCGTCACCGCTTTGACATGCTCTGGCCCGACGTAATTTGGCTTGGGCGTTTCTTTTTCCGTGTCGGGATCGACAATGATGTAAACGTCTGCGTTCCTTAGATTCTCAGCGGTCGGCGCGGCCGAAAGCGTCGCCGTTTGTGCACCGAGGTTCTTAAATATTTTGCCCCAGGTGTAATATCCGCCGTCCGTCAGTTCATCCCATTTGTAATGCCACGCCTCGTCACGGCCGAGTTTGTTCTTTCGCGTTTCGTGATTGAAAAAATCATCGATGACGACGGTCTTCCCGCGGCCCCGCAACCCGCGCTCATAGGCCTCCATTTCAAGAGCCGCTCTGATCGCCGGGCCGAGGCCTTTTGCGTCATTCGTCCGCAGCTTTTCGGTCATGTAATATTCATAACTTCCGTCACGATACGGATTGCCGCCGAGGCCCGAAACCGAAACTGTGCCTTCCCAATCCGTTTCTCCCTGAGCGTTCGTCTTTATGAATTCCTTCTTTATTCCGTCCCAGCCGCGCACGGCGACCTTCATATATTTTTCCGGCAGATAGCCTTCACGAACGCCACGGGCGAGTGCGTAAACAAACATCGCCGATCCGGACGATTCTAGATAATTCTTTTCTTTGCCGGGCAGATCGAGAATGTCCCACCAAACGCCCGAGGTTTTATCTTGTACCTTTTCGATCGCTGCCGCTTCGCGGTTCAGGATCGCGATCAACTCTGCACGCTGAGGGTGATCTTTCGGAAAGCTGTCGAGCGTATCGACCAATCCCATCGCGTACCAGCCCATCGCGCGGCCCCAGAAATGAGGCGATTGTCCGGTGGTTTTGTTTGCCCAACGCTGTTCTTTCGATTCGTCCCAGCCGTGATAGAGCAAGCCCGTTTTCGGATCGCGAGCATGCTTTTCCATCCAGATAAACTGGTTGGCAATGTCGTTCCAATTGTCCTCGCCCGAAAGCAATGTGTACTCGGCGTAAAACGGTTCGCCCATATACAAACCATCGAGCCACATCTGGTACGGATAGATCTTCTTATGCCAAAATCCGCCTTCCTTCGTTCGCGGATGCGTCTTCAATTGCGACCGCAAAAGCTGGACCATCTTGAGATATTTATCGTTATTGGTCGCACGGTAAAGCGTCATCATCGCCAGGCCGGGCGTGATGTGGTCGATGTTGTATTCTTCAAGTTTGTAGTCCTTGTGATTTCCCTTCTCGTCGATCCAATTATCCATTCCCTTCTGGATATGGCTAAAATACTTGGCATCGCCGGTCGCGTACCACATTTCCTCGATCGCCTTAAGAATGACGCCCTGTTCGTAATTCCATTTCGCCGGAATTCCCGGCTGATTTCGTGCGTCAAGCCAAAGACGGTTCATCGCGGTATCGGCAAGCCTTTCGGAAACGGGTTTGGTTTGCGCCGCCGCCGAAATAACGAATATCGACATTAAAAGGAAGATCAGAATTCTTTTCATAGATACTTTATTTTTTAAGAGGAATTACCATGTTCCAGGTTGAGCCTTTGCTGCTGGTCGCAAAGAATACGTGTGTCGGCTTACCGTTTTCGATCAGCACGTGCGGCCTCTCCGTTTTGCCCATTTTGGTAACGCTGCCGTCAGCCCATCGGACGGTGCGCGAGACGGCGATGCCGTTCGCGGGGACTTTCCATTTTAAGCGTCAACAGATGTAGCGTAAAAGATCTCTTTGTCGGGAGAGTATTTGCGTTCGTGATCCAGCATCAGAGCCTTGTATTTGCCTTTTTCCATCCAGATGAACGGATCTTCGGCACCGATGCCCATGTTTAACGGCTCAGATGAAACTCGTTTATATTCGCCGTCAAAACGGTCGGCTATAGCCAGCCCGATCGCGTGAACGGTTAACCGCGTAACTCCCTTATAATATAACATTACACGCCCGTCTTTCAGCACAAGCGGAGCGGCGTTACTGGTCAAATACTGCTCCCACGAATTTGGACGCACATCCAGGATCGGTTTATCGAGCCGCTTCCAAGGCCCGAACGGCGATTTGGACGTTGCAAGTCCGATGCGTTCGCCTCGATGAGCCTCGAGTTTTAACGGATGCGTTTCGGAAATGCGATTGTTCACGCCCGGACGCTCGCCTTTATATGTCGTGCCGGTGTAAAAGAGAAGATAAGTATCCTTGTATTTTCGGATCGCCGGATTATGCGTCATCTGCCCGTCCCAAAACTCGGAGCCGCGCGGCGGAAGCGAAACATCGCTGAACTTGTACGGCCCGGCAGGTGTATCTGAGATGGCGTGAACGATCTCTGAATTGGTAAGCCAGTAAGGCCCGAATCCGGGCGGCTTTGGCCAACGCGACGCAAACATATGATATTTCCCGTCATCGCCTTTTATGACCGATCCGCACCAGACCCAATAACCTTCCATCTTAAAACCACCGTCGATCGGTGCCGGCAGCAGTTTGTTATAGAACTCATTTGTCTGTGTCGCGACATAAGTCGCCAGCATCAAAAATACGAGGAAAATTTTAACGACAACCTTCATAACGATCAGGTTTCTCGATCTACTATTCTTCGCTCCTGCCTTTACGTGTTCGCTTCTTAGCGGGAAATTTACTTCTTTAAGAATCTTTTCAATCGAAGCTTATTCTTCACGATTCCCTGAACCGCCAATTTCGCCATTTCCTCGGCGCCGAGCGGTGAAAAATGCGTGTTGTCCTCGACGCCTTTCGGATAATTTGCGTTCTCGCCAGGCTTTAATTGAAGGAATAACTTTTTCGACTCATTGACACCGTACTTTACGATCACGGCTTCGCTCTTTTTGTGCATATCGATCAGCGGCACTTTATGTTCGGCAGCTACCGTTCGCGTAAAGCCAGGGTAATCGCCGTGCGTGTCATAAAATTTTCCCGCCTCGTCAAATCTGCGTCGCATCACGGGTGTCATCAAAACCGGATTCGCTCCTTTTGCCCGAACCTCGTCAACGAATCTGCTCAGATTCTTTTTGAAATCATCAGGCCCTGCGTACCGATCCGGGCTTTCTTTCTTCTGATCGTTATGCCCAAACTCTATAAAAACAAAATCGCCTTTTTTGACAGAGTCGATAAGTGCCTTCCATTTGCCCTCGGCAATGAAAGAAGTTGTGCTGCGGCCGTTCAATGCCCGATTGTCTATCTTAACCTTTGCTGTGTCGAAATACTGCTGCAGCATCTCGCCCCAACCGGTCTCCGGCCGCTTGTCCGCCTGCTTCGCCGCCATCGTCGAATCGCCGGCAAGAAAGATCGTCACGAAACTCTTTTGAGCGTTCACCGAAAGAACCGTTGTAACGATCGCGAATAGAAACACAATGGTCTTCATAATTTTCGCGACTTCGCGGGCAACCAATCTTCCTACAACTTTATTAATTCGCTGAGCTTCACAGCCCGTTTTTGTTCGATGCTTGTTCTTGCCGCAATTCCGGTAAGACACGACATTGCTCCGGCACGCGATCCGGGCAATTCCAGATGGGCCGGAACCCGTACGTTCTTGAAGATGACGTCGCGTAGGCGATCGTCGCCGCCGGAGTGTCCACCTTTGATATTCGGCATTTCGATGCGCTCGCGGCCTCTTGGGAAACTCTTGATCAAATAAATTTCGGACTGTAATTCTTCCGGCCAGGGCTGGCGTTCGAAATCGCGCACCTCGAGCCGTCCGCGTGTTCCGTTAAACGCGATTCGGTAGCCCTCGATCGGCATCGAGGCATTCAATGAGTAGCTCAAAGTAACGCCGTTCGAATATTTCACGCCCGCCGACATTGTGTCGTAAATATCAATATCTTCCTTAAAAACACAGCCGTCGCGCATATAGCCGTCAACATCTTCGCATTCGGCATAAAGCTTCATCAGGCGTGAGTCCTTTGTCATATCCCAATAGAACGGACATTTCGCCTTGTGCGGGCATGTCCGGCAGTTCGTGTGGCGATACGGCCCGCTTTTGCCATACACATTCAGGTCGCCATGCGCCGTAACCTCGACCGGATCGGCGCCGAGCCACCAATTCACGAGGTCGAAATGATGCGTCGCCTTATGCACCCAGAGACTGCCGCCACCCGATCTCAAACGATGCCAGCGTCGGAAATAATCCGCTCCGTGCGACGTATCGAGATACCAGCTGAAATCCACCGACAAGATCTTGCCGATCTCGTCCGACTGAAGCAGCTCTTTGATCTTCTGATGTTTCGGAGCGTAGCGATAATTGAACGCGACCGTTATTTTTCGATTATATTTCTTTTCAGCGTCGAGTATGGATTGGGCCTGATTCGCCTCGGTCACCATTGGCTTTTCGGTTATGACATCGATGCCTTTGGCAATAGCGCGCGTAATGAATTCGTGATGGGTCGAATCCATCGTCGTCACCATCAAAATCTCGGGATGCGTTTTTGCGACCATATCGTCAAAATTGGTGAACGTCGGGCAATCCGTGCCGATGAGTTTTTTGCCCGCTTCGACTCGCTTTGAATTCTTGTCGCACAAACCGACGAACTCGATCTCGTTAGCATAGCGCTCAAAAATGTCCTTGCCCCACATTCCCGTACCGCGATGCCCGGTTCCGATCATCGCGTAACGCTTCCGCACAAGATTTTTTGCCGTAATCGGCATTGAACCGGCCAACAACACCGAAGCAGCGGCCGCACCGCTTGCTTTTACAAAATCACGACGATCGTACGAGTTTTTTTCCGTCATATGATTATTTTTTGCCCGCGAAATACACGAAATACACGAAAAAAATGTAGTGTGTCAGTTTGAGACCCAGATGAGATTATTCAAACTTTCTTTCTGCGTCCTCTGCGTACATTTCTGCGGTCTCTGCGTTCAAAAACCTGATTGCCACAATAAAAATGATAACCCCACTAAACTGTCTTTGCTTTAATTTCGCGTGTTTCGCGGGCAAAGGCCTTACCCCAGATTATCTACGACCTTTGCGCCGATTCGCACATTCTCGAGTTTCAATCCCTTAACATTCTTAATAACGCTGGGATTCTTTACGGTGCCGAACGTGCAGTTCTTCATCGTCACATCATAGATCGGCGCGTTGTCGAGGCCTTGAAGATCGACGGCTTTATTGCCGGTAGTACAGGTCAGATCTTCGACGACATAGTTCCGCATGACCGGTATATGCTCGCCCTTTGCACCTTCTTCGTAGTTGAAATCTATCTCGACTACGGCACGCGAAACCTGTCCGACTGTTATGTTCTTGAAATAAAAATTCTCAAGTTTGCCGCCGCGTGACGCATTATTCTTGACCCGCAGCGCCGTCCACAGGTCTGCACTGTCGAGTGTGCAATCGTGAGCAAACAGATTACGCACGCCGCCCGAGATCTCGCTGCCGACCGTGATGCCGCCGTGTCCGTCACGCATCGTGCAATTGCGGATGATGATGTTTTCGGTCGGTGTGTTCAGCCGCCGCCCGTCGTTATTGCGGCCCGATTTGATCGCGATGCAGTCATCACCGGTATCGAAAAAGCACTCGTCGATCAGCACGTCTTTGCAGGATTCCGGGTCGCAGCCATCATTGTTCGGCCCGTGCGAAGCTATGTGCAGTTTGCGAACGGTCACATTCTCGCACAACACGGGATGCACTTCCCACATCGGCGAATCGATGATCGTAACACCTTCGATCAGCACATTTTTGCATTTATAAGGCTGTATGAACTGCGGCCGCAGATAATGTCCTTCGCCAAAGATACGTTCCGCAACTGGAATATTCTTGTCCATCATTTCATACAAACGCGCTCGTGCCGCTTTCTGGCTGATAACATCCGGATTTCCGCCATATCGAGGATTGCCGTGCCATTTCCAGAAGAACGATTTGCCCTGTCCGTCGAGCGTTCCTTCGCCGGTTATCGCGATATTTGTCTCTTCGTATGCATAGATCAGCGGCGACATATGCATCAACTCCATGCCTTCCCAGCGCGTGTGAACGATCGGAAGATATTGTTTTGGGTCAGTCGAAAATTTCAGCGTCGCACCTTTTGAAACGTGCAGGTTGACGTTCGACTTGAGCCGTATCGCTCCCGTCAAAAACACGCCCGCAGGAACAACGACCCTTCCGCCGCCTGCTTTGCTGCATTCATCTATCGCTTTATTGATCGCTTCACGGCAATCGAACGCAGGGTCGCTCTTCGCTCCATATTTCAGAATGCTGAAATCACGTTTGGGAAACTTCGGCGGCTTTATGCGGGCAAGGATCTCCGGGTAAACTGTTTTCCATGGATCGGTTTGGCCAAATGCTAATTGAGGAAAAACCACAATTCCCACCGCACCGACGCCAAAGGCTTTAATAAAATCTCGTCTATTCTGCATATGGTATTTTTTACGCAAAGACGCCATATCGCGATGCTCAAAATAGAAAGCGATTTCCTTTGCATCTTTGCGTTAATGTGCTGCAATCTTCTGTGTCCACCTCGGATAATCTTTTTCCACGAGTTCTCGCGGCCCTTCGACATACCACGCATATCCGTTTCGCCGTTCGGCTTCGATCTCGGAAACATCATATTTGATGATCGAATCTCGCCCGATAAATATCGGCTTCATCGTTTCTATTTGATAGAACCGCGCCCAGATCGGCGTTGCATTCTTATCTTTGATAACGACATTCTCGCCGTTCACCCGCTCCCAACGAATACCGTTGATCTGATTCTTTTTATACCAGGCGATGGCCGCTTCGATGGCTTCGGCGACTTCCGGTGTTGACTTTCCGTCGAGCATTAAATACCTGACAATCGAGACGCTTTCGCCCGCGGTCAGCGAAACGGGTTCAAAGGCCCTTGCCTTTGCGGGTTTCAATGAAAACTCGTCATACTGCGCGGCCCAGACCGTTTTCTTGCCGTCTATCTCGACCTGCAGTTTGAGTATTAAAGCCTTGCCTTTTTCGACCGCCTTTTCGGCTTTCAGTCTTCGTTCTTCATCAACGAACTTATAGTCCTCGTCCTTCTTTGCGATCTCTCGAAGAAGCTTCAACACGCCGATCATCGCATCGTCATTAAATGTGATGTGCGTGTAATAGCCTTTTTTCAGCGGGTAAAATTGAGGGAAACCTCCGTTTTCGTATTGCGAGGCAAGCAAATAATCAAGGCCTTTGTTGAAGGCTTCTTTATACTTCGGGAAATTATTTGGCGGTGAAGGCTTTAGAAGACTTGCTGTAATTATACGGCCTAAGTATGCGATCTGAGGATATGTCGTTCTGTTATCGATCGTCGTTTCTTTTATGTCCGATCGCTTTGCGATGATCTCCACCTTTTCGGCGTGCGTCAGCATTAATGCCATGTCGACATTCTTTTCCCAGCCGCCGTTATCTCTCTGGTAAAAAACGACCTGATCCGCAATGCGCGCGGCCTCATCGGTCTTATACCACAACGGATCTTGCTTAAAAACTTCGCTCCAGGAAACAAGCTTCCAATCCGGCTTCGTTTTAAAAAGCCACTCGTCCTTAGCCGTCTTAGGATTCCAGCCGTCCTTTCCCTTTAAGAAATTTTCGGTAGAAAAAGTGGCGGCTTCGGCTTCGGTTAATTGATGCGACCACCCAACCCTCGCTGCGCTGTTCGCACCCTTTCCGGTAGATCTATATTCCGCCAAAAACGCGGTCTTCTCACGTTCGGGTTGCCAGTGATGCCAGCCCACGGGGCGAATATGTTCGCCCATCTCCGTGTTCAAAAACACCGTTCGCCCATAGTCGCGCCACGGCCTGCCTAAGTAAACGCCATCCTTCGTACCGCTGGCTGTGAGTCGACATTTATTGAATACAAATCCTGCCGGTTCGTTTGCCGCGAACCGCATTGGAGCCGTAAGGTATCCGTCGCCTTTACTGTGTATTTCACAATTTTCAAAGACAGCCGCCGATTGCCCAAAAATGAAATCTACGTGACCCTCGATGTAGGAATCGATGTAGTATTGCCGCCCGTTTTTCGCGTACAGCGTATCTTGCCAGCCGAGAAACCGGCACTTGCGAAACACTGAACGATCCGCCTCGACCAACACCGCTACGGCCTGCGAACCTGTTCCGAATGAATTTTCGAATGTAATATTCTCAGCGTAGAAATCGTGTCCGCCGATATATGTCGCATACGTGGCGGATGTGGAACCAGCCTCTTTATTCGAAAGGCTAAAAGTGAGGATCGTTTTTTCCGCCGATTCGCCGACCAGCGAAATGTAAGGTTTATTTGCCGGAATGCGAATCTGTTCTTTGTAGGTTCCGGGCTTGATCCGAATAGTGCAGCGAGACTTATTATCATCCGGCACTTTTTCGATCGCTGCCTGAACACTCCGGACGTCGCCTGACCCGTCAGCGGCAACATTTATAGTACAAGCCCTAGTATCCGCAAACACCAAACCGGCCGAAGCCAGTATCAGAAATGCCGTTAAAAATATTCCCTTGCTCATTGGTAATCTAAACAATCATATGGAAAACGCCGCACGAGTTTTATCGCTCATACGGCGTTTATTTGATCCACGCAGCTAGAACGTAAACCGTCCGCCGATCTGAATATCACGCGGCGGCTGCCGAACCGGGGCAGCAGTAAGCGCAAAGCTGCTGCTCGAAGGCGTTATGTTCGGTGACGAAAAATAAGGCCTGTTCAGAACATTGATCGCATCTACTCGAACCTGAAGTTTCATTCCTTCACGGATGCGGAAGTTCTTCGAAACTCCGACGTCAAATTTCAGGAACCGTTGGTTGCGAAGGCCATCGACCGTGAACGGAAGATTTCTCAACGTGATGGCACTGCCGCTGGTGTAGTTATTTGCAACACCCGGTACAACTCCACCTATGTTGAATCCCGATATATCCCATGCCGGAATATCGACACCGTAACGAAGCCCATTCGAGTCCGCTTTACCCAATTTACTTTCGAGCGATTCTAGATCACCGCCAAAGTAAAGGTTAGGCAGCAACAGCGGTTCGCCGCTTTGCCATTCGTAAAGGCCCTGTACTTGCCATCCGCCAAGAATTCCGTCCACGACCGGATGCCAATCCGTGCCAAAGGTTCGTCCTTTACCGAACGGCAATTCATAAATGCCCGAAAATGTAAACCTGTGCGGACGTTCATTAGGCGAAATATATTCGGTCAACTCAGTATCCTGCGGATTGAGGTACTGGTTTTTCAAATGCTCACGAGACCACGTATAAGAGCCGTTCAAAGACAGGCCTTTTGTAAATCTCTTCATGAACTGCAGTTGGATCGAGTGAAAATCGCTCGATCCGTCATATTCCGTAACCGATGTATTTCCAAACTGCGGGAACGCGGTCAGCAGCCGGCGACGGGCGATATTTGCTCCGTTCCAGGCGGCGCTGCTCGGAATGAGAGTACGGAACGGATTGGGAATCGTTTGATTTAGATAAGTCGTCGCGCTTGCCAGGTCGGCGACCAGCGTCGCGGGATTTGCCGTTGCAAGGTCGACCAGACAAGGGTTGCCATTGTCGGAACGCACGCAATTGCGCGGAATGTAATTAAGCTCGCGGTTAACGGCAAGGTTCTTACCCTGCGAGTAAACATATGTCGCCTCAGCTCCGATGCCGCCCCAGAGTTCCCGCTGAACGCCGACAACAAATCGCGAATAGTTAGCATTCTTACGTTCGTTTTGAAGGATCACACTGGTCGGGCCGTTGTTGCCAACCGCTGTCAGATCCGTTCCGGCGAAAGTCATCAGTCCATTTGCATTGCCGACCGATGGCAAAATACCGCCTGGAAAGGCGTTGTTCAGGTTTGCAATAAAGGTGAATCCGTTATTGATAGTCGGCGTAAAGGTCGTCGGTGTAGAAAAACCCGGCTGAAAGATCACGCTCTGAGAAACGATCTGGAACGGTGCCGTGAAGATGCCATAGCCGGCACGAATAACCGTCTTTTGGTCGGGTGAGTATGAGAAACCCAACCGCGGCTGCACATTGTTTGTGTCGGCCTGCTGATTTGCTTCTGTTGCGTCCCTTGCAAATTGAAAGCCGCCCGCAAGATTTTGAAATGCACCGATAGGCACACCCGCCGGAACATTCGAATTATAGTTGGCAAGAACCTGCGTCCGGATCGGACTCGCCGCCGCCCGGTCGAAATCAACTATCATCCGACCGCCTGTTTCTCTGTATCCGCTCTCATACTCGTATCGAAGTCCCACATTTAAGGTCAGTTTTGATGAAACGCGCCAATCGTCGTGAACAAAAAATCCATGATAAAGAGATGACACGTCATAAACCTGTGGGTTGTCGATCGAACCCGAAGCGGGTATTCCTAGCAGAAAGGATGCAATGTCGCGGCCAACCCTGTCGCGCTCAGTGTTGCCCGAGCTCGAATTCTGCATCGTATAGGTTCCCTGAAAAGAAAATCTGCCCGAGGCATTGCCCTGATAATCAAACGTCTCATGCAGTTTGCGAAGGTCGTAGCCGTATTTCAGCGTGTGGTTTCCCAATATCTGCGTTATCGTGGGCTGCAATGTGAACATATCGAACGGACGTTCGCGTCCGTCGTTATAATCAGCACGCAGCGAACCGACCGTCAATGCATTGGTAAAATCAAATCTCGGAAATACGTTGTCTTGCCGGTCAGCCGGAATGCCTGTAAACCCCAGATCTGCCGTAGTTGGCTGACCATCCTGAAATCTGCGAAGCTTGAACATCGCCCAACTGCCTCGAACGTCCAGGATAAGGTTCGATGTCAGCGTTGAGGTCCATGTAATATTTCCGCCATGGTTACGCCGATTCTCGAATCCACGGAATATCGAATCGGGTTCCATCGTGAGATTGTATCTGTCCTCGGTATTACGGCTGTGGTAATACTTGCCGAAGATAGTATTTTTCGAATCGATGTTGTGATCGATCCTTACCAGATACGATCGGTATGGCCGCTGAAGATTTTGGTCGGTTATGTAGTTATCCTCCGTTCCCGGCAGGTTAGGCTCGGGGAAATACTGCATAAATGCCAGTGCCGGAGCGTAGAGACGATTGGCAGGAATAATGTTGTTGGCAAATGCGGTTCGGCATACCCTATTCAGCGTCCCTGTGAGTCCGCAGGTAGCGTTTCCCATGAACGCGGTCGCAGGGTCGTAGATCGGCGTGGTGGCCAAGACCTCGGAGAAATTCCCCTGCCGCATCAGCATAGTTGGTACGGAATATTGGGTTGTCTGCGCGACATTATCGTTCTGCCTTTCATAAGCGAACAGAAAGAATGTTCTGTCCTTTATGATCGGGCCGCCTATAGTTGCACCATACCTGTTGTATTTTCGTTCGGGCCGATCCAGGCCGGAACGGTTGTTAAAGAAGTTATTGGCAGTTCGGCTTTTATCTCTATTGTAGTAATAGCCCTCGCCGTGGAATTTGTTAGTGCCGCTTTTTGTCGCGACACTTACGGTCGCTCCCGCCGTGAAACCCATCTGAGCATCGAAGCTGTTGGTCTGGACCTTGAACTCGCGGGTCGCGGCTGAAGGAGGCGTGAAGGCGACCTGTCCGTCATATGCAAGGTTAGGCGAACCGTCAAGGTTGATGACGTTTCCGCCGGTGCCATTGACCTGATTGCCCATTGTTCCGTTTGAACGAAAGCCTGCCAGGTTGCCGTTTGCGGTCGGGCCCTGAAAATTCGGATCGCCGGTGTAAACAATGCCGGGAGCCTGAGTCGCCAGCGTATAAGGAGCTCCTTCGGCTAATGGGAGTTCTTCTATCTGCCGTTGGCTGATGGATGTTCCGATCGAGACCGTGCCGCGATCCAACAACTCCGTATCGGCAACGATATTCACCTCAGCGGAAGTTCCTATCTCTAGTTGAAAATCTACCGTCAAGCGATCATCGACCTTTATCTGCACCTTTTCCCGGGTAGAGGTTTTAAAGCCGCTGCCAGTTGCTGATACCGTGTAAACGCCAGGAATAAGAAATGGAACAGTGTACGAACCGCTGTCGTTGGCGGTCACGGTGTTAGCTATGTTCGTCTCGGTATTCTTGACCGTCACGGTCGCACCCGGCACCGCGGCTCCATTTGGGTCCGTTACCGATCCTGCGACCGTTCCGCGGAACTCTTGTGCAAATATGCTTGCAGTTCCGGCCGCAAATACGATGGCCAGAATACTCAAATATCTCGTCAGTCGTGTATACATCTTTTTCGCCTCTTTTTGACTGTTTAAATTCTAAATAGCTGTGTGTTACAAAAACTCGGAAAATAATAATTGGTTTTACCAATCATTGCAAGTGTAAACTCGCCTTTAAGCGGAATTTTATTCACTTAACCGCTTAACATTGAATATTTATCTACTTAATTATGAATTTTATTAGAAATTTTAGAATGGTTTAGACAGTCAACTGCGCATACCAATCATGTTTATTTCACAAAAGGGTTTTACCATTCAGCCCGATCGAGCATTTGGACGGGGCGAGAAATCCTGATTTCCCCTGCGGTTCGTGTTAGATTCTAATCACACATATATGGAACCTCTTGCCAGCCGGATAAGGCCCACAGAACTTGTCGAATACATCGGTCAGGAGCATTTGGTGGGCGAGGGCAAACCGCTCCGTCTCGCGATCGAACAAGGCCACGTATTCTCGTTCGTTCTTTGGGGAACGCCCGGCACCGGTAAGACGACGCTCGCACGCATCTACGCCAACGCCATCAACGCCGAGTTCCATGAGCTGTCTGCTGTGTCAGCCGGTAAAGAGGACATTCGCAAGATCGTTAACACACGAACTCTAGGCGACGGCCCTCGGGTTCTTTTCCTGGATGAGATACATCGTTTCAATAAGGCCCAGCAGGATTTCCTCTTGCCGTTTGTGGAAAGCGGCGAACTCGTGCTGATCGGCGCAACGACGGAGAACCCAAGTTTTGAGGTGATCCCGGCGTTGCTCTCCCGTTTGCGCGTTTTTGTACTCGAAGAGTTTAACGATGAACAAATGGCCGCGATCATCGACCGCACCGGCTACGAACTTCTGCCCGATGCAAAAACCTGGCTGATCGAGATGGCGAACGGCGATGCCCGGCAAGCGATCACGATGATCGAAAATACGTCCCGGCTTTACGATCAGGTTACGCTTGAAACGCTAAAGGAAACTCTCCAATCAAAGTTCCTGCGCTACGACAAAAAGGGCGAAGAGCATTACAACGTGATCAGTGCCTTTATCAAGTCGATGCGTGCAAGCAAGCCCGACGCCGCGATGTATTACCTTGCCCGGATGCTCGAGTCCGGCGAAGACCCAAAATTCATTGCCCGCAGAATGGTCATATTTGCTTCCGAAGACATCGGCCTTGCCCAGCCGACTGCGTTGGTCGTTGCCAATGCGGTATTTCAAGCTGTCACCACCATCGGAATGCCGGAGTGCACACACAACCTCGCTCATGGCGTCGCATATCTGGCCAACGCCGCAAAGGACAGAAGTTCGACCACCGCGATCGGCGAAGCAATGACCGACGCAAAGAAATTCGGCAACCTGCCCGTCCCGATGCAGATCCGAAATGCCCCGACCAAACTGATGAAAGATCTCGGCTACGGTAAAAAAGCCGAAGATGACTCCGAAGACCTGCTGCCCAAAAAACTCGCCGGACGGAAGTATTTTTCTGACAAGTAAATACCCGCTTCCGCGAACTCGGCGTTAATAATCTTTTAACGCAGAGACCGCAAAGGACGCCGAGAATTCAACTAGAAACTATTGCCTTGATTCAAAAAGGTCGTTTCATCAATAAAATTCTTGACTATTCACGCAACACATTCTAAAATCGAAAGGTCGGCGATTCTACGCCAGATCTTTGACAACTGAGCCGACAGAAACGCGACGGTACCGCCAGTGCACAATTGAAAATTGACAATGGAAAGCAATGATCTTGTTCCGTGTTCCTTTCCGTGCATTCTGTGCATTCCGTGGTTATCTTAAAAACCATCCACGGAATTCACAGAACACGAATCTGCCGGCAACTGAGTACACCGTGTCAGTAGCCCGCACGTCAGTAAGCACATCCTCATCTTAACCGTAGCAAGACCAACGTGTCAGGATGCGGTTTTTTCATCTTATTCCTTCCTGTTCTTCTTATGCTGTGGTCGCTCTTCTTTTTACCACAGAGCCTGATGAACAAGAACGAGCAAATCTGAATAAGACACCAACCACGGAAGGCACAGAAAGCACGGAACGAAGCTGCTTAGTCCTGAAATAGATTTACACAACAAAAGTGGTAGTGAGAGCGTGGGACACGGGACACTTTGGGACACGCTGTGTGTTTTCAACAACTTAGGCTGTCCCAGCCTCGTTCGTGGGACACTCTGGGACACTGGGACAGCGGGACACGGGACAAATAACCGGCTCTGATCAGGCAAGTTTCTTCTAAGTCATTCGTTCATATTTTCGGATATTATGTGATACACTGACTGAAATAGATTTCCGGTCACACGGCTTTTATTATGAAGGACTCAAGTCAACCAAGATCTACACGCGATTCCATCCTTGACGCAACCGACCGTCTTCTTGCGAATTCCGGATATAAGAGGATGACGATCGACGATCTTGCCCGAGAGGTCGGGATCGGAAAGGGAAGCATTTACCTTCACTTTGAAAGTAAGGAAGAGATCGCTCTGTCGCATATCGATCGCATAATCGAACGGCTGAAAAAAAGTTTGTTCGAGATCTCTGAATCCAAAGCGAAGGCTGCGGTTCGATTGAGAAGCATGATCGTCGAACGAGTATTGGTAAGATTTGACAGTGTCCAACACTACACACAAAGCCTAAACGAACTGCTCGCCCAACTACGTCCTCGTTTATTAGAACGACGCAAAAGATATTTTGAAGAAGAAGCCCAGATCTTTTCGAGAGTCTTAAGGGAAGGAAAAGAGCAAGGTCATTTCGCAATAGCCGATCCGCTGGATACGGCCAGGACTTTACTAGATGCAACCAACGCTCTTCTTCCATATAGCCTAAGCGCTTATGAGTTAGGCGAACGTCAGATAGTAGAGAAAAAGGCCAACAGCGTAGCGGACCTGATATTGAATGGATTGCTCAAGCGATAACTAACGCTTCCAGTAATTTTTGATCTTCAGATCGAGCATCGGAAAGGCGCAGTATTCAACATTCCTTCCGGATTCACGAAGTTTCATTACCATCGGGATCGCCGCGTCGGCGTTTCGTGTGTGAACAATGAATGTGGCGGCACTTTGAAGATCAGATCGTTCATTCAGCCACTCTGCGATCGCAAACCCGGTGTTCTCAAAATCGTCGTGATCGTTGCTTTTGTAATGATGCGGCAGTAAATCGTGGTCAAGAAATATGGCGTCGAACGAATCTTTTGCAAGCATTGTCTTCGCCTCATCGACCGTTTCGGCAATGGTCAGCTTATCGCCCTCAAACCTTTTTTCGAACCATTTGTGCCGACGTTGATCATCGTCAAGCAAAAAAACATTTATCGGGGTCCGCTCAGCCTTACCGTCCGCTAACCCCAATCTCAACAATAAATTGCGAAAAATACTCATGTAGATAACTATGAATCAAATATAACATAAGCGATGACCGTAAAGGACGCGTGATCAAAACCTTGAGTTAGTAACTCGCGGTGTTATAATCCATACTGATCCGCGAAATACGAATACAAAATGATGTCGACCAAGAGAGCAGGCTCACCGAATTTAAGGGCCGTACCGTCAATCGAAAGCCCGCCCGAAGTTGGCTTCATCGATTCGGAATCAGAAGAATGCCAGATCTGTTTCGGCACCGGTGTGGAGATCATCAGTGGCAAAGGTGCACGGCCATGCTCCTGCCGAAACCGTGATGCTCATTCAACCCTTCTTCATCGAGTTAAACTTCCGGTGCGATATGCTAACTGCCATTTTCATAGTTACAGCCCGCAAAACCCATCGCAGGACCGGGCCTTCAAATTCGCTTCTAAATTGACGATGGAATACCCCGCGATCGAGCAAGGACTGCTGCTGATGGGAACTGTCGGAGTCGGGAAAACACATCTTGCGGTCTCAATTCTAAAAGGATTGACCGAGCGTGGATTCTCTTGCCTGTTTTATGAATTCGGCTCACTGCTAAAAGAGATACAGGATTCTTATAATTCTTACACGAAGACCTCGGAACTTGGCGTGCTCTCGCCGGTTTTCAATTCGGATGTTCTTGTTTTAGACGAACTTGGAGCGTCGAAACCGACAGATTGGGTTCGCGACACGATGGCCCACATTATCAATACCCGATACAACGATAAAAAGCTGACAATATTCACAACGAACTACCTCGACGAACGCAAGAATGATCGCGAAGAAACACTCGAAGACAGGATCGGTGTGCGGCTTCGATCGCGGCTCTTTGAAATGTGTAAGACTGTGGAGTTATCGGGAAACGATTTCCGGCGGAGTTTCGACAAAACAAAGACGACGAGATCGTTGTGATCAATTCTTATGCGGCTGAAGCGACGGTTTCATTTTTGGAATCAATCTGTAAATGAGCAACAACGCGAGAACCAGACCAAACAACAATGGGTAGAAAATGTCCGATTTTACTATCATCCAAAAATGAATGACCCCGAGAATGGCTATTGGATATATCAGCTTATGCAGGCGAGACCAATTCTTTCCGCCGAGTCGCTTGATCCAGCCGGTTGTCGACGTGACGGCAAGCGGGATCATAAAGAAAAATGCCGCCATCCCGATCGCTATAAAAGGCCGTTGAATAATATCAGCAGCGATATCCGGGATACTGAAACTTTTATCGAATACACTGTAAGTGACGAGGTGCAGGCATCCGTAAAAGAACGCATAAAGGCCCAGCATTCGACGAAATTTGACCAGCCCGTTCCAACCGAAAATTTTCCGAAGCGGCGTTACCGAGAGCGTGATCAAAAGAAACACGAGCGTCATCACACCGGTAGTTCTTAGAAAAAACTCGATCGGATTTGCCCCGAGCTGACCACGCCATCCGTCAAACGCAAGAAACCCCAAAGGTATCAATGCATTTAGCGAGATGAGGATCTTGTTGAATCTTACGTCGTTCATCAAAAGTATTTTTTCAGATCCATTCCTTCATAAAGGCTCGCCACCTGTTCGCCGTACCCGTTGAACATCTCTGTCGGCCGCATCGCTAATTCGCCGATGCGTCTTTCTGACGCCTGTGACCAACGAGGATGGTTAACCTCAGGATTCACGTTTGAGAAAAAGCCGTACTCCTCGGGTCCGGCGAGATTCCACGTGGTCGGTGGTTCGCGATCGGTCAGCGTTATTTTTACGATGGATTTGATACTTTTGAACCCGTATTTCCACGGCACTATCAAACGTATTGGGGCGCCGTTTTGATTAGGCATCTGTTTGCCGTAAAGGCCGGTCGCCAGGATCGTCAAAGGATGCATTGCCTCGTCCAGCCGCAAACCCTCGACATAAGGAAAATCTATTCCGGCTGAAAATGATGACTGCATTCCGTTTGGGCCCGGCGGCAGTTTCACATCCTGGTTCGACGACTTCCCGCCGTAGTAAGTATGAAAGGCGACGTATTTAGCCGTTCCCTGCGGCTCTACCAGATCAAGCAAATTCTTTAACGGAAATCCAACCCACGGAATCACCATCGACCATGCCTCAACACATCGAAAACGATAAATACGTTCTTCCTGATCGAACTTTAATAACTCGTCAATATCGAACACGCGCGGCTTTTGGACCATTCCGTCAACCTCGACCGTCCACGGCCTGGTTATAAAGTTCGCGACTTTTCCCGCGACTGCGGTCTTAGTGGTCGAGAATTCGTAGTAATTGTTATAGTTCGTTATCTCGGCAAGCGTATTCGGCTTTTCTAAAGTTTGCGGCGCAGTGCTTTGGGTAACATTCGATATTTCTGTTGTCGCCACTTCTCCCGGCGGCGGCGGATTAAAGAAACGGTAGCCGAGGCCCGTCACTATCCCGGTTCCCGCAAGCAGGCCGGCGCGAATAAAATTCCGCCGGTTCAAATAAAGGCTCTCCGGCGTGATCTCACTGCTCTTTACCTCATTCTTTGACATCTTGTTTCTATTCTACCGCTAAACTGATACACGGTCTTTCGCGATATGCTGACTCAGGCGCTCCAAATACCGTTTTCGCCTTTATTAGATTATCGGTTTCGGAGGCATCGGAACAACAAATACCCATGACTGCCGATTCCACCACAAACAGCAGCGTGCTGGAAATTGCTTATATTAATTCCATTAGTTCAAAAAAATGAACTTTCTTGCCAAAATACCAAGCATTTACGCTTAAATAATCAATCAATACATTTTCGTTAAATTTTTTTCAACAAAGTACTTCCATTTTTAACAGAATTGCGTATAATCCTTATTGGCAGTCAGTTCCACCCGTCTTTCCGCACACCATTAAATCTATGCCCGCTACCCTCGAACTCTTACAAGAAGGTCGTTATCGTATCGAACAGCCCCTTTCTGAAAACGGCAATGGTTCGATTTATCAGGCGTTCGACACAGTCCGCAACTCAAATGTCGTCGTCAAAGAGATAGTCGTTCGTCTGAATAAAGTCACCACCCTTTCTCAGCAAGAGAACATGAAAAGCGCCTTTGCTGACCAGGCGAAAGTCTTGACGTCTTTACGTCATGATTCGCTGCTCCAAGTTGAGGATTTTTTCTCCGAGGTCGGACGTCAATATCTGGTTCTCGAAAATGTCGAGGGAGACGATTTTCACAAGCTTCTTGAACAGAATAACCGGCCATTTTCCGTGCAAGAGGTTACGGCGTGGGCTGACCAACTGCTCGACGGCCTACATTATCTCCACAATTTTAATCCTTCATTTATCCACAAGAATTTGAAGCCGCGGAATATACGCTTGACGGTGGACGGCAAAGTTAAGCTTTTTGCTCATGGCCTTTCGGATGGCTCTGATTCGAAACTGACAACCAAGCTGTCTGACGATTCGTCGGATGCGGCGGAGCTGAATTACTCGCCGCTTGAACTTATATGGGATGGCTTGGATGCTGCATCGCAAAAGGTGATCATTAATAGTTACGATGACCGCTCCGAACGTGTACTTAAAGAACCGGCCGACGCTCGCAGTGATATTTACTCACTTGGGGCTACGCTCTATTTCTTGTTAACCGCAAAGGTTCCGGTCGATCCGCTCGAAAGATCGATCGAGCTTCTCGAAGGCAATCAGGATCCTCTAAAATCGCCAAATAAGCTTGATCCGCGCGTTCCCGCCGAAGTTTCGGATGTCGTTATGCGTGCGATGGAGATCAAACGTGAAAGCCGCTTTGATTCGGCGGTAATAATGCGGCAAGTGCTGCGAACCGCCGTTGTTCGAATGCAGGAAAAGGAATCTGTAGAATCGCTCGAGCTGGAAGAAGCTGCTGAGGATCTGAAATATGCTGAAAAAGTTCGGCATGATCAGGTTCAGAAACTGGTCGAGCAGAAAAGTCGTGAGATCGAAGAAGAAAAGCGAGATCAGGCCGAACTGTTGGAGCAAAAGCTTCGTGAAGCAGAAGAGCAAAGATCTCTCGCGGAAAAACGAGCCGCCGAAGCTGAACGATTACTTCTTGAACGAGAAAATGCTCAGGTTCAGGCAAACATCGTTGCCGCGTCTGCGAATCATGATATTGAGGATGATCTGCTTGGGCTGAACACATCTGATTCGCCAAACGTACAGGAAAAACCTGCCCCGGCACCGGTCGTTGTACATGCGGCTTCAAGGCCCGAACCGATCGAACAAACGCCGGAGCCAGAAGTCGAAACATATTTTGAGGCCAGCAAAGAACCGGAAGTCGTCGAAACGGCAGACGAACCGGCAATTATAGATCCGGAACCGGATGAAGAACTCGCCGTCGAAATGGAACCGGAAGCAAGTCATGTCGATGAAGAATCTATCATTAAATTTGCACGATCGGAAGAAGTAGAATCCGATCCTGAGGTAGAAGATTATCTTGCAGAACCTTCTGTTTTTGTTGAAGAAGCAAGTGAACCGGAAACAATTTCTTCCGTCTATGATTCTGACGAAGTTGAATACGCTGTACCGGCGAGGTCCGGTCTTCCGATCCCGATGATAGCCGGTGCGGCTGCCGTACTGTTGATCCTGGCTATCGGAGGATGGATGTTCCTGGGTTCTTCGCCGAGTGAACCGCAGATTCCCGTGCCTACTACAGCGTCGCAGCAGCCACCAGCCACGGAGCCTGAAACTTCTCTGCCGGCTGCTTCTGAAGAGCCTGCCGTACAAAATGCCTTTGTTCCGGACAGCAACAGCAATACACAGGTTGAAAACACAACCGCCGCTGTTCCCGAGCCAACGACGGCAACTGACAAACCGGCTGTAAAAGCTACTCCGGCGAAAACGCCTAAACCTGCGGCTGATCCCGCAAAAACCCCGGCGCCTAAAAAAGCGGTTACTGTTGATGATCTGATCAACGACAATTGATCGCTCCGCTAAACACCCATACTAATAACTAATTAGGACAATCCTATGACCAGCCCAACGATCTCTTCCCGCCTGTCTTCCCGCTTCGGCGTCGCCGTGATAGCGATGTTTATCGCCTTCTTCGCAACGTCTGCCGTGGCGCAAAACCCGCCGCTCAGCCTTGCCGATCTATTGATCGCCCTGCGTTCGAAAAAGGCCACGCTGCCTGAGCGCAACCAGATATTGACCACCGCTGTGACCGAGCGCGGCGTTACGTTCACGACTACGCCTGAGATCGAGAAAGAACTCACGGCGACGGGTGCCGATCCTGCTTTGGTCGCCGCCATTCGAGCAAAAAGCACGAAACCGGTTGTCGTGCCAAAGCCGGTCGCTACACCTATTCCTACACCAGCCCCACCCGATTTCAGTTACTTTGCACGGCGGGCCGAAGCCAGTGCAGGCAAGGGCGAGTTGGATGCGGCCCTGACCGATTTTAACAAGGCTGTCGAGATGAAAACGGACGACCCAACTTTATATGTCAGCCGTGGACGTACGCTTTACGGCCTGAAGTCCTATGACCTTTCGGTAAAGGATTTTGATAAGGCGATCGAGCTAAGCCCGAAGACTGCCGTGGCTTTTTTGAATCGCGGCGCATCACTTGAAAAACTGGGCGAAGTGCAAAAAGCTCTGGCTGATTATAAGAAGGCTGCCGACCTTGACACAACAAATGAAACAGCCAAAAACGAGGTCAAGCGGATCGAAGATGCTCTTACTAAAGAGGCTGCCGCAAAAGCTGCTGCAGCAAAGCCTGTCGAAGTCGTAAAGCCTGAGTTTCTTAACCTGGGCAATCTGAGTGCGTCTAATGCCGAGCGAATGGTGACGCCCACATATTCGGCGATCGCCCGGCAGTCGCGGGTTGGCGGAAAGGTGACGGTCGATGTTGAGATCGATCTTGAGGGCAACGTGGTTTTCGCCAAGGCATCGTCCGGACACGGCATGCTCCGCCAGGCCGCTGAGGATGCCGCCAAGCGATCGAAATTCAAACCGGCGTTGTTCAACAACCAGCCGATCAAGGCCCGGGGCGTGATCACTTATAACTTCAGTCTTTAGTAATTAGGGGCTGTCTGAAAAGTTGACCCGTAGACCTTTTCACATCTTTTTTTCGCTTTGCTTTCTTCTTTCGTGTTTTTCGTGGATATTTTCTTAGAGTTTCTTCCACGAAATACACGAAATAGATCAAAAAGAACCAAAAAGATCGATATCACCCTTTGCGCCGGCGCAAGGCGGCGCAAGGCGGCGCAAGGCGGCGCAAGGCGGCGCAAGGCGGCGCAAGGCGGCGCAAGGCGGCGCAAGGCGGCGCAAGGCGGCGCAGAGCGGCGCAAACATCGGTGTTTTTGATGTTTTCGATCAAAATTATTTGATACGAAGTGCCCTTTCTCTTTCAAAGATCAATAACCCGCATTATTTTATATTTGTTTCGTGTGGGTGTCAATGTTTTATATACGCAACACCAAGGAGGAAAGAAGAAGTAGTCAGTTGTCAGAAGGCAGAAAGCAGAAGGCGAGACCAAAAAACCTGACAATGACCAACTGACAACTGACAACTGACAACTGACAACCAATTGAAACCGACAACAACTGACTACCGCCAATTGACTACCGACTGCTGACCGCTAATTGCTGACCGCCGACCACACGCGAAGCGGCACATAGGGGCCGTCTGAAAAGGCTCCTTCTTTTTGTTTTAATTTCCTTTTGATCATATTTCGTTTATTTCGTGGAAAAAACTCTTAAGAAACTGTCCACGAAACAAGAAAGCAAAACAAAAAGTGAAAAGGCCGTCGAATCAACTTTTCAGACAGCCTCTTTTTTCTGTCATGGCAGTTTTTACGGGGCCTGTGTAGCAAGAAAATCGACATTCAATGCGTCGGAATTCAGCGAGAAAGACCGGCTTGCCGGTAAAAACTTATAACGATTAGTTCCCGTGACCGATACAGTATAGAGATCACCTGCCCTTAGTTTTGCGAACTTAAAATAACCAAAGGAATTTGTAGCGACACGTTTCTTTTGGCCGTCGGCCCTTATCAGGGAAATTGCGGCATTACGTATTCCCTGTCCGTTTTCCGTGACGACGCGGCCGGATATGGAGAGTTTTAGTAAAGTTGGCTCCACCGGCCCTATAAACAGCAGTCTGTTCGCTGTTGCTGCATCTATGTTAGTGATCTTGCCGGATGTAGCATTTATTCCGAGGGCGTTAGCCACAGCGGCAGGCGTGGCAGTCGGATTTTGTGCGAGAAACAGCGCAGCGGCCCCTGCGACCTTTGGCGACGCCATCGATGTTCCGCTCATTACACGCGTGCCGGTGTCGCTCAGATGGCTCAATGACAGAATTCCACTGCCTGGTGCGAATATATCGACACAAGGCCCGTAATTGGAATAGCCCGGCCGCGAATCATCGCTGGCGGTCGCACCGACGATGATACCGGCGGTGGCACTACCCGGTGTATAAAGACAAGCATCGCCGCCGTTGTTTCCGGCCGACGCGACAAATGTCACGCCTGACGCAACCAGATTGTTGATCGCTGTCGTAATTACTTGTGAAACGGTGGGCAGGCCCATACTCATATTGGCGACAGACGGATCTATACGATTCACCGCGACCCATTCCATTCCCATGATCGTGTGCGATACGAGGCCAAATCCGTCGCACGGCAGCACTCTTACGCCGTAAAGTTTAACTTTCTTGGCTACGCCATAGGTCGAGCTTCCGATCGTTCCGGCGACGTGCGTTCCATGGACGTGACAGTCAATTCCATTCCGTCCATCCGATAGCGCGTCAAATGCCGCGACAGCACGGCCTTCGAATTCGACGTGCGTCGGGCGGATACCCGTATCGATGATGTAAACATTTACATTCGATGCGTCGTTTGCGAATGAGTAACTTGTGTTTAGCGGCAGATCTCTTTGGTCGATGCGGTCCAGACCCCACTCGGGATTCGCCTGTAGATCGTTGACCGATATTATCGCGTCTTCTTCTACAAATTGTACGCGGCCGTCCTTACTAAGAGCCTCGGCATTATCGGCGGACATCTCTGCCGAAAAACCTCCGATAATTGTAGTAAAAACATTGTCCACGACGGCTCCGTATTCCAAAGCGATCCGCGAAGCCTCGGTTTCAGCCCTATTGCGGTCGGGAGAAGCCGGATTCGTGTCGAGGACAACGATATAGCGGCCCGGAACGGCGGCGGTGGAGCGAATAAGTTTTTTGTTCTTACCCGACGTTGTTGAGGTGAAATAGCCGAGCGAAACGATCGCGGCTGTAAAGACGAGCGCCAGAAATATTGGCTTTTGCATTGTGGGAGATCCTCCTTGCGAAAGTGTTGGGAAAAAAGAGGTACAAAAGTATCTTGTTGTTAGCGCTTAGGCCGATGCCGATGGCAAGGCTCATAGCGCATGTTTTATTTCACACGTTTATTAGGTTTGATCCAGGCAGGGGGATTACGAGGACGATCTTTTAGTCGATCCTGTAAATTTTACTTAGGTTCTTCGATAAAAGGCTGAGTTCGATGCTTGATCGAAAACAGTGGGAACCCCTTATCGAAAGTTGTCGGGATGCAAGAACATTGTAGACGTGTCAGCCGCAAATGTATAGAGATTTTACCTCCGGAATGCGAATATAGCATTCGAAAAAAATGAAGGATGACCGTGGGAGTGGCCACCCTTACTAATGCCCCTTGTCAGTACAGCAGGTGTTATCTCAACCGATTGGCTTTATCTGGTAGCCGCACAGATAGCGAACAAAAGACTCACTCAATCACATTCGTGCATTCTAATTAATATTACTTCTCAAAATCGCACCCGTATGTCTGCTATCGCACAGTCAAATGCAGTATTTACCGAACTTAGAACTTTCGCCGAATATTCTGAGAATTTACGGCTTTTTATTCGCGTTCGTATTCACATTCACATTGGAATTGCGGTTTGTGTTCGACGACATATTGCCGTCCGAATTGCTATTGCCCGGCCGGTTCGAGTTAACCACTGGTGTACTCGTCGGTCGGGGAGTTGAATTGTCGTTGACCACATAACCGGTGTTTGTGTTCGTGTTACGAAGGTTAGCGTTGTTTGAGGTCGTCGTACAGCCAACGAGGCCGCCCGCGACAACCAGGGAAAGGCATACGCCAATAATGATTTTCATCTGTTTTTCCTCAATTTTTTAAATTGTAAAACGGGCCAGCCAGCCGACCCGTCCCATTCGATCTAGCGATAAATGTGCTGTCCGCGATGATTGGTTTTCCACTCATTTTCAAAGTAGTCGGCGTCCCCGGTCGATCTCGGCGTCACACCAATAACTGTTCCGCCTTCCTGAATACCTTTTTCGTAAAGCTTTGCCCTATCTTCCGGAATTCCCCATCCGATCAAGGCGCCTAACAATCCGCCCGTTAAACCGCCAGCACCAGCCCCTGCCAGAGCGGCCGCTAGAGGACCCCAAACAACTAAACCGATTCCCGGTAAAACTAAATTGGTACCAATCGCGGCAACTCCGCCGATGATCGCGCCCAATGTTCCGCCGATCGCTCCGCCAACACCGGTGCCTTCAGCAGCTTTACTGCCAAGTTCTGAATTTGGATCGGTAGCGTAGTTTTTCTTGCGCGTATCGTCGGACATGATCACGTTGATCTCTTCGTCCGAATAACCGCGATCACGCAGCGATCTGTATGCGCTTTCTGAACTTTCTTTATCATTGAAAAGTCCTGTAAGCATTCCGGGCTCTTGTTTTGTACTTGTTCCTTGATTATTCATTATTTCCCCCTTAGAAATTGTTATTTACTTAAGACCTTGAATGTGGGCACGATTCTTCAATCTGAATTTGCGATAAGCCTCCAAAGCCGATCTTTTCGGTTAGTATATTTTCCCCTAGATCATTCCCGATCGTGCGTTCTTGGCCTTTGCCGCTCCGATAGCAGTCTTCACGTGCTTCTCTTCCTCAGGCGGCGGCAGAACAGAGGGCATTCCCAGCGAGTCGATCCACAACTCGCGGCACCATCCGGTCGTGTGGTAAAGATGCTCGTCTTCTTCATCCTCGACCTCTTCGTGCGCGGCCTTTAAAGCCTTGGCCGCATCGCCTTTTTCGCTCTTTGCAACCTCACCGATAAGTTCCCAATTCATATGGTCCTTCGTTTCGGCCAAGGTTACGCATTCCGCCGCAACCAGTTCGGCCGCTTTCGGGTCGCCCGCAGCCGTTGCCATCTCCATTGCTTTTACCAGTGATTCACCGATATGCCGGACTATTCCCCGACCAGGCGTTTCAGTCTTAAGTGCAAGGCACGTGCCATTGCGGAACTTTAGTATTTTGCGAGATTCAATTGATTTTCATGCACGAAACTCGTTCGCATCCTGACTCTTATACCGTATTGGTCAGCGCTTGATTTGAATACAAGCCAAATATTTAGATCGGGACAAACTCAGGCGGTATCAGCTTTTTCAGTGCCGACAGAGTCGATTTAATCGGACGGCTATGATCGAACATCATAACTTCCTCCGATCTTTCCGGTTGATGCGGGAACACCCTGGTGGAAATCGAATCGTGAATTGCAGCCGACACGGTTTCGTAAAGATCGCCAAAATATGGTTTAACCAGATAACCGTTTGCTCCGGCTTCCATCCCATTCTGAACGTCGGCCTGATATGCGAGAGCGGAATAGAAAAGAATTGGAGTATTCGGTGTAAATTTATGCAGATCGCGGCACAATCCCAGGCTGGGGCCGGCCGTCAGCATTCCGTCCAAAAGATACATATCGAAAGGTTGGTCGTGAGCACACTGCCACGCTTCGGCGGCAGTATTTGCCAAAACAACCTCAATATCGGACTGACCAAATATATAACTGACCAGATCGCGAGAATCTGCGTCGTCCTCGACATAAAGGACCTGTAATTTTGTCTTCCTTTTCATTTCTAACTCCTATTTCATCTAGACAACTTAGATGGATCATCGGAAACGTAAGATCCCGTTTCTTCGCAGCCAGAAATTCCATCGCCATTTCCAACCGATCGGGTTAATAGTTTCGTGAAAGCCGAAAAATACACCGACACGTAAATGTGAATAATAGAGAAAAAAAGGAACAAATTCGTTGATCAGGGTCATTTTTCACTCCTTCAAAAAAGAAAGGATGGCTTCGTTAGCCCATCCTTCGACTGCCCGGGGGCAAAACACGCTGCCATCACTTCTGGAGTTATCCGGAGCGGAGTTCGGCACTCTGGATTCTTTGTGTGGGTGGCAAGTGTGTATCAATTAAAAGCAACTATAAACCTTCCTATTCGGCAAGTAAGTCTGCTAACGCACAGATAGAAATAATGAATTTGAACGGGCGTACGAGTCTCATACAGTAACGATTCCGCCTGTATTTACGGGCGAAGGGTAGATATATTAAATGCGGAGCGGAAAAGAGCAAGGGAAGGGAATGTGCTTTATCGCACACACCGACATAATTTTCGTGATAAACTGCCTCTATTGTTCTCTTTGAGGGATTTCGTTTAATAAGCTAAAAACATGTAATGGGAAGTAAGGTCACTCCAGAAGAGGCTCGGACAAATTATCTGCTCGCTGCGCTAGATGACAAAGATCTCGAACGGATCCTTTCGAAACTGTCGCCTATGGACTTTACGCTGGGCGACGTTCTTTACGAATCCGGCGAGAAGATGGAGTACGCCTTCTTTCCGACCACAGCGATCATTTCGCTGCTATACATAATGGAAAACGGCGGGACGGCCGAGATCGGTATCGTTGGGAATGACGGCTTGCTCGGAATATCATTATTCATGGGCGGCGAAACAACAACGAACCGAGCTGTGGTGCAAAGCGCGGGCAAGGCACTGAAAATGACCGCGCACGATCTAAAAGAAGAGTTTCAGTTGGCGAGACGCTTTCAGGAACTGCTGCTTCGTTATACACAAGCTTTGATGACGCAGATCTCGCTGACTGCGGTTTGCAACCGGCTCCATCCTATTGATCAGCAACTCTGTCGTTGGTTGCTGCTCAGTCACGATCGACTGCACACCGACAAGCTAGTAATGACGCACGACCTCATCTCGAACATGCTCGGCGTCCGCCGCGAAGGCATAACGCTGGCCGCCCAAAAACTCGCCGAGCGTAAGTTGATCACAAACAGCCGCGGCACGATGACGGTGATCGACCGTCAGGGTCTGGAAGACGCCGCGTGTGAATGTTACAAGGTGGTCAATGCCGAATACAATCGTCTACTCGGTCGCGGCATTTCGCGCACTTATAATTGAACTGCTGCTACAAGCTGATTTTAAGTGTTAGGGTTCTATTTATAGTTTTGTTCTTTTTCAATTGATCATTCGACATCGGAATAGGTTTAAAAACCACTTCTTGTGCCGTCTGTTGTTACACAACGAGACCAAACACAAGGAGATTCCGATGACTAAGACCGCAAAGCCTTTAAACAGGCTGCTCGCCGCATTACCCAAAACCGAATACAACCTCATTTCTTCCAGACTGGTGCACACGCCGCTGGTTTACAACGCGTCCGTTTACGAACCCGGAGACGAGATCAAACACGTATATTTCCCCGATAGCGGAATAATCTCATTGCTTTCTGCTGTGGATACGGATTCAACATTGGAAGTGGGGATCGTCGGAAATGAGGGGCTTGCGGGACTACCTGTTTTTCTCGGCGTCACGATCTCTTCAAACCGCGCCGTAGTGCAAGGAGCCGGAGTTGCTCAACGGATGTCGGTAAAGGATTTTCGAGCAGCTTGTAAGAAATCCCAAAAGCTGACGCAGTTGAAGAAGCGATATGTGCATTCGCTGCTAACCCAAATATCACAATCGGCCGTCTGTAACCGCTATCACCACATCGACGCACGACTTTCACGTTGGCTGTTAATGACGCATGACCGTATGCGTACCGACGAATTTCAGATCACACAGGAATTTTTGTCGAATATGCTTGGCGTCCGCCGCGAGGCCGTAAATAAAGCCGCCGGTGATCTACAGCGGCAAAGCCTCATCAAATACAGCCGTGGCAGCCTCTCCGTAATAAACCGCACCGGCCTCGAAAAAGCCGCCTGCCCCTGCTACAAGATCATCAGAAAAGAATACGAGATCGTTTAAGAGATCAGCGAAGCCCCACGGCGGCTAATAGGAAGAAGTCGAAGCATTGGTCTTTATTCCCGAGGCTTCCTGTGCGATCTTTACGCCGACGCTGGCTCCGATGCGGGTGGCTCCGGCCTCGAACATTGCGCGGGCGTCGTCGATGCCTTTGACGCCGCCGGAGGCTTTGACGCCGAGTTCGCTGCCGACGGTGCGTCGCATGAGAGAGACATCTTCGACGGTGGCTCCGCCTTTGGCAAAACCTGTCGATGTTTTGACGAAATCGGCACCGGCATTTTTTGAGGCGAGGCAGGCTCGTACCTTTTCTTCGTCGGTAAGCAGTGCGGTTTCGATGATGACCTTGCAGAGAATGCCGTTCTCGTGAGCGGCATCGACCACGGCTCGGATATCGTCCTCGACGGCGCAGTCGTCACCGGATTTAAGCGCTCCGATATTGATGACCATATCGACCTCGCGTGCACCGTTAAAAATAGCGCGGCGGGCTTCGAAAGCTTTTACGTCGGGCAGCGTCGCTCCGAGAGGAAAACCGATCACGGTGCAGACCGGCACGTTCGTTCCGCGAAGGAAACCAGCGGCCTTTTTGACCCACGCCGGATTTACGCAGACGGAAGCAAAGCCGAATTGGGCCGCTTCGTCACAGAGTTTTTTTATATCGGCCTCGCTCGCTTCGGGTTTGAGCAGCGTGTGATCGATAAGGCTGGCCCAATCGTGAGCGGTCGCCGTCTCGCCCAATACCACGCCGATCCGTTCCGCACCGGCATCGACGATACGCTGAACATCCGCCTCGCAAAACGACGGGCAATTGTCATCGCCGCCCAGTTTTGAAAGGACAAGGTCCGTGATCTGCTCGACCAGTTTTTCGTAATTTCCGTTTGTCATCTAAGCACGATATGTCCGGTCGATCGAGTTAATTTTATCGACTCGTTTCTTATGGCGTTCTTCGCTGATCTCGGTGCTGACAAAGGCATCGACTATCGCTTTTATCTCATCGAAACTGTTTTGTCCGCTGCCTAAAGTTAGCACGTTTGCTCCGTTGTGTTCGCGGGAATTGCGGGCGAGGGAGACGCTGTAACACGCAGCGGCACGGACGCTGGGAACCTTGTTTGCGGCCATCGCACTGCCTATTCCGGCGCCGTCGATGAGAATGCCGACATCGGCCTGTTTGCCGCTGACGGCTTGAGCGACGGCGTGGGCGAAATCAGGATAATCAACGGCGTCGGTCGAATTAGTGCCGAAATCGCGAACGGAGAGGCCTAGTTCACCGAGATAATTTTTTAGCTGCTCTTTAAGAGGAAAGCCGCCATGATCGGCCCCAATAGCGACGGTCGAAACCTTTAAGCCGACGTTTCGCGATTCTTTGCGAATCAGTTCGATATTCTTTTCTGCAACAATGTCGGCGGCAAGCGGAGTGAATTTTGCGTTCTGCGCTATCCGCAGACGCGAACCGGATTCGAGTCCCCGAAGGTCGTCTTCCGTGATCAAATTTTTGGATGACTCATCGCGATCAAATTCCCTGCCCGTTTTCGCTTTGATCGAATTAACCACCACATGCTCAGGCGAATGATCGGCCGGGGAACTCTCGGCGGGTACGCTCTTAAGAACCTCGCGAACGAGGTTTCGGATCTTTTCTCTTGTTTCCTGCTTTGTCGAATCCATTAAGTGCTCACCCAAATCTTCATCTAACGAACGGATTTCTTCAGTGTCCGCATTATGGTTTCTTTGTGCGTTTGTAAATTCATCAATGTTTGAATAGTATTGCTAAAAATCCATTCAATCAACATCCGAAAACTATGTCAGCCGAATCGCCGCAAATGGAATCGACCGAATTTACCAATCCGAACCTCGAAGTACTTTACTCCGCCGAGCAGATCAGGCAGCGTATCGTTGAACTGGGCGCACAGATAACGGCGGAATACGCGGGAAAAGATCTCGTGCTGGTTGGCGTTTTGAAAGGATCGAGCATTTTCCACGCAGACCTGATGCGAGCGATCGACCTGCCGATGAGCATCGATTTTATGGCGGTTTCGAGCTATAAAGACGGAACGAAATCGACTGGTGATGTGGAAATATTAAAGGACCTGAGCAACCCGATCCGCGAAAAGCACGTGATCGTGGTCGAGGATATTGTCGATACAGGGCTGACGCTATCACGTCTTTTGGAGATATTGGGAACGCGCGGAGCGAGTTCTATCAAGCTGGCAAGTTTGCTGGATAAGCCCGAGCCGCGGATAAAGAAAGAGTTAAAGATCGACTACACCGGCTTTGTCGTGCCTAATAAATTCGTCGTCGGTTTCGGCCTGGACGCGGCGGGCCGCTATCGCAACCTGCCATTCATCGCCATTGTAAAAGATCCGGACAAGGCCTAAGCTCCGGTTTCGTCCACAGATGGATCGTAACGCCGGCGGCTGCCTAAAAGTCCTTTGAACATAAAGAATATGGCTAACAGATGAAAGCCAACGCCAAAGAAGTCGCGGTAACCTAACGCTACGACCGTGTCGAACAGGTATAAAAACATCCCGACGATAAACGCAACGTCATTTCCCTTTCGCGCCAGATAGCCGAACGCCGCAAAAACTCCCGCAATGCCAAGATTGATAGCAAGTCCGCTCAGTTGCTGAGCACCGGCGTTAGCAAATGTGACGTTGGCATCAACGTATTGCGTCATTCCCAGAGCCCAGAATAATTTGGGCAGGTCTGGGAAGAAAAACACGATAAAAGTATTAATTACCGAAAGTATCGCCACCCATATGAACCAGTTTGCTCCCAACCGCATTTCTCTGATCTTGGAAGGTTCTGCCGACGGTCCGTGGATCTTTGCTGCTGCCTGCATAATCGCTTTCTCCTCTAATAATTAATTAGTAGATCAACTTAATAATATCATACACACTCATATTGTTTAGCCGCGTCCACTCGTCCACGTGAAATACCTGTCAGGGATTGACCTTGTCCTATTTTTTCCGTATAATTTCATCTTTTCGGCCAATGCGCGGCAAGTTTGCTGTCAGGTCAGAGGGAGAACTAATAACACAATGAGTTATGCAGTTATCAGAACGGGCGACAAGCAGTTCGCAGTACAAGAAGGCCAGACGCTTCGCGTGCCGACGATAGACGCCAAACAAGGCGGCAAGGTCGATATCGAGGCCTTGGTATTAGGCGGCGGCAAAGATGCCAAATTGGGCGGAGCAACTGTTTCGGCTTCTATCGTTGGACACGGAAAGGGCGATAAGATCATCGTCTTTAAGAAAAAACGCCGCAAACAATACAAGCGTAAGCAAGGTCACCGTCAAGGTTACACGGAAATTAAGATAGAAAAGATCTAAGTCGAGTGACAAGGGACAAGTGAAGAGATGTCTCATCACTTATCACTGACAACTCGCCACTCAAAAAAATGGCACATAAGAAAGGTGTAGGTTCATCAAGAAACGGACGCGATTCCAATGCTCAACGGCTTGGTTTGAAGAAATTCGGCGGGCAGAAAGTGCTCGGCGGCAACATCCTTGCACGTCAGCGCGGAACAAAATGGAAGCCCGGCAAAAACGTCGGCCGCGGCAAGGACGATACGCTGTTCTCGCTGATCGAAGGTTTTGTTAAGTTCGAAGACAAAGGCCGCAAAGGTAAATTCATCAGCGTCTACGCCGATGGAGCCACCGAATTACAGCCTGCCGTTGCCGCAGCTTAAGTCGTTTTAACAACATATGCAAAAAGCACTCGATTATGTCGGGTGCTTTTTTCGTTTTATGAACCAGCCTATTCGGGGCGGGTAAAATTCGTTACAATGATACTGATGAAGCCGGGCGAAGACATTATCGTGCAAGGTATAACGGACCTTTCAAAAGGCCTCGAGACAATTCCCGCCTTGCTTGTGTCTATCGGAGCTACACGGCTGCGAAGATCAGGATTGGCGATTCCATTTACGACCATTGCCTCGCCGGAACACCGGCTGTACGAAAAGCTAAACATCATTAACTCAAATGCAGCTCACTCCCGGTACAACGCATTGATCCGTAGGCTGGTGAGCTATGAGCGGGCAGCCGAATGCGCGGATTAACCGATAAAGAAAGACTTCTGGAATTTATGCGCTCTTTCGGCCGCGTGGCTCGAACAGAGTCTCGTGTCTATTTTACCGGCGGCACTACAGCCGTTTTGATGGGATGGCGAGAGAGCACCATTGACATAGATCTTCGATTCGATCCGGAACTGGACGAACTTTTCCGGGCAATACCCATCATCAAGGAAAAGCTTCAGATTAACGTGGAACTCGCCGCACCGTCCGATTTCATTCCGCAGCTTCCAGGCTGGCACGATCGTTGTCAATACATTGGCCGGGAAGGAAAAGTAAGCTTTTTCCATTACGATCTTTACAGCCAAGCCCTTGCAAAAATTGAGCGAGGGCACGACCATGATCTGCTTGATGTCACAGCCATGATTAAAGAAAATCTTGTTGACCGGCATAAATTGCTTGATCTATTCGAACGGATCAAGCCTGATCTGTACAAGTATCCTGCGATAGACCCACCTAGCTTCACTAAGGCCGTAAATCTAATAACCGAAATCCGATAAAATAAATCGCATATATTTATACAAAAAAAGAAATTTTATTTATCCATTTCCTTCAAATTTATTCCTAACTTCTCATTCTGAAAACGACCGACAAGCTTTGGAACTTACTGTACATTAAATAGTTGCTGTATTTTCCACAAAACTTCCACAGATTTTTCCACAAGCTTTTCCACGAATTTTCCACAGAACGCTTATAATATAAGGGCGAAACCTAAAGTATTTTCTACTTGACTTCGAAAATAATGGGTGTAATATCCATTACATAGTCGAGATCGCTTACGGGCGTTTTGACCGGTACGGGGAAGAGCGGGATGGTGCGGTAACGTATCAGACCGGCAGCATCAAAGGCGGAAACTTGGATGTTACATCGCCTCGAACCGAAGCCGAAAGGCTTGCTAAGAGATGCCGAAAGGCAACTTGAGTTGCTCGGATAAAAACGGGCAATGCTCCTCGGAAATGATCAGCCGAATGAGTGCTAAGTCGCTCGCGTCTTCGGATGCTGAGCCTCGTTGCCGGAAACGTAACCGGCGGTGGAGGAAAAGCCACCACAAAAAAAACCTAACGGTATCAGTACTTTCGAGTGCAACAGAATGTGTAAACAGGATGGATACTGACCGGAGAAGGCTCCCCGCAGAGTGTCTTCGGAATACAAAATCGGCAGATCGAACGTGTACATGCGAGATTTGCCACCACCTTTAGGATGCTTCGGCATTCAATAAGGGAAATCAAAGGCGTCGGATTGAGCGATCAATACGACGCTTTTGTTTTTTTGTTTTCGATCCTGCTAATTGCTAATGTTAACCACAATCCCTAAAATCAATTTAATCAAGTGTTTATAGACCGCGCAAAGATCAAGGTAAAAGCAGGTGACGGCGGAAACGGCGTTACGGCTTTCCGGCGCGAAAAATTCATCCCACGCCGCCATCGCCTCCCGAAGGGCCGCCGCGTGGAATGAATTTTTCGCGCCGGAAAGCCGTAACGCCGTTTCCGCCGT
>Ga0193752_1000386_pt1 | contig 43937 bp, 31 predicted proteins | sample H1c1metaG_FD_144924 | JGI IMG/M metagenome (GOLD analysis project Ga0193752, IMG submission 144924) | Soil microbial communities from a riparian zone of the East river system, Colorado, United States - H1c1 | ecosystem: Environmental > Terrestrial > Soil > Riparian zone | place: USA: East River...
TGAGCGAGTTGGGAGCGGGATTGTGCCTTTGCGCGGCCTTCGTACCGTGGTCGGAGTTACTGAAGCCGGATCAGGGCGATACTGCAACCAGCACTTGAAGAAACCCTAACAAAGCTGATCAGGGCTCCGCAGAAGACCGGAGACAAGAACCACTCCCAGCATGAGCAAAGGTATTAACCACGGGACACAGCCGCAAAAAGGCACAATCCCGCTCCCAACGGTGCGAAGAAGCGACCAAAAACTGTCGCATAATAAACTGCACAGCCAATGTGCGCAAAGGCCGAAACTAAGGCAGTTGATTTTGTGAATCCCGTAGACTAACTTCACAATCCTGAATAAAGTGCAAATGAAAAAAGTTGTGGTGCTTGCTCTGTTGGTGATTTGCAGTTTCGCTTTTATCCGCGTTTCCGATTTAATTGATTTCGAACCTGTGCCTATTCCTCCCAGTGCTCAAAGATTGGGTGGTGATGTAAAAAAAGGATATGAATATCTTACTACCGGCGATTATGTCAAAGGTGGAATCCCTTATAGTTTCTGGCTGATGGGAATGGGCAAGGTGAAAACCAATTATCTTAATCGCACCGGCAGAAACGAAAAGCTCGCTCATGACTATACGGCCATTGAATCAAAAGGCGAAATACTGGTAGCGCCTAATTGTATGCAATGCCATGCCCAGGTATTTGAAGATTCGCTGATCATGGGGATGGGAAACACTTTTATAAACTTTGCAGAAGATGAAAAACTCAGCGAAAAAAATCTCAAAAAAGCTGAAAACATTTTAAGGCTCACTGCGCCAAAGAAATATGTAGCTGCTGAACCATTTCTTGAAGTTGCGAAAACAATCGGTCCATTTTTACATACAGCCGTGCAGGGTGTTAACCCGGCCGACAGGCTAGCAGCGGTTTTGGCCGCGCATCGTGATCCCGTCACATTCAAATGGAGCAAAGAAGCTTTACTCGAAATCCCTGATCAGGTTATCCCAACTGATGTTCCGGCCTGGTGGTTATTGAAAAAGAAAAATGCCATGTTTTACAATGGCTTTGGTCGTGGTGATTTCGGACGTTTCCTGATGGGTTCAAATCTCATGACGGTTAATGATACGGCCGAATCCAGGGAAGTGGATGCACATATGCCTGATGTGCTTGCCTATCTATACTCGCTTGAACCACCCAGCTATAAAAAACCGGTTAACAAATCACTGGCTAAAAAAGGTGAAGCGATTTTCCTGGTTAGTTGTTCAAAATGCCATGGAACCTATGGTGATTCTGTTACCTATCCAAACCTCCTTATACCCCAGGCAGCCATTCAAACTGATTCATTGCTAAATGTCAGTAATTACAGCTCTCCACAATTTATTGACTGGTTCAATAAAAGCTGGTTCACGACCGGCGATCACCCCGCCAGGCTGGAACCCTTTAATGGATACATTGCACCTCCATTGGATGGAATCTGGGCGACAGCACCTTATCTTCATAACGGATCGGTACCAACCCTTGAAGGCCTGTTAAACAGTACCAAAAGACCTCAATACTGGTCCAGGGACTTTGTAAATCCCAAATACGATTATACGACGCTTGGCTGGGTCTATAAAAGCTATGACAAACCCGGTGAACCAAATAGCTACAACACCGAAATCCCGGGTTATGGAAACTATGGCCATTATTTTGGAGACAGGCTCAGCCCGGATGAACGTAAAGCCGTGCTTGAGTACCTAAAAACATTATAATTACATTATAATTACATTATAATTACATTATAATTAAGATATTCAACCATTACACTTCATCAAAGTATTATAACACAATATTATTGACCTCAATTGTGAACTTTTCACGAAATTTGAATGAAAGAGGGAAAGTTTTTTGCTGCTTAAACAATCAATAGGATATAAGGTAATCGACAGTTGGCTTCAATCAAAAGGATTCACCGCGTTTGCGTTCCAGGAAGAATCATGGCAATTTATTTTAGAAGGCAGATCGGGGCTTGTAAACGCGCCGACAGGCTGTGGAAAAACCTTTTCAGTTTTTCTCGGTTCGCTTATTGATTTCATCAACCATCATCCGGGCAATTATCAAAAAAAATCAAAAAATGGCCTGCAACTTTTGTGGGTGACTCCTCTCCGTGCACTGGCAAAGGATATAGGAAGAGCTATGGAAGAAGTTATCCAGGAACTCGGCATGAACTGGAAGGTCGGAATAAGAAACGGCGACACTACCATGAGTGACCGGCAAAAGCAAAAACGACAGATGCCGGAAGTGCTGATTATCACTCCCGAAAGTTTGCACCTGCTACTTGCACAAAAAGACTACCCGCAGGTTTTTACACAACTCAAAATTATTGCGGTTGATGAATGGCACGAATTGCTGGGATCAAAACGCGGTGTGCAGGTGGAACTTGCGATATCACGTATCATTGGCCTGAAGGCAAAAGAAAACATTGTTGATGAAGATGGTGTGCTCATCCTGCCATCAGTTATTGGTATAAGTGCAACAATCGGAAATCTCGAAGAAGCGCGCCTTGTACTGATCTCTCCTGTGCTTCATTACCTGGGCAGTTCAGGTGATTCAAGTTTCATTGTAAAAGCAAATGTTTACAAGCCGATTGAGGTTGAATCTATCATTCCCGATGAAATTGAAAAATATCCATGGGCCGGCCATCTAGGTATAAAACTGGCGGAGAAGATCTTACCTATTCTTGAAAAGAGTACCACTACACTTATTTTTATCAATACGCGTGGCATGAGTGAGATCTGGTACCAAAAGCTACTAACCATCAATCCTGATCTTGCTGGTGTTATTGCCCTGCATCATGGTTCAATCGATATGGACCTTAGGACCTGGGTAGAAGAAAATCTGCATACCGGAAAGTTGAAAGCTGTTGTTTGTACGGCGAGCCTGGACCTCGGTGTAGATTTTCGGCCAGTCGAGACCGTTATACAGGTAGGTTCTCCCAAAGGTGTTGCAAGATTTTTGCAACGGGCCGGACGAAGCGGTCATCAACCCGGACAGGTAAGTAAAATTTATTTTCTGCCCACACATTCACTTGAGTTGGTTGAAGCAGCAGCACTCAAGGAAGCTATGAAACTTAATTTCATAGAAAGCCGGCAACCACAAATGTTATGCTTTGATGTGCTTTCACAGTTCCTTGGAACCCTCGCCATCTCCGATGGATTTCTCCCTGAAGAGATTTATAATGAAGTAAAATCCACCTATTGTTACCAGGATATGCGGCCGGAAGAATTCCAGGAGATCCTGCATTTTCTTACTGAAGGTGGTAATGCGTTACAACAATACGATGAGTTTAAAAAAGTGGAGATCATTGATGGTCGCTACCGCATAACAAACCGGCGGGTGGCTATGCGACACCGCATACATATCGGCACCATTGTAAGCGATGCAATGATCAAGGTAAAATTTCTCAGCGGCGGTTATATTGGTGTGATTGAAGAATATTTTATTTCAAGATTAAACCCGGGCGATGTGTTTACTCTTGCAGGCAGGAATCTTGAATTTGTTGGTATTAAGGACAATACGGCAGCAGTTAAAAAGTCGAACTCCAAAAAATCGATAGTCCCCAGTTGGAACGGTGGAAGGATGCCGCTTTCAGCGAACCTTGGTTTGATGTTAAGAAGAAAATTTAATGAAGCGGTAGGAGCCGTGATTCACAGTGACATTGGTTACCCGGGAGTTCATGATATTGAGTTAAGGGCACTTCAACCCCTATTCGAATTGCAGGAACAACTTTCGCATATTCCAAAGGAAAATGAATTGTTGATTGAACACATCGAAACAAAAGATGGCTTTCATCTTTTTGTTTATCCCTTTGAAGGCAGACTGGTACATGAAGCAATGGCCGCCATCCTGGCTTACCGTATCAGTCGCATTACTCCCATCACATTTTCATTTGCAATGAACGATTATGGATTTGAATTGCTGAGTGATCAGCCGATCCCTGTTGATGATACCAACGTTTACGAATTGTTTTCGCCTGAAAACTTATTTGAAGATATACAACGAAGCGTAAATTCATCCGAGATGGCAAGACGAAAGTTCAGAGATGTTGCCGTGATTGGCGGACTTATTTTCCAGGGATATCCCGGCGAACATAAAAAAGCGAAACACCTTCAAAATTCAGCCTCGTTATTGTTTAACGTATTTGCTGAGTATGACAAAAACAATTTGTTGATGCGCCAGGCCTTTAACGAGGTGATGGAACAACAAATGGAAGAACAACGATTGAGAAACATGCTTCAACGTATCCAGGAATCAGATATTATTATACAGGTACCGAGCCGGCTCACACCATTCTGTTTTCCATTGAAGGTTGATAGTTTAAGAGAAAACATGTCTTCAGAAAAACTCGAAGACCGGGTTAAACGAATGCAGATGCAACTCGAAAGGGTTTAGAATTAATCCCTAAAATTTTTAGTAATCACATATATTTGCAGCTCTATGCAAGCGCCCCATTTACATGTAATTCAGGATCAGCAGTTATGGCTTTCACATGAACGGGGAATTTACTGGGAAGCAGAAAAAGCTTTGATTCTTTCTGATCTTCATTTTGGCAAAACGGGTCATTTCAGGAAATCAGGTATACCAGTTCCCCAACATGTTTACAAGCATGATTTACAAAGACTAATCACTATGATCCAGTTTTTTCAACCGCAAAAACTGATCGTTGTCGGGGATCTCTTTCATAGCCGCGAAAATAAAGAGCTGGAATTGTTTTTAAAATGGCGGCAGGATTTTCCTTTCCTTACCATCGAGTTGATCATGGGTAATCATGATATTCTTCACAAAAGCTGGTATCGCCAGGCAGCAATAAGCATTTCACCGGAAGCACTGAAAATCCGCGATTTTCAATTCAGGCACGATCTTACGCTTTGCGGCACATCCGACCCCGAACCTTGTTATCTTTTCTCCGGGCACATCCATCCGGGTATTTCGGTCAGGGGCTTAGGCAAACAATCTCTGCGTTTCCCTTGTTTTTATTTCACTGAAAAATATTGTGTACTGCCTGCATTCAGCAGGTTCACAGGCACTTTTTTAATTGAACCAGCTGCCGGCGAAGATGTATTTGCTATTGTCGACAACCGACTTATGCACATGAATAATTAAGCGTACTGTTTGCAATCACAAAATCGATCGGTTACCCTTTTGATTTAAGAATGATGAATAAGGCTTCCCGCAAATTACATATTGCATATGATCCGATCTACGCTCATCCTTTACCGGAAGGCCATAGATTCCCCATGCTTAAATATGAACTGATACCCGGGCAGCTAATTCACGAAGGGATCATCGAAGGCAGTAACATTTTTTCACCAGCTCCCTGCCAGGATGAAATTGTACTTCTCACACATACAAACGAATATCTTTCAAAGCTGAAAAATCAAAGTTTGTCTGCCAGGGAACAGAGGCAAATTGGTTTTCCACAATCTCCCATGCTCACGCAAAGGGAGTTTATTATCACCCAGGGAACAATCGATTGTTGTTATTTTGCATTCGAAAACGGTGTTGCTTTGAATGTTGCCGGTGGCACCCATCATGCATTTGCAGATCACGGCGAAGGTTTCTGTTTACTCAATGATTTTGCGGTTGCAGCCAATTACCTGTTGAACAAGAAACTTGCGAAACAGATTCTGATCATCGATCTTGATGTTCACCAGGGAAATGGAACTGCCAAACTTTTTGAAAACAATCCTGCTGTGTTCACGTTGAGCATGCATGGCCGGCATAACTATCCCTTCCATAAAGAGACCAGCGACTGGGATATTCCGCTGGAAGATGGTACAATAGATGAAACCTATCTTCAATTACTAAGTGATGCATTAGTTGCAATTCCACGGAGATTTAACCCGGATTTTGTTTTTTATTTGTCTGGTGTTGACATCCTTGCCAGTGATAAGTTTGGCAAATTGAAAGTAAGTTCGTTCGGATGCAAAATAAGGGATGAGCTCGTATTCAACTGGACCCGTCAAAACAATCTGCCCTGCACAGTTGCCATGGGCGGAGGTTATAGCGCCGACATAAAAATTATCACAGAAGCTCATTGTAATACCTTTCGAACAGCTAAAGCAATATTCGAATTATAACAGGATAGATTGAATAATGAATATAAGAGGGTTATGTTGAATAATGAATATAAGTTATACATCATGAGCATAGAGTCATGAATTATACACGAGTTCTAAAATAGAAATGAAATTTGAATTATGAATGGAAATTATGAATGGGAAATATGAATGGGAAATATGAATGGAAATTATGAATCAGGAGACAATGCATTGGCAAATGATACTCAACTCACCACTCACAACTCACCACTCAACTCATCACTCATAACTCATCACTTATTACTTACCTAATTCATTTTTTTCTTCAGCTGACTAACCTGGTCCTGCAAATTATTTACAATACCAGCGAGTTGATTAACATCCCAACGTTGTTGTTGATTTGCTTTGCTCATTACGAGGGTTGCTTTCCAGATCTCAATAATATTTTCAGCATCTACATTATACGGTTGATAAGCCGGATTGTCACTTATTAAAGTCAATTTGTTTTTTGTACGGTTGCTCTTCATCACCCTTTTATAAACGATTCCTTCGTTTCTTGAAATGATGATATAAGTATTGCTGGCCCGCACATCATCAAAATTATCCACCTTTTCACCAACGATCACTGAACCACTAGGCGTCGGCAGCATTGAATCACCCACAATTTCAAAAGCACGATAGCTTCCGGGTGCCAGCATAGGTAAAGTGAAAGTATTCAGTTCGTCTATAAATTCCGGGTCTGCGAAACCTGCCAGGTAACCTGCTGCCGCCTTCATCGGCACAAAAGTTATTTCAGAGTTGCCCGAAACCAGTTTTTGGGCACGCCTTTTCGACAGATAGGTCCCTTTTGTATCACCCAGGTCCTTCAACAACAGTTCATCAAGACTTAACTTGAAAGACTCACTAACAAGCTCCAGCACTTCAAGCCTTGGTTCTGCTCTTTCTTCTTCGTAGGCCCCAAGCAGGGAGCGCTTGATCTTAAGCTTATTGGCGAATTCTTCCTGGGTCATTCCCCTAAGTTTTCTCAGGTACTTCAGGTTTTTGCCGGCAACTGACATAGACTAATAATTTTAGGCAAAATACTAACTTTTTTATCATTGCGATCACAATGGCCCAACTTTTTATATATTAATTTAAAAATCAGTTGGTTCCAGGCCGTATTTACTCTTCTGAATTGAGGAATCCGGGAAACCTTGATGACGTTTGATATTACGCCGTTCGGCATTTACCCTTCTGAATTGTGGAATCCACGGCCTGTTCTGCTCTTAATAAACCTGTAATATGTAGTCTAAACCAGCAACTTATTATTACCTTTGCTTCCCTGTCAAATTGACCCGTTTTTATAGAATAGCACTCTTTTTGACAAGATAAATTACTGGATTTTCAGTGGACTTTATGTTCAATCATTCAATACACGATAATATATGCTAGGTTTCATTTCGAAAATGTTCGGAGGTAGTAAATCGGAAAAAGATATAAAAAATATCGAACCGGTGGTTGGGGAGATTACCCGGCACTATACAGGTTACCAGGGCTTAAGTAATGACCAGCTCCGGGCAAAAACAGTTGAGTTTAAGGACCGGATCAAAGGGCATCTGAAAGAAATTGACGATGAAATTGCTTCTCTCACAAAACAAGCGGAAGACCTTCCTTTTTCAGAAATTGCAAATAAAGATACCTTCTATCAACAGGTAGATGTACTGAAAAAGGACCGTGATAAAAAAGTAGAGGAAATTCTGAAAGAAATACACCCCGAAGCGTTTGCACTTGTTAAAGAAACAGCAAGACGTTTTAAGGATAATACCGAACTCGTTTCTGAAGCTACTGATCTCGACCGCGAGCTTAGCATCAAAAAAGATTATATCAAAATAGAGGACAACAAATCCATTTTCAGAAACAGCTGGACTGCAGGTGGTAACCTGATCACCTGGAACATGGTGCATTATGATGTACAGCTGATTGGTGGATCTGTTTTGCACCAGGGGAAGATTGCTGAAATGGCAACAGGTGAAGGTAAAACACTTGTTTCTACCCTACCCGCCTATCTGAATGCACTTGCCGGAGAAGGTGTTCACATCGTAACTGTGAACGATTATCTTGCCAAACGTGACTCTGAATGGAATGGCCCGATATTCGAATGGCTCGGCCTTACGGTTGACTGTATCGATCGTCACCAGCCAAACAGCAACGAAAGAAGAAAAGCTTACCAGTCTGACATTACCTATGGTACCAACAATGAGTTTGGTTTCGATTACCTGCGCGACAATATGGTGCACACACCTGATGAAATGGTTCAACGCAAACATCATTTCGCTATGGTGGATGAGGTTGATAGTGTTTTGATCGATGACGCGCGTACGCCACTTATCATATCAGGACCTGTTCCAAAAGGCGATGAACAACAATATCATATCCTGAAATCAAGGGTTCAGCAGTTATTTGAAATGCAGCGCCAGGTTGTAAATAAAAATCTTATCGAAGCCAGAAGATTGTTTACAGATGGACAGGACGATGCAAAAACCGGCGGACTCGCCCTGATGCGCGCATTCCGCGGATTGCCTAAGAATAGTGCCCTGATCAAGTTCCTTAGCGAACCAGGAGTAAAGGTGAAACTGCAGAAATCAGAAAACTATTACCTGGCCGATCAGCAACGTGAAATGCCAAAGGTTGATGCCGAGCTTTTCTTTCATATCGATGAAAAAAACAACTCTGTTGATCTGACCGATAAAGGTTTACAGGCTATTACCAAATCTGGTGAAGATCCTGATTTCTTTATCATGCCCGATATAGGTGTTCAACTTGCTGAAATTGAGAAACAGGCAGGTACACCAGAAGAAAAGCTTCCGTTAAAAGAATCGGTTCTGAACGAATATTCGATAAAAGCAGAACGTATCCATACAGTTCAACAACTGCTGAAAGCATATACTTTGTTCGATAAGGATATTGAATATGTTGTAATGGAAGGCCAGGTGAAGATCGTAGATGAGCAGACTGGTCGTATACTTGATGGACGTCGTTACAGTGATGGTTTACACCAGGCGATTGAGGCAAAGGAAAATGTGAAGATTGAAGCAGCTACCCAAACTTATGCTACGATTACCTTGCAGAATTATTTCAGGATGTATCACAAACTTGCAGGTATGACAGGTACGGCGGTTACTGAAGCAGGTGAGTTCTGGGATATCTACAAGCTTGATGTGGTCACTGTTCCTACAAACGTAAAAGCTATTCGTATTGATAGCGAAGATCTTGTTTACAAGACCAAACGCGAGAAATATAAATATGTAATTGAAGAGATCGAGAAATTACGTAATGCAGGAAGACCTGTGCTGGTGGGTACAACTTCTGTTGAAGTAAGTGAGTTGCTAAGCAAAATGCTCCAGGGTAATAAGATTCCTCACAATGTATTGAATGCAAAACAACATGCCCGTGAAGCACAGGTAGTGGCTGAAGCTGGTCTTGCCGGTGCAATAACCATTGCAACCAACATGGCGGGTCGTGGTACGGATATCAAACTCGGACCCGGTGTTAAGGAAGCTGGCGGACTTGCCATCATTGGTACGGAAAGACATGAAAGCCGACGTGTAGACAGGCAGCTTCGTGGTCGTGCCGGACGCCAGGGTGATCCGGGTACCACACAGTTTTACGTTTCACTGGAAGATGAACTGATGCGTTTGTTTGGTAGCGACAGGATTGCATCTATCATGGATCGTTTCGGATACAAGGAAGGTGAAGTGATTCAACATAGCATGGTTACCAAAAGTATCGAACGTGCTCAACGCAAAGTGGAAGAGAACAACTTCGGTATCCGTAAACGTTTGCTGGAGTATGATGATGTGATGAACAAACAACGTAATGTGATTTATAAAAAGAGGAATCACGCGTTGTTTGGTGAACGTCTTGCTTTGGATCTCGACAATGCTTTCTATGTGGTTGCTGAAGGCCTCGTAAGTTCGTTCCAGGAACAAAGCGATTATGAAGGTTTCAAACTGTCGGCGATCGTAAACTTTGGTATCGATAGTGCCATCACTCAACAAGAGTTTGGAAAAACGAATGCACGTGAACTGGCAGATAAATTATATTTCGAGGCTATTGCCCATTATCAACAGAAAATGGATAATCTGCATTCCCAGGCGGTACCGGTATTTAAAAACATTCGTCAGACACAGGGTGCTAATATTGAAAATGTAGTTGTACCGTTTACCGATGGTAAAAAGGTAATCCAGGTGTTGGCCAATCTAACAAAGACCCTCGATACTGAAGGTCGTGAGCTGGTTAATTCGCTTGAACGCCAGATAACCCTTGCCATCATTGATGATACCTGGAAGGAACATCTGCGTGCAATGGATGATCTTAAACAAAGTGTGCAAACCGCATATCTTGAACAAAAAGATCCGCTGGTAATTTATAAGATCACAGCTTTCGATCTGTTCAAGAGAATGGACTCTGAAGTGAATCGTGAAATCGTAAGCTTCCTTTGCCATAGCGGTATTCCTATCGAACAACAGGAAAATCCATCACAGATCCGTGAGGCCCGTGAGCAAAAGACTGACATGAGCCGCCTGCATGCCAATAAAGAAGATATAGATGTACGCGGTGAAGATTATGGTGCCAACGAAAATGATTATTTCGATCCATCAACCCCTGCTGTAAAACAGGAACCCGTTAAAGTCGGTCCAAAGATCGGCCGTAACGACCCTTGTCCATGTGGTAGCGGGAAAAAGTATAAGAACTGTCATGGAGCTTAGGTAAAAGAAGTGGTGAGTTGTGAGTGGTAAGTGGTGAGTTTAGTTGTGAGTGAGTGAATGAGTTATCAATGAGTAATCATTTAAATCATTCATAACCGATTCACTCAAACTCACCACTTACCACTCACAACTCACCACTTGACTCACCACTTGTATTTTCATTTTTTGAGTTCTAATACAACCTTCGCGTTTCTTTCTTCGGTAGATGAAATAAATACTTCATAACGTTTTGAACCTGCGGTTACGATCATCAGGGAAGTGTTCGGTGGAATAGAGCCGAGGTTTTCTGCCACCATTACGAGTTCGTGATGAGGGTTTGCCAGATCGATGGCTATCCTCAAGGTTACAGGTTTCTGAGACAGCCTGGCTTTAGATACTACCAGCGCATTGTTATGGTAGATAGTAACTGTATCTCCATCAATCTCACCATTATCATATAAGTCTATCCTGATTTCACCGGCTTCCGTATCAATCTGTTTAAATAATGTATTGGCCCTTTTTGTAAGTGCAGCTGGTGGTGACGACATTTTTGGTGGACGCTGAGTTACTGTAGGAACGATAGGCTTCGGTAAGTTGTTAGGTAACTTATTCAAATTAGTATCGGCCGGTGTTGTTTTAGGAACCGGCGTTGTTTTGTTTTCTGCAGGCTTATTGTTGGCAGGCGGTTTATTGGTAGCAGGCGGCTTCGCTGCTTCTTTTTTTGGCGTTGGGTTAACGGTCTTAGCAACTGGTTTTGGTGCCGGTTCTTTTTTTACTTCAGATTTGGGAGGGGTTGTAGTTTTACTTTCAGCAGGTTTGTTTTCCACAGGCTTGTTGGGTGCAGGGGTCTTAGCTATTGTTTTGGGCGCAGGGGTTTCCGTTTTTTTCACGGTAGCCGGCGCGGGTGTATTTTTCTTTGGAGGCGCTGTGGTTTTAGCAACAGGTTTTGGCGGTGGTGGAATTATTATACATTCCCTGAAAGTAATATCGTCCAGCGCAAAATCATTTCCACAGCCACCAGGTACATTGTCGATCATAGTCAACACCAGTTTCGATTCAGACGGCGGTGTTGTAAAGGTCATGGTATATTGTGTCCACTGGAGTGAGAGACGGCGGATTAACTCACCTGTTTCGAGCTGGGCTACTACCTTGCCCGAAGTCGTCTGCAACCTGATAGTAATATCCGGTAGCAACGGAAAAGGGCATTTGTCACTGAGTTTGCAAACGTTCGTCATCCAGACACCGAATTCATAAAGAGTTCCACCCCTCAACCCTTCTATCATAGTAGTCAGAAAATATCCATTCCTGTATGAGGCATTTACCAGCATCATATTGCCGGCAGCATCCCCGGGAGTATGATCCTCCATCGTGATCCAGTCGCCCCGGAAACAATCACTGGTATATGAAGTGTAAGTGTAGTGGCCATCGGATGGACAGGAAGTTGAAACCCGCTGATAAGCTGCGGATCCGCTGGGATTGAGATCTTCTACATCACCTGAGCCAAAGTTAATGTTAACAACAGGGGCTTTATACGTGCAGTTAAGCGCCTGGCCTCTCAGTTGAAAGTGGTGAATCAACAGCAAAAACAATAACGTTTTCAATGCCTAATTCTTTTCTTAAAGCTAGTCAATTTCAAATTACATTTATTCACAAAATTCATGGCTTTCCCGTCTACACGACTAGTTGAGACAATTCGGATATGTGGCCATTCCGCGGATATTTTACCTTGTCCTGCGAAAGATATAATCCTTTCCATGTTCATGAATCAAAGCATTGGTAAAAATGCCATTTTCGTCTTTGATAAAGTGGACAGTCACATTAAAATTATCGGGGTAAAAAGTATCCTCAGATTCCGCATACAGGTTTAATTCAAGACCACCAGGAATTACCTCTATCAATTGATGATCTCTCAAAAGAAACGAGACAGTTATATTATCCATCACATATTTACCTTCATATTGCTTCATCAAGTTGTCGGTCACCTACACTGGTTTTCGCAATTTCCAAAGATCGTATGGCCTGTCAAACATAATGTCTGATAGTCCCATACCTATCGGCCAGACGTCTTCTCCATAGTTGCCTGAGTTCTTCAGAGGGATGATGGTTAAGTCTTTCCCTGTATAGTAGAGATAGTCTGTTACAAAACCCGGATAGCCACCCGAATGCCTTTTGAAATTATTATCACCATAACTTCCAATCCTAAAGCCAAGCCCATCCTCCTTTTCTTTTTGCAAGAAGCGTCTTTCAGGAGTCTGGATATGTATACGTTTTCTGCACCGTATCATTAAGAATCTGGTAACCAGTTGGATAAATCGTAGAAGTATCACTTGCAATTTTAGCCGAATAATTCTGCCAGCCATAAGCCTTGTGAAATATCAACTTTTCTTTGCTGGCGATCAACGCAACGCCGTTAAATTTCCACGCGGTGAGGGTTTCGGCAAAACCTTTATTTCGATCCTACGGAAATCAACAGGTTGACCTTCACTCTGCAACGCGATAAAACCTTCCTTCAAAAGCTTCCCGTCAATTTTTATTTTTGGATCGTATCGATTCGCAACCCCACCCCCGATCTGCGGTTTGGTATATTGTAACACGGTATCACCATTAATGATATGAGTGACAAGAGAATCCCCAAGTACAATTAATTCGGCGGTCACCCATTGGTCGCCGTCGTAGGTTTTTGATTTGGAATTGATACAATGTCTTGGATCCATTTTCCCTTCATAAATCACCTCTGTACCGGGAGAACACATATTGCCGGTAGAACGTGGTTTACCATTCCCCAGACCACCGAGAAACTGCATTTCAACAGAAATTGGCCAGTCCTGTTCCTTTAGCATGGTTCGGGGATCCTGCGAGTGAAACATCACACCACTGTTACGCAAGGTATAAGATGGAGCCCCTCGTTGCAGCTCACCAACAAAACGATACTGTAAACGTAAATGATAATAAGAGAAAGGCTGTTCATAATACAGGTGCCCAAACTGATCATTGAACTCACCGTATTGGTCATATCGCACCTGCACAGAACTATCAGCTACTCTGAAAGTATTCCCAAAATTAACACCGGTTTCATGATGGTGGATCTTGACCATCCAGTCTTTGGTATCGACACCATTGAAGAGACTAACCCATTTGCCAACAGGAAATTTTTCCTGTGCACTTTCCTTTGCACTTTCCTGTGAACTTTCCTGTGCATTTACCTGCGCGCTTACCTGGGCATTAACCTGGCCAGAAAATATTAATATTGAAATGAATAAAAGCAATTGAATTTTTCGATAACCCAGTGCATTGCATACTTGCTTTACGAATAGAAGCAACGGCTGATAATCTGAAATGGCAACATCGCGCATACTTAGGTAGCTTTTAACAGAAAATAATTTCATAATGAGCAAATCTTTGACTGAATGTAAAAACATTTTTTCGACATTAGGCATTTTTGCCTTCCGATATCGTCTATATCTGGCACCCGGACAATAAAATTCGTATATTAATACTCCTGATCAGGATATAAACATGCAAGATTTTAATTATTATACCATAGACCCGCCACCGGAGCTGGCTCATTACGTTCGATGTTTTTGGGTCTTCGAAGGCAAAGACCTGGGGGGGCATCCTTATGTTTATCGCTCAATGGCAGATGCCTGTGCAGAAATGGTATTTCATTACCAGGCAAGATGGGAAGGTATTTCAGAAAACAATGAAATTTTACCAGGCACAAATAATATCGCAATCCTGCAAAGTCCGGCCGGCACCTATCAACGATTTATCAGCCGTGAAAATTTCGGCATTTTTGGTGCATACCTTTACCCATATGCAATACCGGAATTATTTAAACTTTCGTCGCTGGAACTTCTAAATGAAATGCCTTCAATTTCCGATTGCCTGGGTAATGATGGCAGTATACTCCAGGAAAAAATCATACAGGCTGATAACAATCAGGAACGCGTTTCTATACTGTCGGCTTATCTTATTAAACAATGCCGTGCTAATGCCTGCCCGGAGTCGCCTGTGCAAGCCTGTATAAAACATATCATTCACAGCCGCGTTCAATTACCTATAGAACAAACTGCGGCCCTGTTTTGCATTTCTGCCCGGCAACTGGAAAGAAAATTTAAAACGATAACTGGCTTTGCGCCGAAGTCGTTCGCCAGGATAAGCCGCTTCCAGCATGCCCTGCACAACTATGGCTCATCTTACAAAAACCTGACTGATATTGCCTATGAGTGCGGTTATTATGATCAATCCCATTTTATTCATGATTTTAAAAAATTTTCAGGATATGAGCCACGCATCTATTTCTCGGGAAAGGCAGAAGGAATAGAATACAGAGAAAGTTGAAACAAACCAGGCTGGAAGTTGCGCAAATTACAATTATCCATGTTCAGACTATTAGATGCAAAAAACTGAATGTCGGATTTTTACAATTCGGACCATCAACTACCGGATATCTTTGTTATTCACCAGGGAACAAAACTCCCGGTCAAACTCATAAAATTTAATAAAAATGGATGCTATCAAATTTCCAAAAGGCTACAACCAGGTAATGGCTTACCTGATACTGGATGACGCTAACGGCTTTCAGACTTTCATGCAAAAGATATTCGGGGCAAAAGAAAAAATGAAAATGCTTCGGGATGACAAAACTATTATGCATGCTGAAATTCAGATCGGGGATGTGGTAATTATGTTTGCACAATGCAGCAATGAATTTAAACCAACACCGGGTGCATTTTTCATCTATGTAAATGATGCTGATGCAACTTTCAATGAAGCCCTCGCTAACGGTGCAACAAAGGTGCAGGATATGGCCGACCAGGATTATGGAAGATCCGGGGGAGTAAAAGATCCCAACGGAAACACCTGGTGGATTACATCTGAGAAGAAATAATTGCCTGTAGTTCTGAAGAGCCCATTTAACAAAAAGCCATTGTAAACAAACAGGCAGAAGAATTTTATACTGAATAAAAGCTCTAAGAAAAACATAATGGCCCCGTTGCGACTTCACAACGGGGCCATCAATCAAAAAAATAAGATTATTTCAAACCATACTTGTACTTGTATTTCTCGTAAAGTTGTTTTTGTTTATCTGAAAGATCGACCTTACGCCCTTGTATAAACGCATCGGTAATGATATTCGTTTTCATATCAAGGATATCACCATCACAAACAATGATATTTGCATCTTTGCCTTTTTCCAGGGAACCGGCAATTGAATCTATTCCAAGAATCTTTGCAGGATTTAGTGTGATGGCAGTCAGTGCTTCTTCCTTGGTTAAGCCATAGGCAACTGAAGTTCCAGCATTGAAAGCAAGATTGCGATAACGTGTGTTTCCATCTTCATCATTGATTGCAAACAAAACACCTGCTTTCTGTAACATAGCCGGCGTTTTGTAGGGTTGATCAACGTCATCATCTACCATAGTAGGTAAACTATGTAATTGTTCAAGGATCACAGCTATGTTATTTTGTTTCAAAAGATCAGCAATGAGATAACTATCAACACCGCCAACTATCACAACATCAAAACCGAAATCCTTAACGAAGTCAACTGCAATCAGCATTTCCTTCACGATATTGCAATGGATAAACAACTTTTGCTTTTTTGTGAATAAGCCTTTAACCGCTTCATACTTCAGATTGGTCGCACTATGCCCCGTAGCCTCTGCATAAGCCTTAGCTTCTTTAAAAAAGGCTTTAACCGATTCTATCTCCTCCAATGCTCTTTTAATCGGGTCACCGGATGGCTGAAGAGCACCAAAGTTAAACCCACCAAATCCTCCTCTGCCACCACCTCTCCTGGTAAGCAATGAAGGCATATTGAAATGAACTCCATTGTCGGTCGCAACCGCTGCATCTTCCCAGTTCCATGCATCTAACTGCACAACAGAAGAAGTGCCGGAAATAACGCCACCCAGGGGCACGATATTAGCCATCAGTATGCCCACGTTACGAAGGGTAAAAGGAACTTTCGAATCTGTATTATAAGCAACTATGGAACGGATGTTGGAATTCACCTCTCCTATCTCACGGCTATCATTAGTTGCCCTGATACTGGGAACCTCTACTAATCCTAACTGCGAGTTGGAAAGAATAAGACCCGGATAAAGATGTTTTCCCTTGCAATCAATAACCTTAACATCCGTGATAGCAGTTGAAGGACGCACATCAACTATTTTTCCGCCGGAAATAACCACCATCCCATTTTCTATTACCTGGCCATTTCCCACATGAACGGTGGCATTGGTGAGTGCGATGGTTTGGGTTTGTGCGGGTGCAGGATAAATTGACTCCTGCGCACGGACTGCGGTAATCACCGCGATACCCATAAATATTGAGCAAAATATTTTTTTCATGATAATTACAATGTTTGATAAAATTTCTAAACTTTAATATTAATCCTGGGTTTCCTGCCCGCCTGAACCAACGCCTGATTCAAACTCATTAAGATTATCACCCTCTACAGCCAGCAAACCATGATGATGAAAGTGATCACTGCAATTGAAGATCAACTCATATCTTGGTCTTGCACGCTGGGTATTTGCAGGGGCACCACCCGGACCCGGTGTTCTTTTTGCAACAGCTAACTTCTGTATTAGCCTGGTTTTTTCTGCCTGCATTTGCTTGCGCAGTTCTGAATCTTTTTCACGATCGAAAAACACTGTACCATCAACGATTGTTTTTTCTGCTTTAGCATAAATGCTGAGCGGATGATCGCTCCATAATACCAGGTCGGCATCTTTACCAACTTTAATGCTGCCTGTCTGATTATCTACATGCAACATTTTCGCCGGGTTAATGGTGACCATCATAAGCGCATCTGATTCGCTCATGCCGCCATATTTTACGCTTTTTGCAGCTTCCTGGTTTAGGCGACGCGCCATTTCTGCATCATCAGAATTGATAGCTACATTCAATCCCATTCGCTGCATAATGCTTGCATTGTATGGTATAGCATCAAGAACTTCATTTTTATAATTCCACCAGTCGCTGAATGTAGAAACATTAGCACCATGTGCCTTCATTTTATCAGCTACTTTATAACCTTCAAGGATATGCGTAAATGTATTAACCGGGAAATTGAATTTCTCAGTTACTTTCATAATCGCATTTATTTCACTCTGAACATATGAGTGACAGGTGATGAAACGTTTTTTATTCATTATCTCGACCAATGCATCCAGCTCCAGGTCACGTCTTACAGATGTGGTAGTACTGCTGGTTGCAGCAGCACTACCACATCTGTAAGACGTGACCTGGAGCTGAACTGCTACTCCAGCTTTCATACATGCCTGGTAATCACTGGCACGTTGAAAAGCATCCAAAAGCACTGACTCAACACCCATCCTGCTATCGGGGAACCTGTTGTTGCCCTGTGCGGCAGAAGCACGTTTTACATTTTCACCCAAAGCGAATTTGATAAAAGGATCAGCGCCTTTGAATTTCAATTCTTCATCATTCATTCCCCAACGCAACTTTATCAGTTGAGTTTGTCCACCAATAGTATTGGCAGAACCATGTAGTATATGTGACGAAGTAACTCCACCACTTAACTGGCGATAAATATTGATATCTTCCGGATTAAGATTATCACCAATCCTGACTTCTGAAGTTACAGACTGGCCGCCTTCATTGATTGAGTTTACCGCGATATGCGAATGTTCATCTATAATACCAGCAGTAAGATGTTTACCTGTTCCATCAATCACCCTGGCTCCTGCCGGGCTGATATTTTTACCTATTTGCGTAATCTTACCGCTTTTAACCAATACGTCTGTTGCTTCGAGCTTTCCCTCCTTTTCACTTGTCCAGACTGTTGCATTTTTTATCAGGATAGTCTCCTGCCTGGCAATTGAATCAGAACCATAAGCAAGAAAAGGATAAGTTACCTTACCAAGATTCAAAGGTTGTTTTGGCCTGGCACTGTCAGCTTTTGCAGCAGCCGCTTTTTCGAATGCAGCAGTCCAGGTAAAAGAATTACCAGCACCATCGCGGCCCATACCACTCCAGGTGTTACCGTTTGAAACACCACTTAAAATGGTTTCAGTAGCTCTTGGTCCGCGACCAGCAGAAAAACTGAGTTTAACCAGTTTGCCATCATAACTGTATTTACCAGTCATGGTATCCTTAGCTACGAAAGTCGCAACCCCACCGTCTTTGAGTTCAAGTGAGATAGTTTGTGGTGCCGGTCCATTTATAGCAAGTTTGTAAGTTCCTTTAACATCATACCAGCTTTCACCTTTTACGCTGAATTTATTTCCCTGAACCCAGTTATGAAGAATAACGGTCTTCTCACTGAAGATTGGTCCGGAAGTGATCAGGAAATTTGCAAATTTACCGGCATCCAGGCTGCCCACTTTATCATAAACATTCAACAGCGTTGCAGGTGTTTTAGTAAGCGCATCAAATGCTTTTGATTCAGACAACCCATATTCAATAGCCTTACGCAGGTTGGCCATAAACTCACCAACATTAGTCAGGTCAGCAGTGGTAAGACAGAAATTGATATTTGCCTTTTCAAATGCTGCCGGGTTTGTTGGCGCCAGTTCCCAATGCTTCATGTCATCAAGACCAACAAAACGAAGTTCATTCGGATCATCAACATCCATTGCAACAGGATAATTTAAAGGAACGATATAGGCAGCCTTTGTAGCAGCTATTTCCGCAATGCGCTGATATTCGTTTGTGCCTCCCTTAATTATATACTGTACACCAAACTCTTTACCGATCCTGTCTGCACGCAGATCCTGCCATTTATCACCTGCTTCAAATATTTGCGGCAATGATTGTATATCGTTCCAGGCTTTCATGGATAGATTTATTCCTTCCGCAGATGGGTTACCCTTATACCATTGTGCGTCAAGATAACTCTGTCTCAATAATGCAATCACTCCCATCAGGCTTGCAGGATATGATTGGGCCGAAGTGCCCTTTGAGAACGAGTAGTGAGCAGATGCCTTTTCTTTCACGATAACAAGATTCTCTTTTGCATCATTCAAAGTCGCTATCACACCGGTGCCACGGGCTATACCGTCTTTCTGATGGCTCAGTACTGTTCCGAATCCTATATCTCTTAGAGTTTTGGCTTTTGTATCATCAACTACAAATAGTTTTCCACCTTCAACATCACTGCGAATTGCCTGGTTCCAGCCAAATGCACCTTTCTGGTTTGAAACAATCTGACCGGGACCGCCAAAGCCGAAATTACCTCCGCCCGCACGTTGCGGAACATTTATTCCATAATCACTATAGATGTCGATAAATGAAGGATAGATATACTTCCCTTCGCAATCAATTACAACAGCATCTTTTGGGATGGTGATGTTTGTACCTGCTGCAACGATCTTACCTTCGCGGATAACCAGGGTACCTTTTGCTATAGTTGTGGAACCATCTTTCACAATCGTTGCATTTGTGAAAGCATATGCGCCATCTTTGGGATCAGCAACTCCGTTTACAGGGAATGTTGTCTGTGCAAATAAGGCTGCGGGAACAGAAACGATCATCCACAACAGGAATAACCATCTTCCCGGTGGAATCATAAAACACTTTCTCATACTGTTAGTTTTATTAATATGTAGTTTGAGGTTGTAAATTAGGTAAATGAGTGTATTAAGTGTCAAAGAAATTTGTTTAACAAACTAAATATTCAGATGATAATAAATTCATATATAGATCACACAATACTTAAACAAACAAGTACTATTAATGAGATCAGGCAGTTATGTAATGAAGCACGCGATTTTCAATTCGCAGCTGTTTGTGTGCCACCGCCGCTGGTGAAAAATGCAATTAAATTCCTGGAGAACTCAGGGATAAAAACGGCTACGGTGATCGGTTTCCCTTTTGGCTATTCTAACTTACCTGCAAAAAAAGCCGAGGTTAGCCAGGCGATAAAAGACGGCGCGGATGAACTTGACATGGTAATCAACCTCATTGCGCTTCGTAACAATGCCTGGTCTTATCTTCAGGCAGAAGTAGCCGGGATAATTGAACTGGTACGTGAAGAGAATAAGTTACTCAAAGTAATTATTGAATCGGGAATACTCACTGAACCGGAAATCATCCGTTGTTGTGAAATTTATGGTAATGCGGGTGTAGACTTTTTGAAAACCTCGACTGGTTATGCAGAAAAGGGAGCCAGTGTGGAGGCAGTTAAATTGATGAGAGCAAACCTCCCTGCCACGGTACGTATCAAGGCATCGGGTGGAATCAGGAACTTTGCTTTCGCGAAAGAGTTGATTGAAGCCGGTGCTGACAGGCTTGGTTGCAGCGCAAGTGTGTCAATAGTAAACGGGCAGGCCGCAGAAAATAATGGATACTGATATGGCTAATCTGCTCTCAAACATTAACAAATTGCAGTTCTCTTTCTGGTATATAAATAGCAACTTTGAGTGTGTTGATGATATATGTGTTTCAAAAATTATAAGCAGCTACGATAATTAATTTTATGAACAGACCCGTATTATTTTTTCTTGTCCTGCTGTTTGCCGGGACCGTTAATGGTCAGACTGCGAATCAGTCAGTAAAGGTCAGCAAGGATCCCCGCATAGACTTATTGTTGAAAAAGCAGGTTGAGTCCAATGAAATCCTCACCCGGGATCAGCGTCGTTCTGCTGCCGGATACCGGATTCTGGTTATTAACACCGCTGATCGTGGTAAGGCAACTGAAGCCAAAACCAAAATGTACCAGGCTTTCCCGGAACTGAAGTCATATCTCTCTTTTCAATCTCCTAAGTTTCATCTGAAGGTGGGAAATTTCCGTGATCGCAGTGAAGCAGAAGCTTATCTTGAAAGCATCAAATTAACTTTCCCCACAGGAGTTTACATTGTTCGTGACACCATTGAAGTTGATCCTGTTGCTACGGTTGATTCAACCACACAGCAACCTTAGCCCCTAACATTGCAATATTATACTTGAATCACTAATCATATAACTGCGTGTTATGAGAAATCACGTCCTAACTTTAATTGGTTACAAGACGTAATTTTTGAAATACCTGCGACCCCGGCAACATTTGAATCGGTTTTTGTAATTTTCCATATGTTATCGCAAAAGATCAGGCTGCTTTCGGCACAATATTCCAGGGAATTTATTGAAGTAAGACATCATTTACATGCGCATCCGGAACTCAGTTACAAGGAATATGAAACCTCGAAGTTTGTTCAAAAAAAACTGGCCTTATTTGGGATAGACTTCACCGTTATAGCAGGAACCGGTGTTGTCGGACTGATTCAGGGGAATAACCCATCCTCAAAAATTATTGCGCTGAGGGCTGATATGGACGCTTTGCCGATACAGGAGGAAAATGATGTTCCATATAAATCCGTGAATCCCGGAATCATGCATGCCTGCGGCCATGATGTTCATACAAGTTGCTTGTTGGGTGCAGCAAAGATTCTTAATGAATTAAGAAATGAATGGGATGGAACAATAAAACTCATATTTCAACCGGGCGAAGAAAAAAATCCCGGTGGCGCAAGCATTATGATCAGGGAAGGTGTGCTGGAAAATCCTGCACCGCAAGCGATTTTCGGATTACATGTTCATCCCGGCCTGCCTGTTGGAAAGTTTAGTTTCCGTGGTGGCCAGGTAATGGCAAGTGCAGATGAAATATATATAACAATACGTGGTAAAGGCGGTCATGCGGCAGCACCGCATCTTACAACTGATACCATATTGATTGCATCGCAACTGATTGTAAACCTGCAACAGGTTATCAGTCGCAACCGGGATCCATTTCAACCATCTGTTTTATCAATCACTTCGTTCCAGGGGGGCTATACTACCAATGTAATCCCCAGTGAAGTAAAACTAATGGGAACATTCCGGGCATTGAATGAGGAATGGCGGTTTAAAGCTCATGAGATAATCAGAAAATTGAGTACCGAACTTGTACACAGTATGGGCGCGGAACTTGACCTGCATATTGATGTTGGATATCCTACGGTATATAACAACGAACCATTAAATGCTACAGCCCGGGCGCTTGCCGAAGACTATATAGGAACAGAAAATGTCGAAACCACCGAGATGCGTATGGGCGCAGAAGATTTCGGGTACTACTCACAGTTAATACCCGGATGTTTTTATCGCCTCGGGGTTGGCAATGTTTCGGAAGGCATTACTTCAGGTGTACACACCCCTACTTTTAATATCGATGAGTCTGCTATTGAGAATGGTATGGGCATGATGGCCTGGTTAGGCGCCGGGTATTAAAATTGAATTAAGGCCGTATCCATGACGAAATAATCCAACCCTGTCCGCGTTAACATCCCGGCATCAATATTTTGAGATAGCAGAAAATTGGCGCATTGTCATGCCCTGTCCAGACTCTTTCAAAATAAGGGTAGCCTACCCGGGGAACTAAACGTTTTCCCCTATATCTGTTAATCCGTAAACCTATTTGAATGTCAACAAGTTTGAGATCCAATCCTATGTCTATGCCCATGGGGGTTAAGACCACTCTATTTGGGCTTCTGCTACTTAGCTTTTCCTGCCGCAAAGAAGCTGTTATTATTGGCCAGGAATTTAGACCTCCGGTTGAAGACTCTGAGCAGCATCTTGCAAGCTTCTATTTTTTGCCTGACATTAATAGTCCATTTCTCAAGGACACCGTTACACTAGAGATAAATGGAAATGAAATCACTGGCCGGATACCAATTTATACGAATCTTAAATCATTGGTTCCGACGTTTGAGACCAGGGCAACAAAAGTTATCGTTGACGGCCAGGCACAGGAAAGCGGTAATACTCCACAGGATTTCCAGAAGCCAGTTATCTATCGCACAGAAGATATTAATGGACTGTCAAAACAATACACAGTAAAGATTACAAATTTTACAGGTCTGCCCGTAATAAAACTTGCAACAAAAGATGGTGCAGTCATCGATTCAAAAGATAACTATGTTGATGCGCAAATCAGCATTGACGGCGCTGGCTTTTATAATGAATTTGAAGGTACAATGAAGATTAAAGGACGTGGCAACTCTACCTGGGGTTTTCCTAAAAAACCTTACAAGATGAAATTCGATAAGAAAGTTTCGTTGGTTGGTGAAGGCGAAGATAAAGAGTGGGTTCTGCTGGCTAACTATACAGACAATTCACAGCTTCGCACCTCTGCGGCGTTTTTTCTCGGAGATATCAGCAATCTGGATTGGACCCCGGATGCACACTATGCCGAAGTGTTTTTAAATAATGTTTATCAGGGTACTTATCAGCTTTGTGAAAGTGTAAAGCTGGGTGAGAATAGGGTTAACTTACCTAAGGACGGATACCTGCTGGAAGTTGACCAGGAGGAGCGATTGGAGGTGGGTGACGTTTTCTTTAAGACTTCCAAAATGCTTGTCAATATCAAGGAACCGGAAATGGTGCAGAATGACCCGAAATATAATTATGTAACATCTTATCTCGCGGATGCTGAAAATGCATTATTCAGCGATCACTTTAAAGATACGCTGATCGGTTATGCCAAATATCTTGACATACCTAGCTTCATAGACTGGTACCTCATTAACGAGATCTCGAAAAACAATGACGCTATTTTTTACTCAAGTTGTTACATGAATCTGACACCAAAAGGTAAATTGAAAATGGGCCCGATATGGGATTTTGATCTTGCATTTGGTAACACCGAGACTAACGGCAATAATTCTATAGAGGGTTTCTGGGTGAACAAAGCTCCCTGGATAGCGCGTTTATTCGAAGATCCGAATTTCGTAAAACAGGTAGTAACCCGTTTTAAGTATTTTAAAATAAACGAAAATGCCCTTTTGGTAAATATCAATACAAACGCTTCAAAATTAAGATGGTCAGCAATCGAAAATAATAGCAGATGGCAAACCTTGTACCCGGGAGTATGGCCAAATGAAAATGTTGTAGTTAAGTATAATAATGAGGTTTTAAAACTTAAAAGCTGGATCAGTGCCAGGATGGAATGGCTGGACAAGGCGTTATTAGCACTTTAATATGCAATTAACTTCCAGGCAGCTTTTTGCCTGGCGTAAAAAATAAAAGCTTATATCTTATCGATGTAAGCTTTTATTTTTTTGCCCTGTATATGTTCAAAGGTAAGCACAAAATAAAGTTTGCCATCTTTCGCTTCGAGCGCTCCTGTTCCTTTGCTTACCCTTCCATCAGGAAAAGTAACGGAAAGATCGTAGCTGGATTTTCCATCTTTTAACGCCTCTTTCCATTGACATTCTTTATTCAGGATCGTGGCGGTCATGATGTTTTCACCGTTGTCTTTTGTAATAACGATTTTGTCTTTGCTGATATCGATTTTGGCGGGATCATTCTTGTTGTCAACCACCTCATCTTTATCATTCAACATTTCCTGTTTAATGGTACGCAGCGCGAGTGTTGTATCACACTGGCCATAAGATATCGCAGTAGCAAAAATGCAGGCTAAGAAAATGATTGCAAATTTTTTCATGATAATAGGTTTAATGACTATGAGTGGATTCGTCTCACAGGATCATTTGACCACAAGTAAACAAAAAAGTTACAACCCGGGGGATATTTTTTCGAAAACAAATCATGTTGCCTGGAACTATTTTGGAATAGAAGAGTGCGGACTATTTACAAATCCATAAAATGATACCGAAGATGATAGGAATAATAATCATAAAAATAAAGTTTAATGGTGAATGGTGTATTATGGGAATTTGAGCTTTTGCAGATTCTGGCCACTGATCTGGACAAGTGAACTGTCATCAGCTTTTATCATGAGATTTTTGATACCGCCAACCTCATTGTCCCTGAAAATAGATTTTTCCAGTTCAAAGGACAAGGTGTTGAAATGGATTTTATTTGATGAAAGATCTACCTCGGAACGTTGTTTTGCTGTTACAAATACATCACCAAAATACATAGCAGCATCCTGTTCATTAATACGATTTCCAAAAAGCAACCTTGATTCATTAAGTTCAACCCGGGTTACTCCTCCCTTTGTCGTATCCAACTTACCAACTATACTAAGCGAGGTATTTTCCGCAACTATCATAGAAAACTCCGGCAGGTGAAGACTGATTTCCTGGTAAATTCTGTGGCGATTATTGTCAGAGCCTGATGAAATTGAAGTATCACCTGTTACAATAAGCGTGTCGCCGGACACATAATACCGGAACGATAAAGGCATGTTTTTTTCAAGTTCAAGTCGGTATGAATCTGATGGAACCAGCACAACATTTTCCAGGCCGTTCAACCGGACATAATTCACCGGTTTAATGGTAATGCTATCTTTTTTTGGGCCTGACCGGGCGATTGTAAACTTGCCGTTTTTATATTTCTGGGTAAGTGCAACGTGAATGCTTGTAATGATCAGCAAAACTGCTATAAAAAGACTAAGTAATACTTTATTGCTTGTTTTCATTTTTGCTTTTATAAGAGTTAAGCGAAATGTTGTTTGATGAAATTCTCAAATCTCGGTTTGAGCTCCTCAATGTCCATATTCAACAGGTATAAATTCCTGAAGATGGTAGGAAGATCTTTTTCTGTAAAAGCGTTTTTTCTGTAAATCGTAGCCTGTGAAACCGCATTGGCTGAAACAAAATAACCGATACCGCGCTGGTTATGTATGATTTCCTGCTGTTGCAAAAATTCAAATGTGCGCATCACCGTATTTGGATTTACTTCAAGTTGGATGGCAAGCTCGCGGACCGAGGGTATTCTTTCCCCCGGTTTCCATTCTTTCAACAATATCTTCTCGCACACGTAGTCTGCGATCTGCAGGTATATAGCTTGTGATTCTCGGAATTGCATATTAATTATTTTAGTCCTTGTTAAACTTCCTTTTCTTTAAAGCGGAAATAAGTGACAATCCAGAATATGGGCGCAAATGCAAATTGTAGGAGGAATAACAGGATGTCGTCTATCCATTCCGGTAAGGTAACCAGTTTCGCATTGTCGAAGTTCCCGTTAGCATAAACCCTGAAACTTGTGAGGCCACTATAAAAGCCGCCCTCGGGCAGCATAGGGTAAAGCGCCTTGCCTACAAACAGTGTAATAACAAGTGCTACACATGCCAGGGCTATGGTGGTTTTGATAAAGCTGAACTTCGCAAAGTAAACAGAACCTAATATGTAAGCTGATTGAACAGCAAGATAAGCAAGGATAAATACCCGGAAAGGATTTGGTTCATCGTTCGTGGTACCAAGGGTTTCAGAATTTCTCCCAAAAACATTTATAACTTTTGCTGGCTTTTCGATCGCTTCCCCAAGGTTCCGCGGCTCACTGGCAATGCTGTTTCCGAAATTCACCATCGCAAAATCAACTATGTAAAATATCACTGTATAGGATATAAAAAAGAACACAACGCCATATAATAAACCACAAACTAACTTCTCAAAATGTGAAGCGGGAAAACTCAGATAATTCATTGCTTTTGGCCCCGATGACAATTCATTGAAAAGCATGCTGCCAAAAAAACAGCCTAAAATACCCAGGCCGAAAAAAAATGTCAGCATCTGCATTTCTGTCCCTATGCCGCGTTCGGAGCTAAAAAGCAATACAAAACTGTACCAGAAAAACAGCATTCCTGCCATCGCTACCAGACCGAGCAGGTATTTTTTTCTATTCTCGCTCCAATGCTTGGAAACGAGTAACGTGAATCTGTTAAAATCGAAAACCTGGTTCATAAATAATTTTTATGCGTTAAAAACGGATTGGATTTTAGCCTGGTTTGTAATAATGGCTTTGTATAACAGCTCGAGGTCAATCTTTGACTCTTCTCCATCTGTATTGGCTGTAATAATCGCACTTCCACGTAAAGATGATTCCTGGTAAAACGCATCATGGATCTCGGCGGGGTCAAACGAAATATGAAAAGAAAGCTTGCGGGAAATATTATCGATGCTCTGATCAAACAAAATCTTTCCTTCGTCGATTATTGTAATCCTGTCAATCAGGTTTTCAAGATCCTTCACCTGGTGAGTACTGATGATCACACATTTATTTTCATTAAGCGCCCCCGCCATCACCTTTCTGAACTGGCTTTTACTCATAATATCAAGTCCGTTGGTCGGCTCATCCATCAATAAAATCGAAGTATTGGTTGCCAGTCCAAGGCTGATCAACACCTTTTTCTTCTGGCCATAACTCATGTTTTGCAGCGATCCTTCCAGTGGGATATTGAATTCAGCAATGTATTTGCGGAATTGCTCCTTGTTGAACCTCGGATAAAAAGGGGCATAATGTTTTTCCAGGTCGCTCAGCGGTACATCAGGCATATGAAATTCCTCCGGGACCATAAATACTTCCTGCAAAAATGCCGGTGTTCTTTCGCCAGGATTAAAACCCATTACTTCGATTTTTCCCTGTCTTGGAAACAACAATCCTGCTATGTTTCGCAACAGGGTCGACTTGCCTGTACCATTTTTTCCAAGTAAACCATAGATAAATCCTGGCTTGAGTTCCAGGCTCAGATCCTTGAAAACCGGCTTTTTAGGATATCCAAAATGTAAATGCTGAACTGAAATCATAGCTTGGTGTTTTAGTGTACTACTTAAATAGTACACACAAACATACGCTGTTTAATTTCAACTCCAAAAGTTTTTTAAAGTTTTTTTGCAGTTTTTTAAGAATTCCCTGCAACACCGGAGGGACCGCCTTCGGTTGGGGCTTGCAAGTCATTCCAAATCACTTCAATAAAACAATCCTTAAATTGCACCCCTATTCAATAATTATGCAAAAAGAACTCAGAAGGGAACAGGCACTCGAATACCATTCTAAAGGGAGGCCCGGGAAAATCGAAGTGGTGCCGACAAAAGATGCAAAGACCCAACGGGATCTTTCTTTGGCATATTCCCCTGGAGTTGCCGAGCCATGTAAGGAAATATATAAGAATGTCGAAAATGTTTATAAATACACTGCGAAGGGGAACCTGGTGGCAGTTATAAGCAATGGTACCGCTGTTCTGGGTTTGGGTGATATCGGCCCTGAAGCTTCAAAACCTGTTATGGAAGGCAAGGGCGTTCTTTTCAAAATTTTCGCCGACATCGATGTGTTTGATATTGAAGTGAATGAAAAGGATCCTGAAAAATTTGTGCAGATCGTAAAGGCGCTGGAGCCCACTTTTGGAGGTATTAACCTGGAGGACATTAAGGCCCCGGAATGCTTTTATATTGAACAAAAACTTCGGGAAACGCTCAAAATTCCCGTAATGCATGATGATCAGCATGGCACAGCGATTATCAGCAGCGCGGCGCTTTTAAATGCGCTCGAACTTCAAAAGAAAAAAATCGATAAGGCCAGATTTGTAATCAATGGTGCCGGTGCTGCAGCGATGGCTTGTGTGCAATTATATGTTTCACTTGGTGCCAGGTATGAAAATTTTATATTGTTCGATAAGGATGGTGTACTGCATAAAAACAGGACCGATCTTGACGAAACAAAAAAACTGTTTGCAGTTGAATCCGATAACCTGACCCTGGCCGGTGCATTAAAAGATGCTGATGTATTTGTGGGTTTAAGTGTTGGTAACGTTGTGACACCTGAGATGGTGAAAAGCATGGCAAAAAGACCTATCGTATTTGCTATGGCCAATCCTGATCCGGAAATTACCTATGATGCTGCAATCGCTGTTCGCTCCGATCTTATCATGGCTACCGGGCGAAGTGATTATCCCAACCAGGTTAATAATGTACTTGGATTTCCATTTATTTTTCGTGGTGCGCTTGACGTAAGGGCCACCAAGATCAATGAGGAAATGAAGCTTGCAGCGGTAAAGGCACTTGCCATGCTCGCTAAATCAGCAGTTCCCGATATCGTGAACATTGCTTATAGTGAAGATAATCTCGCGTTTGGTCCAACCTATATAATACCGAAGCCGCTTGATCCCCGTTTGCTTTCAACAGTTTCACCCGCGGTTGCGCGTGCCGCTATGGATTCCGGAGTGGCACAAACCGAAATCAAAGATTGGGATGCCTATGCGATTGAACTCAACAACCGCCTTGGACTCGATAACCAGGTGATGCGGATCATGGGCAACAAAGCAAGGCTCGATCCAAAGCGGATCGTTTTTGCAGAAGCTGATAACCTGAAGATCCTGAAGGCTGCACAGATTGCATATGATGAAGGAATAGCACTGCCAATTTTATTGGGTGATGAGAAAAAGATCAGGGCAATTGCTGCTGCCAACAAGATTGATATCGAAGACATCCCCATCATTGATCCAAGAAGCGATGAGGCCGAACCTTATCGAAAAGAATATGCTGAAATATTTTTCAGGAAAAGACATCGTAAGGGGGTGAATAAATATGAATCATACAAAATGATGAAGGACCGTAATTATTATGGTTGTATGATGGTGGAAACCGGTGAAGCTGATGGTATGATCTCCGGACTAACAAGAAATTATGCGGAAACTATCAGGCCGGCTTTACAGGTGATCGGCACCGAAGCCGGCGTTAAAAAGATCGCCGGTATGTACCTGCTTCTTACAAAAAAGGGACCCCTGTTTATGGCAGATACAACCGTGAACTTTAACCCGACCGCAGAGGAACTTGCAGACATAGTTCTTATAGTGGCAAAGGAAATAAAAAACTTCAATCTTACTCCAAGGATTGCCATGCTGAGTTATTCGAATTTCGGAAGCAGCGATTCACCCGAAGCAAGATTGGTGGCAGAAGCAAGAAACATTGTAAAGAAAAAGAATCCATCTCTAATAATAGATGGCGAAATGCAAGCGTCTATGCCATTTAATAAGGCGATCCTGAAAGATAATTATCCTTTTAGTGAATTGGTTGACCAGGACGTCAATACCCTCATCTTTCCAAATCTTGCAGCAGGCAACGTTGCTTATAACCTGTTGAAAGAAGTGGGTGGTGCAGATGCTATCGGGCCGATATTGCTGGGATTGAAAAAACCGGTGCATGTGTTACAATTGGGTAGCTCTGTAAGAAGTATCTATAATATGACTTTAGTAACGGTGATCGATGCACAACTTAAATGTAAATCGGTTGCCGGTAACAAGATCGGAAACAAAGGTGCCTGGAAAAAATTCAGGAAAGTGAGTAAAGAGATATAACCGGCACCAGTGCTGGTTGCAGGCGTTTAAGGGATTGCAGATTGGGACTTTAAACCTATCTTCACAACGAATATAGAGCGAAGACATGACATTTTTTACAGAGCTGGGCCGTTACCTCTTAATGATTAAAGGGATGTTTTCCAAACCGGAAAACTGGAAAATGTACTGGAAAGAATTTATGCATCAATGCTCCGAAATTGGCATTGGTTCATTGGGTATCGTGGCCATCATTTCCACTTTTATAGGGGCTGTTTCCGCACTTCAGACAGCCTACCAGCTTGTCAGCCCGCTGATTCCCAAATCTACCATCGCGCAGATTGTACGTGATACGGTTATTCTCGAATTCGCTCCCACCCTGGTTTGTATCGTGCTTGCCGGCGTTGTAGGCTCTAAGATTGCTTCTGAACTCGGAAACATGCGCGTGTCTGAACAGATTGATGCGCTGGAAATCATGGGCATTAATACGAAAACGTATCTTATCCTGCCAAAGATTCTCGCCGCAATGCTGACCATACCATTGCTGGTTGTTATTTCAATGGGTCTTGGTATCTGGGGTGGAAGACTTGCCAGCTCTTTATCGGGCATTGTTGACATCAATGTTTTTGATAAGGGCCTGCTCGAAAACTTTCAGCCTTACAATGTATTTTTTGCTATCGTAAAGGGTTACACATTTGCCTACCTGATATCCAGCATTCCCGCTTTTTATGGTTATTATGTAGAAGGTGGATCACTTGAAATTGGCCGCGCAAGTACCAAGGCTGTGGTGGTGAGTTGCATTGCCATTCTTTTCGCGGATTATATTATCTCAGCATTGTTATTATAATGATAGAATTAAAGAACATCAAGAAAGGGTTTTCAGATAAAACGGTGATCAATGATGTCAGTGCGGTTATGCAGACTGGTAAATGCAACCTGATCATCGGCGCCAGTGGTAGTGGGAAAACTGTTTTAATGAAATGTATGGTCGGCCTCATTAAACCAGACAATGGGGAAATCCTGTATGAAAACAAAAGCTTCACCAGGATGGAGCTTGAAGAAAAGAAAGAGATTCGTAAACAAATCGGCATGCTTTTCCAGGGTTCCGCTTTGTTCGACAGCCAGACGGTAGAACAAAACATTATGTTCCCCCTCGACATGTTTACAAAAGACCCCTATTCCAAAAAACTTAAACGCGTTAATGAAGTACTGGCCAGGGTAGAGCTGAAAGATGTAAACAAAAAATTTCCCGCTGAACTTAGTGGTGGTATGAAAAAGCGGGTTGGGATTGCGCGTGCTATAGTATTGAATCCCCGGTATCTTTTCTGCGATGAACCAAATTCCGGTCTTGATCCCCAGACTTCATTGGTTATTGACAAACTCATTAAAGAAATCACTTCTGAATATAATATAACCACCGTTGTCAATACGCATGATATGAATAGCGTAATGGAAATTGGTGATAATATTATATATATGTACAAGGGGGATAAGGAATGGGAAGGTAACAGAGAGGAAATTATTTTCAGTAAAAATGAGCTCCTGAACGAGTTTATATTTGCCTCTGAGTTCCTAAAAGACGCCAAGGATATGAGGATGCTTGAAATGAGCGGCAAAATTGGCAATAACAGAAATATGGATGATCTGATTAAATAGATGTTGGATTCATTACTTTTGTCCGACTTTTAAAATATTGATATGAGCATTTTAGTTAATAAACAGTCCAAAATTGTTGTACAGGGATTCACCGGAACAGAAGGTAGTTTCCATGCTTCACAAATGATTGAATACGGAACAAATGTTGTAGGTGGTGTTACGCCAAACAAAGGAGGCACATCTCATCTTGACAGACCTGTATTCAATACCGTTGCTGAAGCTGTTAAGGAAACAGGGGCCAATGTATCCATCATTTTTGTACCGCCACCATTTGCGGCAGATGCAATTATGGAAGCTGCTGAAGCCGGTATTGGCCTGGTAGTTTGTATTACTGAAGGCATTCCCGTACAGGACATGGTAAAAGTAAAACTATACCTGCAGGGCCGGAACACAAGACTGATCGGACCTAATTGTCCAGGTGTTATTACTGCCGACGAATGTAAGGTTGGAATCATGCCAGGTTTCGTTTTCAAGAAAGGTAAAATTGGTATCGTTTCAAAATCAGGAACACTGACATATGAAGCCAGCGACCAGGTTGCAAAGGCCGGTCTTGGTGTTTCAACAGCAGTTGGTATCGGTGGGGATCCTATTATCGGCACCACTACCCGCGAAGCACTCGAACTTTTTATGAATGATCCGGAAACCGAAGCTGTCGTAATGATTGGTGAGATCGGTGGTGGAATGGAAGCTGAAGCAGCAAGATGGTATAAGGAAAATGCTAAAAAGCCTGTAGTTGGATTTATTGCCGGTCAGACTGCCCCTCCGGGTCGTCGTATGGGCCATGCCGGTGCTATTATCGGCGGTGCAGAAGATACTGCAGAAGCAAAAATGAAGATCATGGCAGAATGTGGTATCATCGTGGTTCAAAGCCCCGCAGATATCGGGAAAACAATTGCAAATGTTCTAAAGAAGTAAATCTTTTTTGATACATTATAAATACTTTACTAAAAGGCTGTCTCTCAAAGGCAGCCTTTTCTTTTTAGCAAACATATTCCTGTAGCATTCAAATGAAAGACCTATTGTCCAAATGAATCACCATTAATGGAAATGAAAGACCAATTATCCAAATGAATAGCCAATTATTCAAATGAATCACCATTATGCAAATGAATCCACATTATTCAAATGGGAATGATCATTTATCCAAATGCCGTAGATATTGCCAGGCTGTGGTTACCCCGGATAATCAGACTATTAGCAAACATCTCCGCTTTAACATCCCGTTTTATGTAAAATCCGGATCCGGTTCATCTATGGGTGATAGATTTAATACCTTGCACAGGCCGTCAGATAAAATAGATAACTAATGAAACCGAGTTTTTTTGTATCCCTGAGTTTTTGTTTCAGCTTCTGCCTGCTAAACAATTTTTTTAATTCCATACAGGCACAAACGCCCATGAAAACCTATAGCTCAGAATGGAAAAAAATAGATACCCTGGTAATGAAACAGGGTCTGACAAAGTCAGCTTTAACTGCTGTGAACAATATTTATAATTCAGCAATAAAAGAAGGCAATGAAACACAGGTTGTGAAAGCTTTGATCTACCAGGTGATGCTGGAAGAAAATATAACGGAAAACAGCCGAGCAGATGGAATTATAAAACTTGAAAAAAATCTGCCACTGGTTAAGGAACCGGCCAGGTCAGTTTTGAACAATATCATCGCTGAAAAGTACTGGCGGTATTTCCAGGAGAACCGGTGGAAGTTTTACAATCGCACAGCTACTAATACCGATTTTAAAAAAGATGATCCTGAAACATGGGCACCCGAAGATTTTCATGCGGCTATCAACAAATATTATTTAGCCTCATTGAAAAATGAAAAGCAGTTACAGTCAACACCTCTGACGCCTTTTGAAGCCATTCTTATTAAAGGTAATATCCGCAAACTGAGACCAACTTTGTATGACCTGCTGGCCCATCGTGCATTAAAATATTTTAAGAACGATGAGCGTACGATTACAAAACCGGCATATTCATTTGAGATTGATAATGAAAGTGCTTTTGCTCCCGCCGAAGCATTTATCACAACAAGTTTTATTACTGCAGATACATTATCGCCATATTACCAGGCGATGATACTTTATCAAAAATTACTTCGCTTTCATTTCAACGATAAAACAAAAGACGCGTTTCTGGATGCTAATATTGACAGGTTGCAATTTGTTAAGAACCATGCCGTGATGGGAAATAAACTTGCATTGTACCAGGAGGCTTTAGCACAAATCACAAACAAGTATGGCGATTTGCCGGCGGCTTCCCAGGCCTGGTACCTGCAAGCCTCCATTCATGCCGACAACGCCCGGACTTACCAACCTCTCAGAAATGAAACACATAGATTTGAATGGATAAAAGCAAAGGAAATATGTGATAAACTGATTGGTCAAAAAGATTCAAGTGAAGGGAAGATAAATGCATTCAACCTGATACAGGAGATTAGTGAGAAATCAATTTTGTTACAGCTGGAACAGGTTAATCTCCCGGCTCAGCCATTCAGAGCCAGGGTAAGTTTCAGGAATTTCAGTAAGCTATATTTCAGACTTGTAAAAATCGATGTAAACTTCAACACCTCAATGGAGGCTTCCAATGATGAGGACAATTACTGGAAGCAATTAATAGTCCTTCCAGCCTTGAAAATATTTGAACAACAATTTCCGGATACAAAGGATCACCAGCTACATTCCGCTGAAATAAAAATCGATCCTCTGCCGGTTGGACAATATGCATTAATAGCAAGTACCAAGGCAAATTTTGCTGTTGATAAGGATCCGCTCGCTGTTCATTTTCTCCATGTTTCAGCTCTTGCCTGGATCAGGAAAAGCAACGATTATTATGTATTAAACCGCGAAACCGGGCAACCTGTTAATGGCGCCGGGGTACAGATCTGGTATAACAATTACGACTATAATACCCGGAAGAACAACAAGTCCAAAGGTGAAAAACTATCGACTGATCAAAATGGACATTTCTCCCTATTATCTGCCAGCTTACTATCTTCCAGGACAACCTCACAACAAAATATTCAGTTAGAAATCAATACGGCAAATGACAGGCTCTATACCAATGATCCTGTTTATTATATTCGCCAGCCCCGAACAGTACCGGAAGACCAGGAGAAAAAAACAAGTTTTTTATTTCTTGACAGAAGTATTTATCGACCCGGTCAGACTGTTTATTTCAAAGGGATAGTGGTGAGCCGTAACAACAGGCTAAAAACGGCCGCGGTTGCAGCGGGGTTTAAGACGACCATTATTTTGTTCGATGCGAATCAACAAAAAGCCGATTCTATAGAAGTTACAACCAATGAATATGGTTCTTATTCCGGCAAATTCACGCTGCCGGTATCGGTATTAAACGGCGGATTCCGGGTATTTGATAAAACAACCCAGGGAAGTGCTTATCTCTCGGTGGAAGAATATAAACGTCCAGGGTTTGAAGCAACACTTGAGTCGCCGAAGGGAACTTATAAGTTAAACGACAGCATAAAAGTAAAAGGTGTTGCCACTGCTTACGCGGGGAATGCGTTGAACGGCGCCCTGGTTAAATACCGCGTTGTAAGAAGAGCTGTTTTCCCGATGTGGGGATATTCAGGCTTTGGTATGACGCGTAGTTCAGGACCTGATGCAGGAGTGAACCCTGGGCTGTATGGAGGATCCCGCAAAATGATCTGGCCGCCTTATCCTCAAAATGAAGTTGAAGTTGCAAACGGCAAGACTCTAACAGATGGGGCTGGGAATTTTGAAATCAATTTTAAAGCGATACCTGATGCCGGTATAGATCCAAAAAACCAACCCGTTTTTCATTACTCGATAACGGCTGACATTACCGACATATCCGGTGAAACCAGGTCGACATCATCTGCGGTAGCTGTTGGTTATCATTCTCTTAAATTGGATGTTGATTTACCTGAAAAAGTGCATGCTGATAGCCTTAGCAGATTAAAGTTAGTTTCAACCAATCTGAATAATGTGTTTGAGACGGCCATCGTTTCTGTGAACCTTGTCAAATTAAAATTGCCTTCAAGGATCTTCAGGGAAAGGTTATGGGAACAGGCGGATCAGCAGGTGATCGATGAAAAGGCATATAGTTCTTTGTTTCCGCACGATGCTTATAAAAATGAAAATGAGCCAACCGTCTGGGAAACAGCCGGGACCGTTCTTTCATTTACAGATTCTACCAAAGAAAGTGGCATATTCAAACTTCCGGCAGAAAAGATTGACGCAGGATGGTATCGTTTCGAGGCAAAAGCCAAGGATCGGTCAGGCGACACCGTTAGTTTAATAAGATATCTGCAGGTCTTCAGGGATAGAATAGTAACTCCAGATCTTTTTGCTTCGGTTTCCGCTGATAAATCAAGTGTGCAAAAAGGTGAAAAATTTCAATATAGCGTCGAGACTAATGTAGACAGCGTGTTTGTGATACAGGATATTGAATCAGGCGATGATTCACTCAGGCGGAATTACCTGGGTCTTAATAAAAACAAGGAAGCGTATGAAATGCCGGTTACTAACAATGAATCAGGAGGATTTGGTATCCAGATCGCATTTGTAAAGTATAACCGGATCTTCAGTTCTTATTTACCGGTTGAAGTACCTAACACTGATAAAGAGCTGTCCATAAGTTATGAAACCTTTCGCGATAAGACGCTGCCTGGTTCAGCTGAAAAGTGGAAACTAAAAATAAGCGGGGCTAAGGGAGATAAAATTGCGGCTGAAGTGTTAACAGGAATGTATGATGCATCGCTGGATCAATTCAGCCCACATGCCTATAATAAACCTGGTATCTGGCCAATTTATTTTCAACGTGCATCATGGGAGGGACCAACTTTCAGGCAGGAGCAATCAAGACTGAAACCCGGGGAAAGAGAATTTGCTTCTCTTGACAAAACTTATGACCGTTTATTTATTGATGATTCAGAAGTACAAGGGATAATGTTTGATAGCGATAAAATATATGGCGCAAGGGGCGGCGGAATCAAGATCAGAGGAGCTGCTAACCGGGTAGAAAATCTGGCACCGTCACCAATGGCCATGCAAGAGAAAAGAGCTTTCGAAGTGGCCCAGCCATTACCTTCAGATATAGATCCGACTGGTAGTATAGCCCTGGCATCTGATACTGTGCCTTTGGTCGTTCAACCAACAATCCGCAAAAATTTCAATGAAACCGCTTTCTTTTTCCCTGAACTTAAAACGGATAGCAGTGGTAACATTGAATTTTCATTTACCATGCCGGAAGCCCTGACACGTTGGAAATGGATTACGCTTGCACATACAAAAGATCTGGCATTTGGTCTCGGTGAAAAAACCGTTGTTACCCAAAAAGAACTCATGGTTCAGCCAAATGCAACCCGCTTTGTGAGACAGGGCGATCGCATAGATTTCAGCGGCAAGATTGTGAACCTGACCGATACCGAAATGACCGGCCAGGTTGAGCTTCTGCTGATCGACCCAACCACCAACCAGTCTGTTGATGGCTGGTTTAAAAATGTATTTCCAAATCAATTCTTTACTGCACCGGCAAAACAAAGTGTTGCTGTTAATTTCAGTATAGAGATCCCTTTTCAATACAGTAAAGCGTTGACATACCGGATGGTAGCCCGTTCTGGCAATATCAGCGACGGTGAAGAAGGTATACTACCGGTGTTGAGCAACCGAATTCTGATCACAGAAGCTTTGCAGCTCCCTGTTCGCGGTTCATCAACAAAAAATTTCACCTTTGAAAAATTGTTGAAAAGCGAAACAAGTGAAACGATTACCAATCATTCACTGGTTGTCGAATACACATCTAACCCCGCCTGGTTTGCCATTCAGTCATTGCCTTTTCTTGCAGGAAATAAAAGAGAGTCGGCTGATGAGACTTTTAATAACTATTATGCAACCGTTCTTGCTGCCACCATCTTAAATGCTTCACCGGCCCTCAAAGATTTCTTTTCTAAATATCAGGACGACGATACAGCCTCCCTGTTATCAAATCTTGAAAAGAATCCTGAACTAAAAGCCATGTTACTTGCCGAAACTCCGTGGGTACTGCAGGCGAAATCGGAACGTGAACAAAGACGACAGTTAGCGCTGATGTTTGATATTAAGCAAATCGGTTCCAAACAACAAGCTGCCCTGGCAAAACTCGCGACCTTACAATCGCCCGAGGGTGCCTTCACCTGGTTTCCCGGAGGACCTAAGGATCGTTATATCACTCAATACATTTTGACTGGCATCGGACACATTATTAAGTTAAACCCGGCAACAATCGATAATACACTGTTGCAAACATTTGTTAAGCGAGGTCTTGATTACCTGGATAAAGTGATTATAGCTGACTATGAACGCCTGGTGAAAAATACAAAAAAAGGCTCCAGCCCAACCGGAGGCCTTGATCAAATGCAGATTCAATATTTGTACCTCCGTAGTTTTTTCCGGAATTCCACCATGGCCGGCAATACCTTGAAAGCATATAGTTATTACCGTACACAATCCCAGCAAACCTGGCTGAAACAAACACGTTATATGCAGGCGATGATTGCCATCGCTTTACAGCGAACTGACGATATAAAAACAGCGAAAAACATCATCGCATCATTAAAACAAAATGCTATTGTAAATGAAGAACTGGGCATGTATTGGAAAGACGTGAGATCCGGTTATTACTGGCACCAGGCACCCGTTGAAACCCAATCAGTCCTGATCGAAGCATTTGCTGAAATTGCCAGGGATGAAAATTCAGTTACAGATTTGAAAACATGGTTACTGAAACAAAAGCAAACCCAGGGTTGGTCAACGACCCGGGCAACAGCCGATGCATGTTATGCTCTATTAATCAGCATTGATGGAAATCGTGCTAAGGGCAATGTCATAAACGAACTTTTTACCGAAAATCCATCAGTTGAAATTCACCTGGGCGCAACAACCATTTCTTCAACATCTGAAAACCCCGAAGAAGGTAGCGGTTATTTCAAGAAAACGTTTTCTGATGAACAGGTAAAACCATCCATGGGCAATATCCAGGTCAGGGTTACACCATCTAAAGTTCAACCAGGCAAAACCGATAGTAAAGAACTTCCAGCCAAGGGCAAAGAATTTCCAGCTGAGGGCAAAGAACTTCCAACCAAAGACAAAGAACTTCCAACCTGGGGGGCAGTCTACTGGCAATATTTTGAAAACCTCGACCAGGTCACCAGTGCAAACGGATCGATGCAGATAAACAAAAAACTGTTTGTTGAAAACAATACAGCAAACGGTCCTGTCCTCACCCCATATACCAGCTTAACACCGCTGAAAATAGGCGATAAAGTGAAGGTGAGACTTGAACTAAAAACCGATCGTGATATGGAATATGTGCATTTAAAAGACATGCGGGCGGCTGGCACGGAACCGGTAAATGTGTTAAGCAGCTATAAATGGCAGGACGGCCTTGGATATTACGAATCGACATCTGATGCAGCCACAAACTTTTATTTCAGCCGGATAAATAAGGGAACCTATGTTTTCGAATATGTTGTATTCGTAACCCATACCGGTAACTTCAGCAACGGCATTGCCACCTTCCAATCATTGTATGCTCCAGAATTCCGTGCGCATTCAGAAGGAATAAATGTTTCAGTTGAATAAATAACTTTAAGATGAATCGAGGGAAAATTGTTTATGAAACACGTTGATAATTTATGATAAAGAAACCTTGATGGTTGTCATTAAGAACCCTTGATGATTGTCAATAAGAAAACTTTGGTGATTGTCATTAAGAAACCTTGATGATTGTCAATAAGAAAACTTGATGATTGTCAATAAGAAAACTTTGGTGAATTTTCATTAGGCAACCTTCATTAAGTGCCTCCAGAATCGTTGATTAAGTGTCATGAAGCAAAATCGAAAGAATTATCATTAGGTAAACATTGATAAAGTGTCATTACATACACATTGATAATTCTCATTAGGAAAACAATGAAGTTTTAATTAATACATATCGTTGATTAATTTTTATTTATGAACGTGGATTTTATACTGGTTGGACAGGGCATTTGTGGTACGATGATGTACCGGTTTTTAAAGCAAGCCGGTTACAGCATAATTGTTATAGACCAACCAAAAAATAATACCGCTTCGAAGGTGGCTGCAGGTGTAATCAATCCTGTAACCGGGAGAAGAATAGTCAAGACATGGCTGATAGATGAGGTAATGCCTTTCGCAAAAGACATCTATGGAAAAATAAGTGAAGAATTAAAGATCAAAGCAATCAGCGAAGCATCAATTATAGATTTTTTCCCCACACCTCAGATCACTGAAGCCTTTAAAAAACGATACCAGCAGGATACTGAATATTTATCCTTTCCTTCAGACCCTGGCAAATGGTCCGGCCTGATAAATTATGAGTTCGGTTATGGTGAAATAACACCCGCCTTCCTCGTCAACCTGCCAGACCTACTCGATTCCTATCGCACACGTATAGCCGAAGAAAGCAATATCGTTGAAGAAAACTTTGATCATCAGAAACTCGGGTTGCTTCCAGGGGGTGTGAAATACGGAGACATAACAGCCCGTCAGATCATTTTCTGCGATGGGATCTCCGGAACACAAAATCCCTATTTCAGCAACCTGCCGTTCGCACCCAACAAGGGAGAAGCAGTCCTGGTTCAGATAGATGATCTTTCGCCAGCCCATATCTATAAAAAAGGTTTCAACCTGGTTCCCTGGAAAAACAACATATTCTGGCTGGGGTCAAATTATCTCTGGGAATTTGAAGATGACACCCCCACACCCGGCTTCTATCGTTTCGCCGAAAACTGGCTAAAACAAACCCTGAAAATTCCATTTACCATCATTGACCATCTTGCAGGTATCAGGCCTGCCACCCTGGAACGAAGACCATTCGTAGGGTTTCATCCCATCCATGAACAGGTAGGAATTTTCAATGGTATGGGTGCAAAAGGTTGTTCACTGGCACCGTTTTTTGCGAACCAGTTTGTAAACTCGATTGTTTCCGGTGCAGGTTTATCCAAAGATGCAGATGTAAAACGTTTTTCGCGTATACTTTCGCGTAAGCTGGAATTGTGAAATCCGCATTTATAAAATTGCATAAAAAGTCGATCATCGAACACAATTTGATTCGGAAAATTAACAGGATTATTATGCAACAGTTTTTTGGTCGCTTCTTCGCTCCGTTGGGAGCGGGATTGTGCCTTTTTGCGGCTGTGTCCCGTGATTAATACCTTTGCTCATGTCCCGCACGTGCGGGATTGTCTCCGATCGGCTTTTTTGCCCTGATCAGCTTCAGTAAATCCGACCATTGCACGAAGTGCTGGTTTGCTTTCTTTGTTTACCAGCATTCTTATGCAACAGTTTTTGGTCGCTTCTTCGCTCCCTTGGGAGCGGGATTGTGCCTTTTTGCGGCTGTGTCCCGTGGTTAATACCTTTGCTCATGCTGGGAGTGGTTCTTGTCTCCGGTCTTCTGCGGGGCCCTGATCAGCTTTGTTAGGGTTTCTTCAAGTGCTAATTGCAGTATCGCCCTGATCGGCTTCAGTAACTCCGACCACGGTACGAAGGCCGCGCAAAGGCACAATCCCGCTCCCAACTAGCTCATCCACTTGGGGGAATATCTTACTAGCATAACAATTCTTACGAGTCCTATATAGCAGGCTTCGTTGTCCCATCATTCAATCAACATTAAATCTTGTGAATAAGCCAATGACTTATTTGGTCATAAATTACAATTGAGCTGATATTCGGTTTTGCAATTACCTTCACGATCTAATATACAAACCGATCTGACATTCGATTGGGAGATAACGCAGCCACCCGCAAAAACTGCCACTTGCAAACGCAGCCCCCGATAACGCTGCCACGCGTGAAAGCTGCAATCGCAAACGCTGAATCACTGCCACCTGCAAACGTTGAATTATTGCCAGGCTGTAAACGTTGAATCATTGCCAGGCTGTAACGAGCAATCGATGCAATACCCATCGTTATTTTTTCCTTGGCCCTATGGGGAATATTATTAATGCACTGGAACCAGATTGCTTACGAATTAGATGAAAAGAATGCAAATGCAATGATGCACAACCGAAATTTCGGTAGCTAAGATTGGTTAAGATTGTTGCAATCGGATTTTTGGCAATCGTTTTTCCGATAACCAGGTAACTGGCAACTATAATTCAAAGAACGGTACACAGCAATGTCATTTCAATTTCTGCAATGCCGATAATGTCAATGCTGGTTATTGCAATAAGTGAATGTTGAATTTTGTTGTACAAATCGCATATCCCCCTAAGTGAACGAGATTAGAACGTGCAGGATGGGCCTGAGGTTGGTTTGATTGCCACCTTCGATTCCTGTTCGGAGTTACTGAAGCCCATCAGGGCCCAACAGCAACCAGCGCTACAAGCATACCTAACAAAGCCGATCAGGGAACAAAAAGCCGATCGGAGACAACAGCAGAGAGCGGCAAAACGAAACGTATTAACCAGGAATCACAGTGGCAAATCAAACCAACCGAAAGGCCCATCCGGCGGAGTGAAGAACCGAGTGAACGCCATGAACGCGCAAAATCATCAACTCAAATATTGCCATGACTTGCATAATCATCAACTTAAATATTACCATGACTCGCAAATCATCAATTCAAAAAATTGCCAAAGCTGAATTAAATTCGTGCTCATGAACACTTCAAACAGCACCTCAAGCAGCACTCCAATCTACTCCATCCCCTTAAAATTCAGACGTACCGAAAATCTGCATATCTTATTCTGGCTGGTCAAAGACATAAGCTGGGCGATGTTATGGAGACCAATTGGCATGTTGATGCTGGTGCCAACACTGGCAGTGGCAATACTTATCACCTGGCAAACCCGTAAAATTATTTCAGAACTTTTTCACAACCTTGCAGTCGTATTCTGGATCACCGCAAATGGTTACTGGATGATCATTGAATTTTATGGTTATGATGAGCAGTTACGCATTTATACAGCGATACCATTTTCAATAGGACTGTTTTTTATCCTGGTCTATTATCTTGTAATTGTACCGAGGGATAACCGCAGACAAAAAATGATAGGTAACAAAGAAATGATGAACAACAAAGACAATGAAAATTTAAACCCGGTTTAATAACGTGCACTACCGGTCCATTAAAGTGCCTAACCGGCTCAATACATGCATTGCCGGTCCAATAAATTGTATAGTACGCCCAATAACGGTTATGAAATCAATAGATAGAGTTTTGCCTTCCAAAATCATTCACCATCCACAACACTCACACTCACAACTCACACTCACAACTCACACTCTCAACTCACACACTCATAACTCACACACTCATAACTCACACACTCAACTCACACTCACAACTCATAACTCACACACTCACAACTCACACACTCAACTCACCACTTTTATATAACTTCTTTCACCGAGCTCAATCATGCTGCTTGGTTTGTTAATTTAGCGAGTTTTTTTTCTAAGGTAGCTATTTGTTGTTTCCGTTGTTTTTCTTTGTATTCATCCATGTTGAC
>Ga0193752_1000387_pt1 | contig 43787 bp, 37 predicted proteins | sample H1c1metaG_FD_144924 | JGI IMG/M metagenome (GOLD analysis project Ga0193752, IMG submission 144924) | Soil microbial communities from a riparian zone of the East river system, Colorado, United States - H1c1 | ecosystem: Environmental > Terrestrial > Soil > Riparian zone | place: USA: East River...
CTGCTCGACGTAGCCCTGCATTTCGTCGGCCAGCGCCGCCGCCGTCTTGCCCGGCAGGTAGTAGCCACCGCTGGCGTAGGCCGGCACGCGGTCTTCGCTCACGGCGCCGAGGAACTTGTACAGCGGCAGTCCGGCGGCGCGCGAGTTGCGGTCCCAAAGAGCGGTGTCCAGGGCGCTTATCGCGCGCATCACGGTGCCGGTGCGGCCGTGCAGCAGCGTCTCCTGATACATCTCCTGCCACAGGCCCTCGACCCGATGTGCGTCCTCTCCCAGCAGGCACGGCGCGAGCAGGTTCGCGACGACTTCAGTGAACAGCTCTGCGCCAGCGCTACCGACGTAGCAGAAGCCGATGCCCTTGACGTCGTCGTCGCCGGTGATCTCGACGACGCCGTAATGGCGCTCAAGCACTTCGCGGCTAGAGAGCGAGGTGGGGGTTTCCAGCGGAATGCAGATGCCGCGCGCGCGGATCGAAACTATGCGTGTCATGGATGGGTGGAGGCGTGAAGGCGACGTCGAGTCTGGTTTTTGTCGCCCACGAAGTCAACATTTTTATTGATAACATAAATTGAGCCACCTATGCTGGCACCGATGACCCTGAAACCCTCCATGCAGCATGACCCGTCCAATGAAACAGGCGCCCAACCGCTCGGCTTCGAGCGCGGCCTAACAAACTACGGCGACCGCGATTTCGCGCTCTACTTGCGGCGCTCCTTCCTGAAATCCATGGGCTACTCCGGCGAGATCCTGCGCCGGCCGGTGATCGGCATCGCCTCCAGCCCGTCGGGCTACAACAGCTGTCACCGCGCAATGCCCGAGCTGGTCGAGGCGGTGAAGCGCGGTGTGCTCGCTGCCGGCGCGCTGCCGATCGACTTTCCGACCATCTCGCTGGGCGAGTCCTTTCTGGCGCCCACCAGCCTGATGTTCCGCAACCTGATGAGCATGGACGTCGAGGAGATGGTCCGCGCGCAGCCGATGGATGCGGTGGTGCTGATCGGCGGCTGCGACAAGACTGTGCCGGCGCAATTGATGGGCGCCGCCTCCGCCGACGTGCCGGCGATCCAACTCGTCACCGGGCCGATGATGACCGGCCGCCATGAAGGCGAGCGCCTGGGTGCCTGCACCGACTGCCGCCGCTTCTGGGCGAGCTTCCGTGCCGGAACCACGAGCACCTGCCAGATCGAGCAGATCGAGGGCCAGTTGGCCACCACCGCCGGCACCTGCGCGGTGATGGGCACGGCCAGCACCATGGCCTGCATCGCCGAAGCGCTGGGCATGTCGTTGCCCGGGACTGCCACGATTCCTGCCGTGCACGCCGATCGACTTCGCGCCGCCGAAGCCAGTGGCGCTGTTGCCGTGCGCCTCGCCCACCGGCCGATCCGGCCGCGCGAGATCATCACATCGAAATCTGTGGATAACGCGTTGCGGGTGCTGCTGGCGCTGGGCGGATCGACCAACGCCATCATCCATTTGACGGCGATAGCGGGCCGGGTCGGCTTGCAGGTTCCACTACAGCGCCTGAACGAGCTGAGCGAGAGCACCCCGCTGTTGGTGAACCTCAAGCCCAGTGGCACTCACTACATGGAGGATTTCCACGCGGCCGGCGGGATGGGCGCACTGCTGCGCGAGCTTGCGCCACTGCTGCACCTGGACACTCTGACCGTTACCGGCGAGACGCTGGGTGAGCGTCTCGCGGCCGAGGGCCACACCTGGACGGATCCAAGCATCGTTCGACCGCTAGGCGATCCGATCGAGCCGAAGGGCGGATTGGTGGCGCTGTTTGGCAACCTCGCACCGGCTGGTGCAATCCTCAAGCGCTCGGCCGCCGACAAGCGCCTGTTCGAGAAGGAGGGCCGGGTGGTGTTGTTCGACTCGCTCGAAGATCTGGCCCAGCGCATCGACGATCCGGATCTCGACGTGACTTCCGACGACATCCTGGTACTGCGCAATGCCGGGCCCAAGAGCGCCGCCGGCATGCCCGAGGCGGGCTACCTGCCGATTCCGAAGAAGCTGGCGCAACAGGGCGTAAAGGACATGGTGCGCATCTCGGACGCACGTATGAGCGGCACGGCCTTCGGAACCATCGTGCTGCACGTTGCACCCGATGCGGCGGCCGACGGGCCGTTGGCACTGGTGAGGAACGGCGACCACATCAGACTCAGCGTCGAGCACCGGAGCCTCGAAGTTCTGGTGAGCGATGACGAGTTGCGTCGTCGCCGCGCCGACATCACCGTCTCGGCTCCGATCAATGTACAACGCGGCTATGCGCGGCTGTATCGCGAGCACGTTCTCCAGGCTGACGGCGGCTGCGACTTCGACTTTCTGCGGGCGATCGCACTGCAAGCACCGACGGATAGCCAACAGAGCTAGTCGAACTGGCGGGCGCGTCGTCGGCGCCGAACTCCTATCGGCGCAACGCCTTTGGCCAGATCCTGCGTAGTCCGATAAACGCACCGGTGCCGGCAACGAGTGCCGCACCGAACAGCAGCGGCAGCATCACCAGGTTTCGAAACGTCTGCGTCCGGGACAGCGGCGAAAAATCCAGGCGATGCAATCCGCTGTGCCACCAACGATAGGCCTTGCTGCCTGCATCCGCTTCGTTGATCAGCTTTCCGGAAAGCGCATCGAGGTAATAGTAGTTAGCGCTGGGAGAAATTATTCGAACTGCAGGAAGTATCGCGCGCTGCTCGAGCAGGCTGTAGTGGTACAGATCGGGTTCGCGGATGATCTCCCAGGTGGAGGTAGCTCCGCCAATGCGCTTGGCGGCGCCCTTGATCTCGTCGGTTGTAATCGGTCTCGCCATCGCGCCTGCGTCGAAGCGCGCCCGGGCGCCATCGCCGAAGGTGGCCACGACGAAGAGTCCGCCATCCAGTGGCGCGGACTCGATCGACTGGATTGCCGGCAAAGCGCGTACGCGCATCGCTTCGATGAGCTGCTTGATCTCGCGAAAACTCGGTGAAGCTCCCATCAGGCGGTGACGGTCGGCCATCACGTCTCCGCCTTCCATCAATCCCCACGGGTTCATCGACAGCATTCCGCTCGTGACCCAGGTGAGCGTCAGGATTCCGAAGATGAGTCCCGGCACATGATGCCAAAGCATCACGCCTCGATAGGGGGATCTTGGAGCAGCGGTTTTGTCACGCCAGCGTAGCTGGCGGATACCGATGAAGAGTCCGATCGCGGTAAGGAAAATGCCGAGCAGCGAGGTGTAGACCACAACCTGGGTCCAGAGCGCGGCGTTTTGCCTCAGCATCGAAGGATAGAGCCAATGAGGTACCGCGCCGATCCAGCCGAGAAACCGGCGAGTGCGTGTAGTTGCCTGGACTATCTTTCCCGTATGACTGGAAACGTAGACCTCACTACCTGCCGAATCCTGCAGTTCTATGCGATACAGGGGCCGATCGCCGCGAAATCCGCCTACAGTCCACTGATCAAACTGGATGCGCTCGGCCTCGATCGCGCCTGTCGACACGAGCCCGTGCCCCAGCGCATACGACGTCGCTGCGGCGATCGCCTGCTTCGAACCGATCTCTTGCGTGGGTGAATTCGCTGCCAGATCGATTGCGTACGCGCGGCCATCGGTAAGCGTGAGCCGCAGCAAAGGGGATCCGGCAAACATCTCCAGCTCGAATCGGTCGACCAGCACGTCGTTGGCCAGGAGTTCTCCGCCCGCCGATGCGCGCACGCGCTGCCATTCGATCGGAGCGAGGCCGGCGATGCGGTTCTCCTGGCTCAGATAAGGATAGGGCGCGTACATCATCACGATGCCCGACAGGCACCAGCAGGCCATCAGGATACCGATCCCGATACCCAGGTAGCGATGAATCAGAAAAAGAATCCGCATCCGCTGCCCCGGGCTAGCTACTCCACAGACGCGCGCTTATCTCCGCACGTCAGAAGGCATAGGAATAGCTCGCGCGCAGCGTGCGCGGCAGACCGAGGTTCTGATAGACGTACGGAGAGCTGCACTGGAACGGGCCGTCAGTCGTGTTGTCGGCGCAGCCCCGTGACGGGCGTCCATAATTCTCGTCGAGCGCGTTTTGCAAGCTCAGATTCAGACGATGGCGACGCGCCGTATCCAGGAAATATCGCGCCGAGATGTCGACGACCGTGAAGTTCCCATATTCGAGCAGGTCATCGCCGATAGGCGCGGCGACATCGCCGGTGTGACTCACGGCCATTGTCGCGCCGATGGGCAGAGCGGCCGGATGATAGTCGAGCGATGCTTTCGCCAGCTGCTCGGGGATGCGCGCAATCTGCTCGCCGTCGTCGTTGTGCGACCGATTGTGGGTGAAGCTCAGCGTCGACGAAAACGCGTTCGACCACGAACCTTCCAAAGTGGCCTCGAAGCCGCGAACCTTGACCGTGCCGGGAACATTGCCGAAGACATCCTGCTGAGTGGTCTCGTCGAACTCTTCGTAGTCGATCAGGTCCTTGACCTCTCGCGCGAACCCGATGAGTTCCCATTTAAGGGACGTTGCATCGCTGCCAATTCGACCGCCCACGGACGCATTGATGCTTTTGCTGCGCTCTGGCTTCAGGTCCGGATTGCCGCGCTCGTAGAACGGATCGTTGGCAAACAACTCCTCCGCCGTGGGTAGACGGAAGTTCGTACCCAACGTCGTTCGGAAAAACAACGCATCGGAAAAATCATACTGGCCGGTGAGCGTCCAGACGGTTGCGTCCTGGCCGGCGTCGGGGTGGTTGTAGCGCAATCCCGCGGAAAGGTGCGTGTTCGGAATCGCCTCCGGAGAGAGACGAATCTGCGCGAACACCGCCTGCGTCTGTTCCTTGTGCTGCTCGATGACCAAAACTTCGTCACGTCCGCCGTAGCGCTGCAGGTCATATCCCACATACGCCTCGATGCCTTCGGAGAGCTTGAACTTGGACAGGGCGTTGATGCCGCGGTCGTCGTATCCCCAGAACGCATTGTCGTACAACACGTCCTCCTGCCCGGGCATGATCAGATCGTTGTAGGTCGTATCAATGTCGGTATGCCACTTGTGGTAGTAGCCCTTGAGGTAGAAGCCCACGTCTTCGTTCAACGCGTAATCGAGCTTGGCGGTGGCGAGTTCTTCCTGGCGCTTGTTGACGTTGCGCGCGACTCGGAAGGGCAGCGCGTTGTCGACGTCAGCGTCGGTGTGCTGGTAGGTGGCGCTCAGTCGCAGATCGTCGCTGAAATTGAAGCCGTATTTGAGGCCGGCTGTTTTGACATCGTAGCCGCGATGCCGCTCGGTCGCGCTCGGCTGGTAGTCCTCTTTGCGAAAGGATCGGTAGCCGTCCGACTTGTCCGACGATCCGTAGACAACGAAGTGATTGGCGCCGAGTCCATCGCTGAAGTAGCCATCCACATGCTGGCCATCGTTGGTGTCTGCAGTGACATTCACGCCAGCCCGGGGTTCGTCCGAAAATGACTTGGTGACGATATTCACGGCGCCCGCCACCGCGGCAGTGCCGTAGAACAGCGCTTGGCCACCTTCCAGGACTTCGTATTTCTCGACGATGCCGGCAGAAACTGTGTCGAGCGGGGGAGTGCCGCTGTACAGGCGATTGTTGATGCGCACACCGTCGATCAGCCACAGCACGTCGTCCGTGCGTGAGCCGAGCAGGGAGATGTCCGCATAGTCGAAAGGGCCGTTCTTCGGCAGTAGATAGAGGCCGGGTGCGAGCGCCTGGAGGCTTTGCGCGGTGTCGCTATACGAGCCGTTCTGGACCTCTTCCCGCGTGATGGTATCCACCCGCGTGCCAAATTTTGCAATCGCTTCCGGGAGAGTTTCCTCGAGCCGTTTGGCGGTCACCAACACTTCGTCGAGTCCCGCCTGTTCCTGTCCCAGCGCCGGTGCATTCAGGCCGGCAGCGACCAGCGGCAATGAGAAAAGCAGGCAGGACAACTTCATGTGTCTCTACTCTTCCGGATTAGTTAGACGAAGCCGATCCAGCGGCCAAAGAATACGACGCCAATCCAAAACGCAAGCGAGAGCGTTCCAGCAATGCGCGCGGCCACGGGCGTTGGTATTTGATGATTCCAGCGATGCGCAGTGCGATACGCGGTCACATGAAAAACCACCATGTTGATGCCGGCCAACGCGATCAGAACCAGCTTGATGCGAAATGGAACATTTGCCGCATAGCTGGTCGCGGCTGACGAGAACATCAGCGCGCCGGTGATCACCGCTACTGCAAATGCTCTCCAGGTCCATGGCAGGGTTTGGGAAGCCAACTCAAGGACGCCATAGTCCTTTCGCGAGACCCCGAGCAACCGGAGGTCGAGCATCGCAATTGAGCCGACCACAAGCGTCAGAGCGACAACGTGCACGACCTCAATTACGGGAAACAGCCACCCCGACTCTGCGATTGCCGTTGCAAACGGCTGCGCCTCGAGCCACGCCAAGCCTTCTTTGAGAGCCATCGTTTAAACTTCTCAGGGTAGAGTTGTCAGGAGTAGGCGATCCAGCGCCCGCAGAAGATGATTGCAAGCCAAAGCGCCAGCGATACGAGCGAAATTGCCCGAGAAACTCTTCGCTTCGCCGGCGACATCTCGCGGTAAGGGCAATCATCAAGAAATCGCTGCAGCAGGATGGTCAGGACCACGGCTAGCAGAACCATCGCCATCTTGGACCAGAAATAGGCGTTGGTAAGCTCGCGAGCGGGCTCGCCAATGATCATCACAACCCCGGTCGCGAGAAGGACCGGAAGCGACCACCACAGCCACGGCAGCGAGCTTCTTGCGAGCTCTCGAACCGACGTGTCTCGGCCGATGAGCCCCGCCAATCGAAGATTCAGCATGACCGTTGCCGACATGACGATGGCAATGGCGAGGATGTGAATGCTTTGCACCGTCGGAATGACCCACTCAGCTGACGCAATGGCGTTGCTGCCATCGGTTTGGGCAATCGCATCGCTCAGTCTCTGCATGACAGACATGACTTCCCCCTGCCGATCAGGGCGCCGAAGCTACTTTCTGCGTCCTCTTGGTCCGCAATGTGAAGGAAAACACGCGTTGATGCAAGCCATGGCATTACCAGTTTTCTAGATCCGGTAAATCCAATATCTGGGGGTAAAAGTTGTCCACTTAGGACATGTCCACGGCTGGTCGGACAATGACTCTTAGCTCGCCAGCGGGCGGGCGAACCTTCAGTTTTTCGTGGACCGGCCGCCTGTTTGCAGAGCGGTCCGCCCGAACTGGGACGCCGTGAGCACAGCTACGATGCCTTTTGCGAGAGTAGGTACGTCTCGAATGTGAGATGGCGAAGCGGCAGCGGAGAGGCGAGAACGACGACGCCCCTGGAATAGATCCGCCCCTCAACGCGGCATTGCAAGAACCCCGTACGTTCCTGGTTCTCGTCTAGCTGCTTACGATTGCCATTGTGCTTGTCGCTCGGCACCAAAGCGGAGGCGAAGGGGTATTCGCCCCGCACGTAGAGGCGACCCTAATCTTCTTTGAGATACATCGCGCGGTTCTTGGACAACTCCGCCTGTGCGCGTTCTATGGTCTCGACTTCGGTTGCTTTCATGACGGCCTGGATCACAGCGGTGAGATGACCGCGCATGGCCGTTCTTGCGGCAACCGGATCTCGCTGCTCGAGCGCGGCGAGAATTTCGGAGTGTTCGAAGATGTTTGGAGCCACCCCTAATAAGCGCACTTTCTTGAGAAAGTATTGGGTTTGGGGTGAGAACCGACGCGCCTGCCAATAAGATTCTATCGTCTGAAGGATCGCTGGGTTGCGGGTCGCGGTGGCGATTACAAGGTGAAAACGCATGTCCGCGTCTTCTGACTCTTCGATATCGCTCGCATTTTTCTTCCTCATCTCGGTGACGAGACGGCGTAGCTCTTCAATTTCTTCATCGGTAATTCGGCTCGCGGCGAGAGCGGCAGTCTCCCCTTCAAAAGCGCGACGCGCCTCCAGGAGCTCAAACATTCCCACGTCGCCGCGACGCGTGGCATTGGCTCCCAGCTTCTTGGACTTCACGTAAACGCCCGAGCCGTTACGCACTTCCACGAGCCCTTCGGCTTCAAGCGCGAAAATCGCTTCGCGAACTATCGGCCTGCTCACCTCGAACTTCGCGGAAAGCTCTCTCTCGGATGGCAAGCGATCGCCGACGGCGTATTTGTAACTGGCAATGGACTTCGAAAGAGCGTCGGCCAGTTTGGCGTAGAGTCTTCTTCCGCCTCTTGACCCCTTCACTTCGTTGGCTTTCTTCTTGCGAATCATATTCGAGCAGAATACCTAAACAGTCCGGTATGGCCAGATTATATATACGTTGTCAGGCGATAATAGAAGATGCTTTGTGAAAGACTGTGTCGTACGGCCTCATGGTGGCTAGAGATCGGTCTGACCAGTTTTCTGAAGAAGTAGCACTAGGCGTATTTCGCAGTTTGGAAGGCTTTTTCCGTTACGAGACTGCAGCAGGCCGCCCGTGACCACTTAATCGTCGGGGTGCAGCGTTCAAGCGCCGTGCGATGCCGGGCGTCTCCTATCCAGTGGAGCACGTCATTTGATTTTCATCGAATGCGACGGCCGCCGACGATGTGGGCAATCGCTGACTTGGACCTGGCGTTTCGGCGTGACACGACTCTGTCGCGAACCAGACATCAGGACTGATGAAAAACAAGATTCACTTGGCTGACGCGACGCTCGGATTTGACTTCATCGGCGCCGGCGCTATCGCGCATTTCACGCAGCCGCGCGCGGCGGGCGGCTTGTTGGCGTCGTGAGCCGCCGTCGCGCAACGGCGGACACGTTCGGCGTGGAGCTCGGACGCGAAGCGCGCAATGCGGTCGCGCTCGTGCGTGCGCTTTACGGCTCGGCGGCGGGCGGTCAGCAAGTGCGCCTCTCGTGACGGGATCAGTTCCTTTGCTCTTTGCATCCGGCACCGCGGGTCGATCATTGTGTCCAGGGCACGCTATCCCATCTGATGACAGTTTCGACCTTCACGAGACGTCACGCCCCAACAACAATCTGCTAACTAAACGCCACGCCATCATCGTCTGCACCGAATCGACGAATGCTCGGGGGCTGAAGAGCAAAGGTGCCAACACGCGAGGCAACATTCCGCTAATACCAATGAATGCAGATGAGGAAAGCGCCGGGAATCCACGCAATCGCTGAACCGATAGGGCAGAAATCGCATAAAATGCCGCAACATTCACAATGGTCGCGAGGGAATGGGGATCAAGCTGCCATGAACGCAGTAGCGAAGCAGCGCCCGCCGGCATTGCTCTCGCCCGCGAGGCTCAGGTTGATCTGCGTGCTAGCGGGGGCAGCGATGCGGCCGAAGTTGCCTTCGCCCCCGCCTCGCAATAAGGTTCCAGCCTGGAGGAGACTACTATGGCGAAAAAGAATTCGAGGCCGTTACTCGGCGATTCAGAGAAGCGCACGACGATCGCGAATGCGATCCGCCGGTTCGCGGACCGCGTAGAACGCGGCGATTATGACGTCACAGAACTTTCGACCGCGCGCCAAGTCGAAAGCGCTTGTTCGTTTCGGGAGATCGGGATGCTTTCAATCCCGTACGGACCAGAGTCTCTGACAATCAAGTACTACCCGGCCATGTCGAGCATCGAGCGGACGAGCGTGCGGAACAACTCAGCCGCGAAGAGAAAGTCGCGCTAGCGATTCAACTGGCGCTCGTCCAACTCTTACCGTTCCGCTCACTCTGCAGTCGGGACAATAGGACGTGGATGCTCGCCTGCGGAGTTGAAAATCGTCGATGTCGAGAATCCGCCTGTGGCCTCGAGAATGAGCTTCACCGGGTTGAGGGATCGATTCTGCCAATACCAGCCGTGAATGCCGGTGAACGGAGCGACATAGCGTCCCTGCATGATGGCCGCATCTCCGACGCCGTAGCTCTCGGTCAGGTCGGCGCCGCCTTCGAATGGGTGCGCATGCAGGTCGTAATGCAGCGGTTGGCTTGATCGCCACTTGAAGGCCATGCGTTCACCTTGCGGTATTGTGTATTTGAACTCGATGCTGTCGTAAGCACCGAACTCGAATTCCCACCGGTCCTTTTTGCCGGCTTCCGCTGCCGGCGATTGATCCAACAGGGTCAACACCCCGTTTCGTCTGGCGCCGCGCTGTAGTTCGGGGCTGGTCGCAGGACTGCTGATGCTGATGAGCCCCGTCATTCGCCCGATACCAGTCGGATCGATACCGAATTCGGCCGGCAGAACGAACGCGATCGCGATGCCGGCGGCCGCGATTATCGCGATGGCGCCTCCGATGAGCAGCCTCTTGCGAGAGGGGGGCACGGGCGGCGTTGTTACTTTGATCATGAGTAAATGTATCCAGAAATCTGTATGCCCGTGAGTAACAGACCCGCCACGATGAGCAGCCCATTGGCGTAGCGGGCGCCTGCCGCAAAGCTCGGCGATGTGCGCCACAAGTTGAGGAGGGTCACGACCACGAGGAGCACCAGAATCTGGCCGATCTCTACGCCGAGATTGAAGCCGACGAGATTCACAAGAAGGCCGTCCGGCGAGATGGACAGATCCTCGAGCTTGGTTGCCAGCCCCATGCCATGAAACAGGCCAAAGACGAAGATAGCCACTTTCGTATTGATCGACAGGCCGAGCCTGCTGAAGCCACCGATATTTTCTACGCTCTTGTAGACCACGGACAGGCCGATGATCGCATCGACAATATGGGCGTTGGCGCCGATCCCCGAAAGCACGCCGCCCATCAGCGTGAGCGAATGGCCAATCGTGAACATCGAAACGTAGATCACGATGTCGCGCAGGCGGTAGAGGAAGAAAACAACGCCGATCAGGAACAGCACATGGTCATAGCCAGTGATCATGTGCTTGGCGCCAAGATAGAGAAACGGGATGAATGCGGGACCCGCGACGCTCTCGACAAACTGCCTGTCGCTGATCGCGACATCGTGCGCTGCGGCGACAGCTGAGAACAAGAATGTAACGGTGAGGGCGGCCCTGACTGCGCGCGCTCCCGGAAGGCTCACTGCTCTTTACCGCCCTCGGCTCGTTGCGCTTGCGCTTGCGCGGCACCCGGCAGGTAAACCTGATGGCAGGCTTCACACACCTTGTCCATCGTATCGCCCACTTCAAGGACCGCGGCGGGATTCCGATCGGCTGCAGCCTTCTCCGCCAGCATGCCGATTTCGACCAGCGATCTCGCAAACTGATTCCAGTCCGTGCCCCGGCCTTCTGCAAATTGTGGCGTCATCAACAGATTGCCCATTTCAGCGACAGTCGCAGCTGCACTTTGAGTCGCGAACCAGCCTTCGTCAGTCGTCGGAGTGAGGTCATGCTGACCGCTCGCGTCATTTATCGTGCCGGAGGAATTCCAAAAGACGTCCGCTTGTGGGTCGACCACCACCTCCATGAGGTGATGGATATCGTGAGCTCTCACGTAATCGGGCACTACGACGGTCTTCTCGGGGGGCGGCGTCCGGTCGCAGGCAGACAGGGCAACTACCATCGCCAGCCAATACACAATTCGCCTCATACGCACTCTCCCGATGTCATCGCCAGCCGCGCTCAGTATTTGAGTCTGTCAGGGTCTCGACCATCGCAGAGCTCGATAAGCGCGAAGTTGGTGGCGTAGGGCAGGCGACGCCACGTGAAATCGTACACGTAGGGAGTTTTGAGAAATTGGGGCTCGGTGATCGTGAATCTGGCCTTCAGCTCCTCGCCATTTTTTGCAAGTCTGAATCTCTGAGTGATGCGAGTTGTGGGTAGAAAGGGCAGAGTCGTCACGGACCCGTGGCCGGGGTAATCTGCAAAGCCGACAGAGTCGACTACCAGTTCATCGCCCTCCCATCTACCGACGGAATAGCCGGTCAAGCTCAGCGAGGCAGGAGCCGGATTCGGCTGCTCACGTCCAATGTAGACGTGCATCGGCGCCGAGCGCTTTTCATAGAGCAGGATCATCTTGTCGCCGTCATGCACGATGGTGATCGGTGCAGACTGCAACAGCATCCAGGGCTGCCTGCGCGGCAGACAGTTCACGTCATCGACGCCGATGCCGTGTTCGGACCAAATCTTCTGCCCCGGGGTGAGCTTGGGATTCAGTGCCTCAAGAGCCCGCGGCGTGAAGGCGGGTGGAGCGAGCTCCTTCGTCGGGTTGGCGATGCGCTCCCAGATTCCGGAGAAATTCGGATGAGCCCCTGAAACAGGCGCTGCGAAAGCGGGGTTCGCCGCGAGCAAATTGCAAATCCCGAAGGCGATAGTGGTCGAAGCAACGACCGCAAGACGCTTGGAACTGAACAAGAACATCCGAGTCATCAGCGACCCCTCTTGAATGAAGCGCGACGTTTGGCTAATGAAGGCCACAAGACACACTAGTTGCCCGACTTCCCGGGTCGAGGATCCTCGCCAGGTGGATAGTTACCCACGCCGTTGGCGCGAGGGTCGCAGTAATTGGGGGAGGCAGTGTAATTCTCCGGAATCCTTTCATACGTCCAGGAGTACCGATAAGGCTCCTTGTACACGTCGGGATCGGTCCAGGTAGAAGCGACCACAAGCTCTTTCCCATTCTTGGACACATTGAAACGCTCAACCAGCTTGGCCTTCTCGGTCCGCGGGGCGCCATCCAGCCCAAGGCCCGCAGTGAACATATCCGTCGTGACGACCAGGCTGTCGCCCTCACGCTGTCCGGTAGATAGGCCAACGGGTGTGAAATCGTAGACATCTGACGATGGTCGTTCATCCAACTTGAAGTAGATGTGGCGCGGAACGGCGAGGCGCTCAGCGATGATGATCGTCTCGCCGACAGACTGGCGGATTTCAATTGGGCCGGCGCTGTCCATCACGTACGGCATGCCTTGAAAGATGCACCAGCGATCGCTCTCGAGATCAACATCGCCTTTGCGATCAGGTTTGCTCATCTCCGCCTTCGCCGCAGATGTAAGAACCGGTGTTGAGGTTCCCTTATCTTTGAGGCGCCAATACCCACTCAATCCCGGTAGTCGTTGGTCGTCGGCTGCGTGCAAAGCAGTTGCAGTCAACGAACTCAGCCCAACACACAAGAGCCAAACCGCCGCTCGACTGAGCACAGGAATAGAGGGAATTTTGGACCTCAAACTACTCTCCTCCACCTCGCAGCCCTTGCGAGGCGCGCCAGGCGACACGAAAAAGACACGATCAATACGCAGGCTTATCACCGGGTTTTTTTCCGCCGCTGCGTTCGGTATCGGGGTAAAGCTTTTTACCGCTCTTGTCGATTGCGTAGACCAACGCACCGGCCTTCTCGCCGGCCCTCAGCGGGTTGATGACGAGGACGATCTTGTCGCCGGCTTTGAAACTGCTCTTGTTCCAGCCCTGGCGCGTCATGATCGCGACGCTCGCACATTCGATATCCCACGTCCCGGGTAAGGCTGGCGCCTTCGCGCCATTCGGAACATCGACGAGGATGTGCGTGTGCGGATTCTTCCACCGAAATTCGGTAACGGTGCCTTCCAGTGTGACCTGTTTACTCGCATCGAACATCGCGAAGGAGTGATGAGCGATTGCGGAACCAGCCGCCAAAAGGGCGACGCAAGCGCCGGCAAGATGCCCGATCTTTACAGCCATTTTTTTCAGTCTCCAACTGAGAATCGAAATTTCGCGTAACGGACCCGCGGCCTTACCGCGAATGTTGGCGCGGTCACAGACCGCATGCTAGCGCAGTTGGCGCTCCCATGGCCTGACCGGCGCCGACTCTAGAGTAAGGTACCGACCAGAACAATCCCAGACCAGCATCGCGACACACTTGTCATGCCTTTTTACGATACATGGGCTGACCACAAAATTGGAAGCTCACGTGGGCTTGTGCGGATCGGTTTCGACAATTCTTACAGATTCTTAATTGAGCGTCACATCACGGCGGCCTGCGATTCGCCGGCGCTCGCGCTCATCACCGATGCTGTTCGCGCGAACTGCGAGATCGCCCGCGACGGAAGAAGCGTCGTTTGACTCGGAAATTGGGCGGATTTAGAACCGAAGAACCCTCCGCCGATGCTTCCGTCGAGGTTCGCAGCAGAGACTATCCGGATCCTCCAGGGCGCCGAATGGCGGCCCTGGCGTCGATTTGCTTGTAGCTACAGCCTGTCGACCACCGCAGTCAATACGTACAGCACGACGTTGCCTTTGGTACAAACAAAGCGGCACGCGGTGCAGGCGACACAGCATTGGTAAGACCTAATTGGTCGCATGCGGATAGACCACTTCGAGGCAACTTGAATTGACAGGTATATGACTGCATGACAAAGTGGCGCCGCTTGAGCGGACGTTACATCCGATCCACTTTCAAGCTCACGATAAAGAAACAATCTTGATCAGCGCGGGGGCGTAAATGAGCATTTCCAAGTTCGACGGCGAGTCATCACGTTTGGCTCTGTTGGCGGCTTTACTTCCAACCTTTTGCGGCGTGGCCACAGCCCAGACAAATCCTGCAGCAGATGCGGCGGTTCCGCCTGGTGCCGAGCAAACTGAACCGCCGGTCGACACCATCATCGTTTCGGGCACCCGGCGCGAGTCCGACGTGCAGGACGTGCCGGTCGCGATCAGTGTCGTTGGAGCGTCTGAAATCCAGAGGGCGGGCATCAATAACCCCTCCGACATCGATTCCGTGGTCCCCGCGGTGACCTTCAATCCGGCGATTGGCGCCGGCTTTCTGATTCGCGGTATTGGAAGTCAGAGTTTCGAGTACAACCTCGAAAAGGCCGTCTCGGTCGTCGTCGATGACGTGGTGCAGGGGCTTCCTCGCAATATCGGTCTCAGCATGCTGACCGATGTCGAGCGCGTCGAGGTCCTGAAAGGCCCGCAGGGAACGTTGTTCGGCAAGAACGCCACGGCCGGCGTCCTCTATTTCGTTACGCGCAAGCCGCAGATCGGCGAATTCAGCGCGTTGGGCAGCCTTCGGTACGGAAGCGGCAACGAGACCGTAATCGAGGGGAACATCAACCTGCCGGTGTCGTCGAACTCGGCCGCCCGGCTGTCGGCCGCATACCAGCAGCGAGACGGGTATCTTCCCAACAAGTTCAACGGCATCGACGGCGGCGGATATCAAGACGTTTCGGTGCGCGCGAAGTACTTGTGGGAGCCCACGGACAATTTGCAGGTCTATCTTCTCGGCGAGTTCCAGGATCACAAGGACGAAGGAACAAACGTTCTCGAGACCATCACCAGCTACCCGACTCCAGCCAACCCGATCCCACCGAACAGCACCACGCTGCTGAATTTCGGCGGGCTTCTCGGGGCGTACGGCATCGAATTTGGCCCCGATAATCGCGACTATGCCGACAATGACCCGACAACGCAGTACATCCAGCAAAAGTCCGCTCAAGCCACGCTGACTTACAACCTTGGTGACTACACGCTGACATCCATCACCGCTTACAAGTCCCAGGAAAGCGGCAACCGGACGGATGGCGACAAGACGCCGACCGATTTCAACAAGTACAACGTCGGCGACGTGGAGGCCCAACAGTTCTCGCAGGAAGTCCGGCTCAACTCACCGGTTGGCGGATTCGTAGACTACGTCTTGGGTGCATACCTGTTCGATCAGGACGTGAACGCCCTCGAAAACCAGGGCGGCTTGCGTGGCCGAACTGACCTGCCTCCGAACACCTACGTCGGCACCGACGGCGGAACGCAGGCCTACACTGCCAGAACGAACAGTCTCGCGGCCTTCGGTCAGGCGAACCTGCACTTTACGGATTGGTTGACGCTTGTCATCGGCGGACGGTTCACGGACGACGAGGTCGGAGGCTCCTATGCCTACGCCGTCGATCCGCGCTTCAACTTCGTTGGCCCGCACCCGGCCGACACTTCCGCGGAAGAGAAGAAGGACGACTTCTCGTACAAGGCGGCACTGCAGATCCAGGCCTCGGACAACATCATGTTCTATGGCGGCTACTCGCAAGGCTACAAGGCGCCGGCGATCGGAACCTCTGCCGGCGCAGCCCGGGCAGTTCTTGCGGAAACCGTCGATAGCTACGAAGTCGGTGTGAAGAGCCAATTCTTCGATCGCCGCCTGACGGCGAACCTTGCAGTGTTCACGCAAGACTTCACCAACATGCAGACCACGACGATCGTCTTCCTGCCGGATGGAAACTTCGAGACGGTTCTGGACAACGCGAGGGGCGTGGAGTCCAAGGGCGTTGAACTCGACCTGTCCCTGCGCGTTACGCCCGACCTCGTCCTCTCCGGCCGCTACTCGTACAATCCCGTCGAGTTCAAGAAGTTTCTAACTACCTGCTATCGGGGGCAGGTCGTCAATCCTGAGCCGGGTCCCGGTTGTTACCGGCCGGTGCCGGGGGGCGGTACTGTCAATGACGTGACGGGCCTTCCGTCGGTCAACGCGCCCAAGACGGGCTACAACGTCGCGGTCTCTTATAGTCCGCAGATTGGTGCCAATTTGCGGGGATTCGCAAACGCCACCTACTCACATCGTTCGACCGCATGGACTGTTGCCGGTGATCCCAACACCATCCTCCCCGAATATGGGGTCTTGAGCGGCAACATCGGTGTCGGCACGCTGGATGAGAAGCTCCGCTTCTCGATCTACGGTCGCAACATATTGAACGAGGAGTATCCAATCCGGATCAGAAGTTTGAGCTTCGCCGGCGTGGGAAGTTACCGCACGACGTTCAGCAGGGAGTCCGAGCGCAGCGTTGGCGTCAGATTGGACTATGCGTTCTAGAGAGTGTTGAGCTTCGCTTTTTCTGGAAACAGCGTCGATGGGGAAATGAAGCAATGGAACGCAAGCGATACTCGATCAATCGCCGGGCATCCTTCGGTGCATCCGTTGTAGCAATGGCGTTTACCGCCGCAGGCGCTTGGGCTCAGGCGCCTGCGGCGATTCCACCGGATGTGTTTCCAGCCGACAGTGAAGAGCAGCGCATCGCAGATTTGGTGACCGCCAACCACATCCTCGCGGATCAGAACGTGCTCGACAGCTACGGACACGTAACGGTCAGGTCCTTCAAGAACCCAAAGCATTTCCTCATGTCGGGAAATCGGGCGCCCGCGTTGGTGACGGCGGACGACATCATGGAGTTCGACGAGAACAGCATGCCCGTCGATCAGCGTGGGAGACGGGTTTACAACGAACGCTTCATCCACGGAGAGATTTATCGGATGCGTCCGGATGTCGTAGCGGTGGTGCACAGCCACGCGCCGGATGTCCTCCCATTTACCGTCACCGATAAAGTGCCTTTCAAAGCTTTGATCCATATGGCGCACTTCATTGGTTCCGAGCCTGTTCCAGTATTCGACCTCGAGGATGTTGAAGGCCCGAACAACAACATGCTTGTTCTCAATTCGAAGTCTGGCGAAGCGCTGGCGAAGAAGCTTGGTGATCGCAACGTCGTGCTCATGCGCGGTCACGGCATGACGGTCGTCGGCCCCAATGTCCGGCGCGCAACTTACAACGCGGTTTATACGCAGGTGAATGCGCGGGTTGAGATGGATGCCCTGAAGCTGGGACAGCCAAAGTTCATGAACAAGTTTGAGGTGCAGAGAGTTGGTCAGATCAATCGGGCGTGGGACGGTTGGGCGGATCAAGTCAAGGGCGCTGGCCGTTGATGCAATCTAGAATTCCGTTGCCCGGCGCTCACCGCTCGATTGCCTACGGGGAAATGCCACCCTTCTTCAAAGCTGCGCCGTCGAAAGTTGCGCACGAGGCGAAGCCGTGAAATTGGTGAGCTTTGACAAGAATCGACTGGGGGTTGTTCGAGGCCAAGAGGTCATCGACATCTCTGACCTGGCGGCGAGTCCGGCAGAAGACTGGCCGCCAGTTGGCATGAACCGGCTGATCCGGCGCTTTCAGGGCGCCATCCCCGAACTGGAGGCGGCCGTCGCATCGCGTTCCGGTCGGCCGTTGAGTGAAGTGAGACTGGGAACGCCAGTTCCCTGGCCAAGCAAGGTCATCGCCTATCCCGCTAACTATCATGCGCATGCGCAAGAAATGGGGCGGGAATATCGAGCCAATACCCAGGGGTTCTTCCTTAAGCCGCCGTCGGCGTTGAGCGGGCCCAATGATCCGATCGTTCTGCCGGTCAATTCCGGTCGGCGCATTGATCACGAATGCGAATTCGCGATTGTCATTGGTCGTACCTGCCGCGACGTACATCGCGACGATTGGCGGGAAGTTGTGTTCGGTTACACCCTTCTCATCGACGCCGTCATTCGCGGTAAAGAGGAGCGCGTAGCGCGAAAGGCATTCGATACCTTTTGTCCCGTGGGCCCATGGATCGTCACGGCGGATGAAGTGGGGGAGCCCAACAACCTGCGTGGTCGCCTTTGGGTGAACGACGAGTTGCGCCAGGACGCCAATACACGCGACCTGGTGCTCGATGTGCCGGGAATGATCGAAATGGCTTCGTCGGTCATGACGCTTTTCCCTGGCGACCTTATTGCCGCGGGTACGCCGGAAGGTGTTGGCCCCATCCGCGATGGCGAGACGGTAACCATCGAGTTCGAGCGCATCGGCGCGATGACGTTAAAAGTAGTTCAGGGCGATACCGGAAAGTTTTCGCTGTTCGCGAAAGAGGGAACGCCCTGATGAGTGACAGACCGTCCGCAAGCGAACCCAACCCGGTCGCGGCGCTCGAGGCATTCTCCCGCGAGATCGGCAACATGGACATGATGCCGTTGTGGGAGCGGGAAGCCAGCGCGATGACGCCTGGGACGAAATGCGTTCCGCGCCTCTGGCGTTACGCCGATGTTCGTCCCGCGCTGATGCGCTCCATTGGCCTCATCAGCAAACGGCAAGCCGAACGGCGCGTGCTCGTGCTCGAGAATCCGAGCCTGCGGGGTACCACATACGTCGTCAATTCACTCTATGCCGGCTTGCAGGCGATCGCACCGGGTGAAATCGCGCCCTCGCATCGGCACTCGCCAAACGCGTTGCGTTTCCTGATCGAAGGAGAGGGTGGCTACACCGCTGTCGGCGGCGAGATGTCAACGATGCGCCCGGGGGATTTCGTGGTCACTCCAAGCTGGGCCTGGCACGACCATGGCAATCTCGGGACGGGACCGGTGGTTTGGCTGGACGGGCTGGACACCGCAATCGCGAAATTTTTTGGCGCTGCGTTTCGCGAAGACCATTCAAATGAAACTCATCGCATCGTGAGGTCCGAAGGCGAATCGTTTGCCGCTTACGGCGCCAACATGCTTCCGCTGGTCGACGATTCCGAGAGGCTTCATTCGCCGATCCTGCTGTACCCCTACCAGCGAAGCCGCGAAGCGCTCGAGCAGATGAAACTGGCCGATCGCATTCATCCGGCTCATGGTGCGAAGCTGCGTTACAGCAATCCCCTCACGGGCGGACATCCGTTTCCAACGATGTCCGTGTTCATGCAGCTGTTGCCTGCCGGTTTTCACGGACGCAACTATCGCAGCACCGACAACGCCGTCTTCGTCATCGTTGAGGGACGAGGAGTGGTGGAGATCGCGGACCGTCCATTCGAGTTTGCGCCGCACGATGTGCTGGCGGTGCCGGCATGGTCGCGCATTCGTTTCGCCACCGAAGAACAGTCCGTGATCTTCAGCTATTCCGATCGTTCGGCCCAGGAAAAGCTGGGCTTCTGGAGAGAGGACGTGGAAGGCGGCAATGGGTCGCCCCATGCTTAACGTTGCGGTCCTCGACGATTATCAGGGCATTGCCAAGCGGTTCGCCGACTGGAGCCGCGTGCGGGCGAAATGCGCGGTGGAGTTCTTCGATCGGCCGCTGAGCTGTGTGGATGAGGCGGCGACGGTCCTGGCCGATTTCGACATCATCTGTCTGATGCGCGAGCGCATGCCCATGTCAGGCGCGCTGATTCAACGCTTGCCCAAGCTGAAACTCATCTGCGTGACAGGAGCGCATAACCGCACTCTTGATCTACATGCGGCGGCAGCTCGAGGCATCGTGGTGTCCCACACCGAGAGCGCCTCGACCGAGCATCCCACGAGTGAACTGACGTGGGCGTTGATTCTGGCCGCTGCTCGCCGGATTGTGAGCGAGAACCAAAGCCTCAGGTCCGGAGGTTGGCAGACGACAGTCGGTCAAACACTGCAGGGCCGAACACTCGGCCTCCTCGGCCTGGGTCGAGTGGGCAAGACCGTAGCTCGCATCGGCACGGCGTTCGGCATGAAGCTCCTGGCCTGGAGCCCTAACTTGACGAAGGAGAGGGCGGCAGTGGTCGATGCTCGCCTGGTTTCGAAGTCTGCACTGTTCGCCGAGAGCGACGTTGTAACGCTTCACATCGTGTTAGGCGAAGGTACGCAAGGCATCGTGGGCGCTGAAGAGTTGGCGCTCATGCGCAAAGGCAGCATCTTGGTCAACACGTCCCGCGGACAGCTGATCCAGGAACCGGCACTGATAGACGCGCTGCGCGAGCAGCGCATTGGCATCGCTGCACTCGACACGTTCATCTCCGAACCGCTGCCGGCGGAACATCCGTTCCGAACGATGGACAACGTGCTTGCAACACCGCATCTCGGTTACGTCACCGAAGAAACCTATCGTCGTTTCTACGCGAGCACGGTTGAAAACATAGAGGCGTTCCTGGCGGGCGATCCTATCCGCCCATTGCGCCACTAGATTTGTAATCGCTTCAGTTATCAGATCGGAAAAAACCATGCAGGAAGTTGAAGCGGTTACCCGCACTTTGGCCAGTTACGTCGTAAATGCCCGGTATGCGGACGTTCCAGTTCCTGTCCGCGACGAAGCTTTGCGCTCGTTGGTGAACTGGGCGGGCTGCGCCATTGGCGGTAGTCGTCACGAGGCAGTCAACCGCGCTCTGGCTGCGGTGAGGCCGTTTTCGGGTACGCCGGAGAGCAGCATCTTGGGCCGCACGGAGAGGATCGACGTACTGAATTCCGCACTCCTGAATGGCATCTCAAGCCACGTCTTCGATTTCGACGACACGCATCTGAAGACCATAATCCACCCGGCGGGTCCGGTTGCATCTGCACTCATACCGTTGGCGGAGCGCCTGCCGATCACGGGGGTTGAGCTCCTGCACGCCTTCATCCTTGGCGTCGAGGTCGAATGCCGGATCGGCAATGCTGTCTATCCAGCGCACTACGACATTGGTTGGCACATCACGGGTACAGCCGGTGTGTTCGGCGCTGCGGCGGCTGTCGGTAAGGTCTTGGGGCTCGATGTCCAGCAAATGACCTGGGCGTTGGGCATCGCTGGAACCCAATCGTCCGGCTTCCGCGAGATGTTCGGGACCATGTGCAAGAGCTTCCATCCGGGACGCGCTGCGCAAAATGGTCTGCTCGCTGCGCATCTGGCCAAGCAGAACTTTACGAGTTCCGATCGAGTGCTCGAAGCGCCACGTGGATTCGGCTTCGTGATGTCAGCGGATCGCGACTTCAGCGAAGTGACCAAAAACCTGGGTGAGCAGTTTGAGATCTCGCTCAATACGTACAAGCCGTTCGCCTGCGGGATCGTCATCCATCCGGCAATAGATGGAGCGATACAGCTGCGTAACGGGCACGGCCTGACCGCGGAGATGATCGAAAGCATCAAACTACGCGTAGCACCATTGGTACTCGAGCTCACCGGCAAACGCACTCCGCGCGTCGGGCTCGAAGGCAAGTTCAGTGTGTTTCATTCGGTCGCCGTCGCCATCATCCGCGGCGCCGCGGGTGAGTCTGAATATGCCGACGACGTCGTGACGGACCCCAACGTGATTGCGCTGCGAGACCGGGTCGATGCGCATGTCGACCGCGGCATCCGCGACGATGAGGCCCACGTGTCTATCACTCTCAAGGATGGTCGCGTCCTGGAACAGCACGTCGAGCACGCGCTGGGCAGTCTCGAGCGGCCGATGAGCAACGATGACCTTGAACGGAAGTTCCTGCGCTTGTGCGAGGGAGTGCTATCCGCACAACAAGCGCAGCGCGTGCTCGCCAATTTCTGGTCTGCCGATCTCATCAAGGATGCCAGCGAGCTCGGTCGGGCGACTGTGCCCGTTTGAGACTTAAAGGCCGGGTCCGGCATTTGCGGGGAAAGTGATCATGGCTACACAGACACTCGGTGTTGCGAAAGTAATAGATGAAGGGTCACTGAGTGCCTTTCAGATCCGCGTGGTTGTGCTGTGTGCGTTGATCGCCTTTGCGGAAGGCTTTGACGCTCAGAGTGCGGGCTTCGTGGCGCCTACATTGGCGCGTGTCTGGTCGCTGTCCCCGAACATGCTGGGACTGTTTTTCTCCTTGGGTCTCGTCGGACTCATGCTGGGCGCTCTGTTCATTGCGCCGCTCGCGGACAAATTCGGGCGCAGACCGCTGCTCCTTGCCTGTCTGGTCGGATTCGGATTGGGCAGCATCGGCATGGCGGAAAGTTCGTCGATCGAGGTGCTTTACACCTTCCGCTTCCTGACCGGCCTCGGCATCGGCGCCGCGATGCCCAACGTGATTGCGCTCACTTCCGAATACGTTCCGCGCCGAATTCGATCCTTCATGGTCGTATTGATGTTCAACGGTTTTATTCTCGGGTCGATCACCGCCGGCCTGACGGCCGCGCGGCTGGCGGTCAGCATCGGCTACGAGCCGGTATTCCTCATCGGTGGAATAGTGCCGCTCGTGCTCTCGGTGATCATGTTCTTCCTGTTGCCCGAGTCCATTCACTTCCTGGCGTCGCAAGAAGGGCGACAAGACAAGGTCGCGGCATTGATGCGCAGGATCAACGCGTCATTGCCGGCAGGCGCCCGATTTACGCTCGGGGAGAGCCGCGCTTCCCGAATGTCGGTGAAAGCGCTGTTCAGAGATGGTCGTGCGGGACGCACGATACTGCTTTGGATACTGGTTTTCTGCAGCCTCCTCGTCCTCTTCCTGTTGACGAACTGGCTACCAACGCAGATTCGAAGCCTGGGCGTTGCGCTTGGGATCGCAATTCTCATGGGCGCGCTGCTTCAGCTCGGCGGCATGGTGGGAATCGTCCAGGGCTGGATGATCGACAAGTGGGGGCCCGCCAAAACTCTCACGATGGCTTACCTCATCGCAGCTTTCGCAATTGCGGGTTTGGCCTTTGCAGGAAACAGCGTGCCGTTGCTCGCTCTCACCGTGTTTTGCGCTGGCTTCGGGATCATCGGCGGGCAGACGGCGGCCAATCCCGTTGCGAGCATGGCTTATCCAACCGAGATCCGCTCTACCGGCGTCGGCTGGTTTCTCGGAGTCGGGCGTTTGGGGTCGATCGTCGGGCCAGCGCTCGCTGGCCACCTGATCACGATCGGCTGGAGCAGCAAGGAAATTTTCCTGTTGGCGACGATTCCGGCCTTGATTGCCGCGGCCGCCGCTTTCGCTCTTTCGAAGCATGAAAAGGCGATCACCGAACAAAGATGACCGCCTTGTTAGGCGCTTGTTTCACGAGGGTACTATGGTCCGCTTGCTGATTTCCGGTATTGCAGTCGGTTTGTGCCTTGCTACTGCTGCACCTGCATCTGCCCTGGTAACACCCGAGCAGTTTTCGCCGCGTGTCCGCTCGCTGCTTGAATCAATGACTCTCGCCGAAAAGGCGGATCTCATCACCGGCGCTGACGATCCAGACGATCGGGGCCAGTCGGGGTACGCGCCCGGGGTGCCACGTCTGAAGATTCCGCCACTGCGATGGGGAAACGGGCCTGTTGGAATCGAGGTCAAGGCTGACGCCACCGGAGTACCAGGTGGCTTGCCGCTCGCGGCAACCTTCGACGCCGACCTGTCCCGACGCGTCGGCGTCTTGTTCGGCCTTGAAGCACGCGCGTTGGGTCTCGATGTTCTCAACGGGCCCCAGATCGATATCGCACGCAATCTGCTCTGGGGCCGCAACTCGACGTCCCTTGGCGAAGACCCATTGCTGGCGGGCCGCCTTGGCGCTGCGCAAGTCGAAGGCATCCAGGCGCAAGGCGTGCTGGCGACGCCGAAGCACTATGTCGGCTACACGCAGCGACAGCATGTCAGAAGCTCGACGCGGCAGAACAACATTCCCTACGACTTCATCATAGATTCAAGAGCACTCCGCGAGATCTATCTACCGAGCTTCGAAGCGGCCGCGAAGGCAGGGGCAGCTTCGTTCATGGCCTCGCACATGATCGTGAATGGCAACTACGGCTCGGAGCACAAGTTTCATCTCACCGATATCTTGCGAGGTGAGTATGGCTGGGACGGTTTCGTCGTCTCCGATTGGCACGGTACGCACAGTTCTTATGCACTGGTGGCGGGCGTCGACGTGGAAATGCCGGGATACGGCACCGAGGGCGCGCCGCGTCGTCCTTATTATTTCGGGGACAAGCTGGTAGCCGAGGTAACTGCCGGCCGGATTCCGCAAGCCCTCGTGGATCGCGCGGCCGGGCGGTTGTTAGGGCAGATGGAAAAGTTCGGGTTTCTGGACGGCACGCGCGTTCAGCGACCAAACGCCATCGATGTCGAGGCTGGTGCCCGGGTTGCCCGCGAGGTCGCAACCGAAGGTGCGGTCTTGCTGAAAAACGATGGGATTCTGCCGCTGCGGTTGAATCGCAACTCTGCGCCCGTGCTGATCGGCCCTACCGCGGGTCAGCTCGCCGTCGGCGCAACGGGTGGACGAGCCTATGGCTTCGAGGCTCGAGAGATTTCTCCATTGGCCGCAATGCGGCGCATCGCTCCCCGCACCGCCTACTCAGTTGGAAATTCCCAGACCGGCGAGACAATTCCCACGGCGGCACTACCTCGGTCCGGAAACGTGACTGGTCTCAAGCGGACATCGAAGGCGGGCGAGTCGGTCGACCCGACGCTGGATTTCGTCGGCGACAAGGCGTTGCCTCCCGGGACCGAGGCCAGCTGGGCCGGCACTCTCTCGGTACCCGAACCCGGAATCTATCTACTGATGATTCAATCCTGGGGAGGGACTGCGGTCTTAAAGATTGACGGAGCACAAAAGGCGGTGTCGGCCGAGCTCGGCGCGCACGGTTTCGCGCGAAAGTGGACGAGCCTGGCGCCTACCACCGACGGACTCGATAACGGGCAAGCCACGGTGCGTCTCGAGGCGGGGCGGCCTTATCAGGTTGATGTCCGTGCAATCGGTACTGGCGACCTGCCGGTGCAAGTCCGATTGGCGTGGGTAACGCCACAGATGCGGCGCACCCAGATCGCCGACGCTGCGAAGGCGGCGCGCGCAGCGGAAACGGCAGTGGTGTTCGCGTGGGCGCGGAGCAGCGAAGAGATCGAAGCCGATGCGCGCCTCGTTCTTCCCAACGATCAGGATGAATTGATAGCAACGGTCGCCGCGGCGAATCCAAACACGGTCGTGGTCCTGAACACCGCGGGTCCGGTTCGAATGCCGTGGCTCGGCCAGGTGCGAGCGGTCCTTGTCACCTGGTACCCGGGTCAGGAGGGCGGTTGGGCAACCGCAGATCTGCTGACTGGACGCGCGAATCCCGGCGGCAAACTACCGATCACCTTTCCGGTCAGGATGGAAGACTCGCCGACGGGAGATCCAAAACACGCTGAGCGCTCCATTGGCGTTGACAGCAAGGTAATTCAGAGCGAGGGAATATTCGTCGGCTATCGCCACTACGATCGCAACGACATCAATCCGCTTTTCCCTTTCGGACATGGTCTGTCGTACACCGCCTTCGCCTACTCGGACCTGAAGATCGGCGCAACAGATAGCGGGCTGGATGTGGAGTTCACCGTCAAGAACACGGGCGCGCGTGCGGGCTCCGAGATACCGCAAATCTATCTCGGACCGCCCAAGACGAATGTTCCAATGGCGCCAAAGTCGCTGGCTGGTTTCGCGCGCGTCGACCTTGCGCCGGGAAAATCTGAACGCGTTCGCGTCCATGTGCCCGACCGACAGCTTGCGTATTGGTCCGTCGAGGATCGGAACTGGATCAAGCCCGAGGGTCCCAGACCGATTTACGTCGGTGCATCGTCTCGCGATGTCCGCCTGACAGGCGTGGTCAATGGCGAGAAGTGAAACATGAACCGACGGGAGCTCATGGCAAGTGCAGTGGCGCTTGGAGTGGCGAGCTCGACCGACGCTATTGCCTCGAGCTCCACCATTCGGGGCGTGAAGATCGGACTCATCACCAGCTCGCTGAGGCCGCTGCCGAAGATACCGGGTAAAGATGATGCAGACGTCGTCATCGATCAATGCGTGGCGATGGACGTCGAGAATGTCGAGCTGGGATCGCGCTTTTTCGGTCCGGAACTGCTGGGTCTGGTCCGCGGGCGCGCGCCTGTAGTTCCGACGCCGGATTATCTGAGAACACGCGCTGTGCAGCGTGCGTGGTGCCTCTCGCCAGGTTCGCTGGACGAGTTCGTCGCAGTCAGGAAGAAGTTCAAGCGCGCGGGCCTCAACCTGTTCTCCATCTCGAACACCTTTTACGACGATTGCACGGACGCCGAAATCGACGCCGTGTTCCGTCAGATGAAGGCGCTCGGCATTCGGGTCTTTCAAACCAATCAGACTCGCGTGCCGATGGGACTGCGCCTCGCTCCGGCAGCCGAGAAATACGGGATCAGTGCGGCCTTCCATCCGCACGCTGAAATCCAGGATCCGGATGAAGTCGCCTCGCTTGCGAGTCTCACCAAGCTGCTCGCGTTCTCGCCCGCCTTTCGAGTCTGTCTCGACATCGGCCATTTCGTCGCCGGCAACAACGATCCAATCGCTTTTCTTCGAGAGCACCATGAACGGATCACCCACATTCATGTGAAAGACCGCAAACGCAACAAGGGTGCGAATGTGGCGTGGGGCGAAGGCGACACTCCTATTGAAGAGTGTCTTCACCTGATTCGGGACAAACGCTGGCCGATCATCGCGCTGACCGAGCGCGAATATGACGACGGCGTCGGGACGCCGTACGAACAGACGAGAGCAAACATACAGGCGATGAGGGCGATGCTGGTTTCCTGAGAATTCGCCGCGCATCGATGCCAAACGAACTGCTGGGATCTATTCCTCCATGAACAAACAAACTCCGCGCCGACAGATCACGCGAAGATCGTTCGTCAAGGTCGCGGGTACGGGTGGCGCTGCGATGGGCGCACTGGCGGCAGCGTCAGGTGCCGCGACGAAGGCGCAAACCGAACCAGCGCCCGCACGCGTCAAACCACCCACGCAGGCGGAAAAAGCGCGCGAATTCGCAGCGCCGGAAGGATATTCCGAAGAGCAGCGGGCGCATTACTTCATCGATTCGCCGGGCTCGGACTACATGGTCGACATTCTGCAGAAGCTGCAGATCGATTATCTCGCGATCAATCCCGGCTCCAGCTTTCGCGGCCTGCACGAGTCGGTCGTCAACTATGGTGGGAACGCGAGACCGGAAATCCTGACTTGCCTGCATGAAGAGCAGGCGGTCGCCCTTGCGCATGGGTACGCCAAGGCAGCAGGAAAGCCGATGGCCGTCGCATGTCATGGAACAGTCGGTTTACAGCATGCAGCGATGGCTATCTACAACGCATGGTGCGACTACGTTCCGGTCATCATCATCGCGGGCAACGATATCGACGCCGCGAATCGCAGCGGCAGCGTTGCCTGGGCGCACTCTGCGCAAGACCCGGTATCCATCGTGCGGGATTTCACCAAGTGGGATGCTGCGCCGATATCCCTGGAAGACTTTTCCGAGTCACTGGTACGCGGCTATCGCATCGCGCTGACGCCACCCATGGGACCGACGGTACTGGTCGCGGACGCAGACTTGCAGGAAGGATCCGTCAAACAAAAGCCGCCGATCCCGAAACTCACGGTGCTGCAGCCGCCCCAGGGCGACTTGAATGCCGTGAGAGAGACCGCGCGATTACTGCTCGAGTCAGCTTCGCCGGTGATCGTCGCCGACCGCCATGCGCGCTCGCAGGCTGGCATCGATTCGCTGGTTCAGCTCGCGGAGCTCCTGCAAGCGTCCGTAGTCGATGAGGCGGGGCGCATGAATTTCCCGTCCAATCACTACCTGAATCACACCTTCGCGCCAGGCGGGCCGATTCGCAGCGCGGATCTCTTGCTGGCGCTGGAGGTCAACGACCCGTGGGGTCTGCTCAATAAAGTTCGCGACTTTGCGGATCACAAGACGGCTTTCGTCGGCGCAGAGAACGTGAAGGTCGTCACCATTGGAACGCAGGACCTCTTCTACAAGTCAAACTACCAGAACTTCCAGCGCTATCTCTCGACCGAACTGGCGATCGCCGGCGACAGCGAAGCCACGTTGCCGTCGCTCATCGAGGCGGTGCGCGAGGAGATGACGAGCTCGCACAAGAAGAAGATTGCCACGCGCAAGCGGGCGGCCATGGATTTGTTCGCGAAGGGGCGAGACAAGGCGCTGGACGATGCGCGGTACGGCTGGGATGCGGCGCCCGTCAGCATGCCACGGCTCTGCATGGAGCTCTGGCATCAAATCAAGAACAAGGACTGGTCGCTCGTGTCGCGATCCGATTTTCAGAGCTCCTGGCCGCGCAAGCTCTGGGACTTCGACAAGCATTACCAATATCTCGGCGGATCGGGCGGCGCGGGCATTGGCTACGGAGCGCCCGCTGCCGTGGGCGCGGCGCTGGCTTTTCGTGGCCGCGGTGTCCTGCCGATCAACATCCAATCGGATGGCGATTTGTTATACGGCCCAACCGCGCTGTGGACTGCCGCGCATCACAACCTGCCGTTGCTGTCCGTCATGCACAACAACGGCGGCTACCACCAGGAATTCATGCATTTGCAACGGATGGCGTCGCGTCGCCGCCGCGGCATCGAGTCGACCGCGAAGATCGGCAACGCGTTTGATGAACCGGCGATCGACTTTGCGGCAATGGCGAAAAGCATGGGCGTGTGGTCATCGGGTCCCGTCTCTCGTCCGCAGGACCTCGGCCCGGCCATCACCAAAGCATTGGAGGTCGTGAGTCAGGGAGAACCGGCCTTGATCGACGTCATATGCCAGCCCCGATAGGCGATGAGCAACGAATCCAAACGAAGGGAGCTGCCATGACGGTCAGCCGCGCGCGCCATCTCGCAACATCAGGTTTGCTGGTCGCCGTCTGCCTCGTGGCGGCGGCAAGCGATGCCAAAGAAGGCGATCAGAAGATTGTTAGTCGGCCCGCGGTATCGGCACCGCGCGACGCGCGGCCGTTCGTGTCTTTTGGGTGCTATCAATGCCACGGATACGTAGGGCAGGGCGCCAATTCGGGGCCGCGTCTGTCGGCTGACATGCCTTACGAAGGTTTTCAACAGATCGTGCGCTTTCCTTACGGCGGCATGCCGGCGTATCCACGCGAGCTGCTGCGTGACGAGAATCTGCGCGCCATCTATTCCTATATCAAGAGTCTGCCGCCTGCCCCGGAACTCAAAGATCTGCCACTGCTTTATGACACCTCGAAACGGGCCGGCAGCCGGTGACGACCGCGCGATCCGACGCGCACCGGAATCATGAAAACGAATGGGAGCCATCGATGAAAATTACTGCCGCACGAGTGATCGTGACGAGTCCGGGACGAAACTTCGTCACCCTGAAGATCGAAACGGATCAGGGTGTATATGGCATCGGAGACGCGACGCTGTGCGGGCGCGAACTGCCGGTCGTGTCCTATCTTCAGGACCACGTCGTGCCCTGCTTGATCGGGATGGACCCGCGGCGAATCGAAGACATCTGGCAGTTTCTTTATCGCGGCGCCTACTGGCGGCGCGGCCCGGTCACGATGCGGGCCGTTGCCGCGGTCGACGTCGCGCTTTGGGACATCAAGGCCAAGATGGCGGGCATGCCGCTCTACCAGTTGCTCGGCGGGCGCAGCCGCGACGGAGTGTTGGTCTATGGCCATGCAAATGGCGGCGACATCGGCGAAACTGTGGAGGCCGTCGGCCACTACATCGACTTGGGCTACAAGGCGATTCGTGCCCAGACCGGTGTGCCCGGAATCAAGGACGCGTACGGTGTGGGCCGCGGCAAGCTCTACTACGAACCCGCCGACGCGGCCCTGCCTACCGTGACTGGCTGGAACACGCGCAAGGCGCTCAACTACGTGCCCAAGCTGTTCGAGAAGCTGCGCGAGACCTATGGCTTCGACCCCCACCTACTGCACGACGGCCACCATCGATATACCCCGCAAGAAGCTGCCAATCTGGGAAAGATGCTGGAGCCTTATCAACTCTTCTGGCTCGAGGACGTAACACCGGCGGAGAACCAGGAGGCGTTCAAGCTGATCCGTCAGCATACGGTGACGCCGCTGGCGGTCGGCGAGATCTTCAACACGATCTGGGACGCCAAGGATCTGATTCAGAACCAGCTGATCGACTACATCCGCTGCACGATAGTCTCCGCGGGCGGTGTCACGCATCTGCGCCGCATCGCCGATCTCGCCAGCTTGTATCAGATCCGTACCGGCAGCCACGGTGCCACCGACCTGTCGCCGGTCACGATGGGAACGGCGCTGCATTTTGACACCTGGGTACCCAATTTCGGCATCCAGGAATACATGCGCCACACCGAAGCGACGGATGCGGTTTTCCCGCATGACTATCACTTCAAGAACGGCATGCTCTTTTGTGGCGAAAGTCCTGGCCACGGCGTCGACATCGATGAGTCGCTGGCTGCGAAATTTCCATACAAACGGGCCTATCTACCCGTCGTCCGGCTCGAAGACGGAACGGTGTGGAACTGGTGAGCCCATCCGGCGTCGACACGCATAGGCTCGCGCCTGGAGTGCTGGCTCGCCTGCCAAAGGACGTGCAGTTGCCCGCCTACGATCGCAGCGTGCAGCGCAGCGGCATCGTCCACTTCGGGATCGGGGCCTTTCACCGCGCGCACCAGGCCGTCTATACCGACGACGCAATGGCGAGCGGCGATCGCGACTGGGCGATCGTCGGAGTGTCGCTGCGCTCGCCCTCAGTTCGAAACCAGCTTGCACCACAAGCCGGTCTCTATTCGATCATCGAACGAAGCGCCAAAGGCGAGGGCGTGCGAATTGCAGGGGCCGTTCGAGATGTGCTGGTCGGTGGGATCCAGCCGACCGAGATCGTTGGAGCGATCGCATCACCGGACACGCGGATCTTGAGCTTCACCGTTACCGAGAAGGGCTACCACCGCACGCTGGACGGGAGTCTTGACCTCAACGATCCCGCGATCGCTGCCGATCTGACGGACGTCGCGATGCCGCAGACCATTTATGGGTTCATCCGCGCCGGACTTGCGCAGCGCCGGGCACAGGGACTGCCGGGGCTCACGCTCGTGAGCTGCGACAACCTGACGAGCAATGGCCTGGTTCTGGACCAGTGCTTGCACACATTTCTCGATGCAGCCGACAAGCCGCTGGCCGCCTGGTTCGCGGGCGAGTGTGCCTGTCCATCAACCATGGTTGACCGAATCGTGCCTGCCACCACGGAGCCCGATCTGGCCGGGTTGGCAAAACGATTGGGCGCGCGAGACGAGGCCGCGGTCGTCACCGAACCTTTTCGGCAATGGGTGATCGAGGATCGCTTCGCGACGGCGCGTCCACGCTGGGAAATCGGCGGGGCGCAGTTTGTCACCGACGTCCACTCGCATGAATTGGCGAAGTTGCGATTGCTGAACGGCGCGCATTCTGCGCTTGCCTATCTTGGGCTCATGGCAGGCCACCGGTTCGTCCATGAATCCATCGCCGATTCAGGCATTGGTCCCATCGTCAAACGACTGATGCGGGTGGAAGCGGCTGCCACGCTGCGCAAGATGGCCCCGTTCCATGCGGAGGCATATTGCGACCGACTGATTTCGCGGTTCGAGAATCCGCGCCTTCCACACAGCCTCGCACAAATTGCGATGGACGGATCGCAGAAGATCCCGCAGCGCTGGTTGGCGGTGCTGACTGACAACGCAGCATCCGGACGCTCTTGTCCGGCGATCCTCAATGCACTGTCGTCGTGGGTTCTCTATGTGCGTGGCGATCGATTCGCCGTTTCCGATCCACTGGCACCCAAGCTGAGAGCACTTTGGGAAACCGCCGGAGGAGAGGGGATCGTAACCGCCTTGTTTGGGTCAGGTGGACTGTTTTCGAAGTACTGGACCGCCAAGTCTCACGAGTTGGCTGCGCTGGTCACCTACCTGGTGAGTCTTCAAGCGCGCGGAGCCTAGTGGTCAATGCTGCGAGCAATCACTAACTACATCCGACGCCCCATTTCCCGTCCTCCACCTGCGGCGGCCCGCATCATCCAGTCGCGAGCGGAATGACTTGGCGCCCGGCGGCAGAGCGTTGCGCGGCTTCGATGATTTCGAGCCCACGCATCGACCGGGATTCACCGGCGGGGGTGCGCTTTCGCGTAGCCATGCTTCCGTCTGTGCGTAGAAGCGCAAGTACTTGCCGCGCTCCGTTTCGATTCCACGTGACCGTGAACAATCAGCGACAAGTCCCTTTGCTGGGATTTCTGCTGGTATGAAAACTTACGCAAATTTCGAGAATCTTTGACAAAGAGCAACTTGCCCAAAGAGGTGTTGATTATTCAATTTAAATCAATTAAATCAATATGTTACGATTCAGTGCGGAGGGGCACCCAAGGCATTCTGTTGGCCTCGTTCTCGGCAGCTTTTCACGAGGTCGAGCGCGCCCGGAATCACTGACGTTGCCGCTCGTCATGAGTTGGAAGTCGACTCGTAACCTAACTACGTGCGCGCTGATGAGTTGAGCGGGTTCGCTGCTCACGTGAACAATTCTCACGTCGGTCTAATCCTACACGGCGACCTGCGCGCGCGCCGACAATGTCGGTGAACGCGGTCAAATCGATCAAACTACTCTGCACCGTGCGTGACACATCGCGCATGCGATTGGTGCGGGGCGCGAGCCATTGGCGGCACCGGTGTTGTGCAAGCAAACATGCGGCTGCGAAAAACGCCCAAGTGATTCGCAAATTGCCGACAACGCTTTTGCGTTGCATTTCTCGCGCAATCGCGCATTTCGAAGCGCTCTTTTGGCAATTGTTGCGTTCCAGTACCGGTCTCTCCCTCGCAGGAATCGATCCTCAAACTACTGCGCATCGATACAGGTGTGCGCGCACGGTGATGGTGCAAACGCCACGGAACGCTTATTGCATTTGCTTGGCTACTCGAATCTCGAAGGGAGTATCGGCTACATGAAATCCAGACAACTGGTCGTGGGTGCCTTGCTGTGCCTGACTCTGATAGGCCCCGCCGGGGCTTCCACCAGGCGAACGAACCTCGGCGCGCTCTCGGATGGCGATTTCGGAATCGTGGGCAATGCCTTTGCTTTCTCGCAAAGTTTTCAGGACACCATTCACTTCTCTCTCGCAAGCACATCGACAATCAGCGGGCTGGTCGCGCCCGTCCGTCTGACCAGCGCCACCTGGAGTCTGTCGAACGCGATGGGCGCATTGACGGACGGCGCCCTGACGCCCGGCAAGTACACGTTTGCGGACCTCGCGCCCGGCAGCTACACGGTAGCGATATTCGGCACGGCAAAATATCTGAGCGGGTATGCCGCCACCTATCGTGTGTCCGTCGCGGCGGTTCCAGAAGTCCAGACGTGGTTGATGCTGCTCATCGGCCTGGGGCTTGCGGCGTATCAGCTGCATCGCAAGCAGAAGGCGCTGGGTCAGCAGGTGCTGAGCGACGAAGCGTTGAATTCAGCTTGAGCTTGATGAAATACAGATCGCGTCCCGCAGGTCCCGTCGCGCGATCCCATTTCCAGGGAGCAAACGACTACCTGTTCGCCATGGAGCTGATGTGGACTCATTGAGAGGCAACAATCGATCGTCGGCCGTGAGCGCCGCGGATCCGACCGCCGTGTTCGTGGTGAAGTCGCTCCTGAATCCGGTGGTCGCGGTGCTCACACTCGCGGCCTGCGTCGCGGTTCGCGGCGAAAGCCTGCACGGGCCCTATTTCCTGGTTGCCGTGCTGGGTTTTGCGGGTGCGGCGGAGTTGCTGGGGGTCGCGCAATTCAGTGGCACGCGCAACTGGCGCGACGCGCTACACCGCCTGATCGACCTGGCACTTCGCTGGGCAGTGTTCACGACCACATTGTGGGCGCTCATCGTGATGTCGGGGTTCGCAGATCGTATCGACAGGCAAGTCCTGCTGGCATGGGGCGTCGCGACACCGCTGGCGGCCTGGGCTGCGCAGATTGCAGCCTACCGGATGGTGCTCCGGCCCACGCAGCCGATGCGTAAAGCAGTCATCGTCGGACTCACGCCACTCGGTCAGCGTCTCGAAGAAACCCTGCGTAGTGACCGGCTGCTGCGCACGGCTGTCCTCGGATTTTTCGAGGATTGCCCGTCCGAGCGCTTGCCCGGGCAAGCGCCGGCACGTGTGCTCGGCAAGACCGTGGATGTAGTGGAGTTCGTGCTGCGCAACGACATCAACGTGGTGTACGTGACGCTGCCCATGACTCGCGACCAACGCGTGCTCGATCTGCTCGAGGGTCTGCGTGACTCGACGGTGTCAATCTACTTCGTTCCCGACCTGTTCGCGTTCCATCTCATCCAGGGGCGGGTCGATCTCATCAACGGCATTCCGCTGGTGGCGGTGCGCGAATCGCCATTCTACGGCGTGCGCGCTCTCACCAAACGCCTCACCGACATCCTGATCGCGGGCGCAGCGACGCTGTTGCTCTCGCCGGTCTTGTTGTTGGTCGCGGTCGGCGTGCGTGCCACGTCGCATGGCCCCATCATCTTTCGGCAGAAGCGCTACGGACTCGATGGCAAGAGCATCACCGTCTACAAATTCCGCTCGATGACCGTTACCGAAGACGGCGATCGCAGTTACACGCAAGTGACGCGCGGAGATGCGCGCGTCACGCCGTTCGGCGAGTTCATCCGCCGCACTTCGCTCGACGAGCTGCCGCAATTGTTCAATGTGCTCGAGGGCAGCATGAGCATCGTGGGCCCGCGTCCGCACGCGGTCGCGGTCAACGAACAATACCGCCGGATCATCCCGGGCTACATGGTCCGGCACAAGGTGAAACCGGGCATCACCGGCTGGGCGCAGGTCAATGGGTTTCGCGGCGGCGACGATCTGCCCTCGATGACCAAGCGCATCGAATTCGATCTCGAGTACCTGCGACGCTGGTCGCTGTGGCTCGACGTACACATTTTGTTGAGGACCGCGCTCATGGTCCTGAATGACAAGCGGGCGTATTGAACGCCCAACGACAGGTACTGGAATCATGATTCGAACCGACCATCTCCGCTCAACCGCCCGACGCATCGCCCTTGGTGCGCTGCTCATTCCCACACTGATGTCGTGTGGCCCAAGTTCAGGCGCGCGCGGCTCGCAAGTGGTGGCGACGGTGAACGGCCACGAAATTACCGTCACGCAGCTCAACCGCGCGCTCGAAAGCGCCGGGGTACGCGAGGTGACCGCGACGACGCGCAAGCGTGCGATCGAGTCGCTGGCCACCGAAGAACTGCTGGTACAGGCGGCCTTGCAAAACGACATCGACCGGGATGCGGGCTTCGTTCAGGCGCTGGAGCAGGCACGCCGCAAATTGCTGTCGCAGTTTTTCGCAGAGCGAATGATCTACCCCAAGGCGGTCATCAGCGCGACGGAGATCACCAACTACTACAACAAACAACCCCTGCTGTTTGCAGAGCGGCGCCGCTTCCGGCTCACGACTTTCCAGGCGACCTCCGCGGATGTAACGCCGGCGGTGATCGCCGAGCTCGAGGCCGTCAACTCGGTGGTAAAGGTCCGCGATGTGCTCGATGCGCACGGGATCAAGTACACGACCGAGCGGGCGAGCATCTCCCCCGAGCGACTGCCGGTCGATGAGCTGGAAGCCTATTCGAAGGCGGCCGTCGGCGACCTGTTCGTCAATCCGCGCGGCGATGGCAGCGTGCTGCTCATGTCCGTCGCGGCGATCGAGGAGGACGTGCCGATGACCCTGGAGCGCGCGCGACCGCTGATCGAGGAATACCTGCACAACACGCGCAATCAAACGGCCGCGGCGGAATACGTCGCACGCGTCCGCGCAAACGCGACGGTGGTATATACCCAGCCACCGGAAGTTGAATCGCCGCCGGACATTTCCATCACGCAATCGACGTCCGAGACGGCGACGCCGCTGGCCGCCGTGAGCCTTGCCCGATGAAGCGCCGGCGCTCCTACGCATGGCTGGGCTTGCTGCTGCTGCTGCTTGGAACCGGCGCCGCGCAGGCAGCCAGCGACTATCACCTGGGCCCCGGCGACCTGCTGAAGATTTCCACCTTCGGCTACAACGATCTCAACGCCGACGTGCGCGTCAGCGAGTCGGGGAATATCACTTTTCCTCTCATAGGGCAGGTGCGGGTCGAAGGCCTATCCACTCGCGACGCAGAAAGCCTGATTGCCGAAAAGCTCCAGACGGGCTCGTTCATCACGAAGGCGCAGGTGTCGGTGCTCATTGTCGAGTACCAGAGCCAGAAGGTTTCCGTGATGGGGCAGGTGGGCAAGCCCGGGCAATACTTTCTCGATGGCTCGACGCGCGTGCTGGATCTGCTCGCCAAGGCGGGCGGTGTGGCCGACGAGGCCGCGGCGGATCGCGCGGTGCTGTTGCGTCATGATGGCCGCAGCCAGGTCATCGACCTCGAGGCACTCTTCGGCGGCGATGCCAGCCAGAATCCCGCGGTCGCCAATGGCGACACCATCAACGTGCCGCGCGCGCCGCGCTTCTACATCTACGGCGAAGTGCAGAAGCCGGGTGCGTACCGGCTGGATCGCAACATGACCTTGTCGCGCGCCATCTCCGCCGGTGGCGGCCTGACGGCGCGCGGCTCGGAGCGGCGCGCGGTGGTCAAACGCCGCGACCAGGCCGGCCGTGAGCTCACCGCTTCCATCGACAGCGCCGACCCCATTCGCGAAGACGACGTGTTGTACGTCAAGGAGAGTCTGTTTTGACCCTCTCGCAGTTCCTGCAGATCCTGCGCGCGCGTCGCCTGCTGATTGCCGCATTCGCGATTGCGCTCACGCTCGTGGGCGTGCTCGTCAGCGTGTTGTTGCCGAACGTGTACCTGGCGCAGGTCGCGCTGGTAGCCGACGTGAAGGACACCGACCCAATGACCGGCAATGTCGTGCATTCGCAGGCGTTGACCAACTACCTCAACACGCAGGCCGACATCATCGCGAGCCGCGCGGTCGCGATGAAAGTGGTCGAGAAACTGCATCTCGCCGACGACCGCTCGATGCAGGCCGCTTTCGAAGAGCGCGCCCAGGGTGCCGGTTCGCTGCGTGAGTGGATCGCGGACCGACTCAGCTCCAAACTCGAGGTCGAGCTGGCGCGCAGCAGCAACGTATTCCGAATCACCTACGCGGCGCCCGATGCCGGCGATGCGGCGCTGCTGGCCAATGCCTTCGCCGACGCCTTCATACAGACGACGATCGAGCTCAAGATGGATCCGGCGCGCCGCCAGGCGGGCTGGTTCGACGAGCAGGTCCTCGGGCTTCGCAAGAAGCTCGAAGCGTCGCAGGAGAAGCTGTCCGATTTCCAGCGCGAGAACACGCTGGTGACGACCGACGGACGCCTGGACATCGAAACCGCGCGTCTCGCCGGAATGGCGACCGAGCTCGTGGCAGCGCAGACCGAAGCCTCGGATGCGCGCACCCGCCGCGACCAGATGAAACGCGCGCTCGAGGCCGGCCGCACCGAAGAGCTGCCGGACGTGGTGAAAAATGGCCTCGTGCAGAGCATGAAGGCCGATCTCACTCGCGCCGAAGGCAAACTCGCCGAAGCCGCCGAACGATACGGCCCCAACCACCCGCAGTACGTCGCGGGTTCCGCAGAAGTGAACAGTTTGCGGCGCCGCATGTTCGCCGAGTTGCAGACGGCGCGTGGCTCGATCGAGCAAACCGCGCAGATCGCCGATCAGCGCGCGGCGCAGATGCAGGCCGCGCTGGAAGTGCAGAAGCGCCGCATCCTCGAGCTCAAGCGTGCCAGTGACGAACGGGACGTGTTGAGCCGCGACGTCGAGAGTGCGCAGCGCACCTACGACGCCGCTACGCAACGTGCCAGCGCCGTGCGGCTCGAAAGCCAGCTCGACCAGGGCACGGTCGCGGTACTGGCTGCGGCGATGCCGCCGCTCGATCCCGCGCGTCCCCGACCCTTGCTCAACACCGTTGCCGCCTTGCTGTTCGGCCTCGCGCTCGGCGTGGGGCTCGCCGTGGCCGCCGAATGGCGTGACCGGCGCGTACGGACGGCCGCGGATATCCCGTTGGCGACCGGCATCCTGCTGCTCGCGGAGTTTCCCCCGCCACCCCGCGCGCGACGCGTTGGCTTCCGGCCGCGACTGCAGCCGGCCTGACTACTCAACGAGGCACCTACCCAGCATGGCAACTGTCATTCGCAAGGATCATGATCGGGACTGGACCGGCACCCGGGCCGGCACCATCGGCGAGCTGCTCTTGCGCGCCGGAAAACTCGACGAAGCCGCCGTGGCGAGCGTGCTCGCCGCCCAGCGCCACAGCGGCAAACCGTTTGGTGAAGTTGCGATCGGCATGGGATTGCTGCATGAAAGCGACGTGCAGCGGGCGCTCGCGCGCCAGTTCGACTACGCGACTGTCGAGCCCGATACCTCGCATTTCAGTCGCGAGCTGTTCGCGGCTTTTGAATCCACGGGCGCGCAAATCGAGGCGCTGCGCAGGCTGCGCAGCGAGCTGAAGTTGCGCTGCTTCCGGAATGAATCGCGTCCACTCGCGGTGTTCTCGCCGCGCGCGGTGGCCGGCGCGGGCGCCATGGCCGCAAATCTTGCGATCGCTTTCTCCCAGATCGGGGAGCGCACCTTGCTCATCGACGCCAACCTGCGCAGGCAGCGCCAGCGCGAGTTGTTCGCGTTGCCGCCGCGCGAGGGACTTTCGAATCTGCTCGGCCGGCGTGTGCCGCTCGCGGATGCGCTCACGCCCGTGACGGGCTTTCCCAATCTGAGCCTGCTGTGCGCGGGCGCCACGGTGCCGAATCCGCAGGAGCTGCTGAGTCGTGACGGCCTCGGCAGTCTGATGGACGTGGCAGCCGTGAGTTTCGATGTGGTGATCGTCGACTGTCCGCCGGCGCTCGAGTATGCCGACGCACAGCTCATCGCGGCGCTCTGCGGTCACAGTTTGCTGGTAACCCAGCGCGACGCCACGCGGCTCGCCGACATCGAAGCGGTCAAGGTGCAGTTGCTGCCCACCGGCGTGCAGCTGGTGGGCGCCGTCATGACGCAGCTCTAGGCCTGTCCATGCGCGGCGCGATGAACGAAACAGACTGCGTCGTTCCTTCCAGGCTGACCTGGGCGGTGCTGGCCGCTGCGGTCGCCGTGCTCGTGATTCCCAGCTACGTCGACATCTACCGCGTCTTCTGGCGCGTTGAACGCGGCGCGCAGGGGCCGGTGATACTTGCCGTCATCACGTGGCTGATCTGGCGCGAGCGCGGCGCACTGCGTCGTTTCGCCGCGCATTCCCCGTGGCTGCCGGGGCTGGCGCTGCTCGCAGCCGGGATTGCGTTCTACGTGTTGGGTCGCTCACAGTCTATCTACTCACTCGAGATTGTCGCGCAGATCCCGGTGCTGCTCGGTATCGCGTCGCTGCTGTGGGGCGCGCAGGGCGTGCGGCGCCTGTGGTTCCCGCTCGCGCTGCTGGCCTTCGTCATGCCGATTCCGGGATCCTTGCTCGACCCGCTGCTGCTGCCGCTCAAAGACTGGGTGTCGGTGACGGTCGACAACCTGCTGCATTTCCTGGGCTATCCCATAGCGCGCACCGGCGTGTTGCTGACTATCGGCTCCTATCGCCTGCTGATTGCGGACGCCTGCTCGGGCTTGAACTCCATGGTCGCGTTGTCGGGTGTGGGCCTCTTGTACGTCTACCTTGCCGCGCATCTCGGGCGCGCGCGCAATATCGCGCTGCTCGCGGGCATCCTGCCGATCGCATTCGCGGCGAACATCGTGCGCGTGCTGCTGCTGGTGCTGATCACGTACTACAACGGTGAAGCCGCGGGCCGAACCTTTCACGATTACGCCGGCGTGCTCGAGGTCTTGCTCGCCTTCGGCGCGTTCTTCGCATTGGACCGGTTGTTAGGCTGGTTCAGCGGGCGGCCGCCGCGCCCCCCGCTGCGCGCACCAATGCACGCCACCGTGGCCGCAGGAGTGGCACAGTGAGTGGCAGCGTGAATCCCCGCGTCGTGCTCCTCGCCATTGGCCTGATGTTTGCCTCTGCCGCAGCCTGGCTGCTCACGCCCCGCGTGCGCCAGCACAGTATGGTCGCGCCGCTTGCAAGCCTGGTACCGGTCAAGTTTGCCGAGTGGCGTGAAACACCGCTCGCATCAGACGCGGTCGATCCACGCGCACAGTTGCCGGGAGAGACGGACCGCGAAGCACCCTACGACGATGTGCTCATGCGCGGCTACACCAATCCGCGGGGCGACATCGTGGTGCTGGCGCTTGCCTACGGCAGTCATCAACGGCAGGAAGTGAAAATCCACCGGCCCGAGCTCTGCTACACCGCGCAGGGTTTCGAAGTCCTGCGGCGCACGCCGGTCGACCTGCCGTTGACCGGCGTTTCAGCGCAGCCCGCGCGCGGCGCACGCATGCTGGTGCGCGGTGCCGAGCGCGTGGAAACCGTGAGCTACTGGATCCGTATCGGGGATCTCTATAGCCGTGGTGCCTGGAGGACGCGCTCGCACATCTTCACCGAGGGCCTGAATGGCCGCGTCGTCGACGGAATACTGGTGCGGGTGTCGCAGATCGTGCCCGACGCCGCCAGCGCAACGCCGCAGCGCTTCGCATTGCAGGAAGATTTTCTCGTGCAGCTGGTGCGCGCGCTTCCGGCCAACGCGCGCGACCTGTTGGTGGGCGACGCATCATGAGAATCGCGTTTCTGAGTCACACCGCGATGGGTGGCGACTTCGTTGTTGGGTCGCATCACTTGGCAACCGCGCTCGCGGCGCGGGGTCACGACGTGTTGCACGTGAGTGCGCCCGTGACGCCAGCGCATGTACTCAATCTGCGCGATGGATTTACGCGGCGACGATTCGCGCGATTTCTGCACGGCGGTGAAACCCACCACGGCGTGCGTGACCTTGTCCCGCTGGCGCTGCTGCCCTGGGCGCTGGCGCGGACACGCCCGGCGCTGATGTACGCCCACTCGCGCTGGATGTTGGCCGCGCCGCTCCGTGGCGTGCGCTCATTGCAGCTCGCGCAGGCGGATCAGCTGATCGTCGATGAGCCGCGGATGCTCGGTGCTGCGCTGGCGCGCCCCTCACGGGCGACGCTTGCGTACCGCGCCACGGATTTGTACGCCGCCATGCGCGGCGATCCGCGCATTACCGATGCCGAGCGCATCCTGTGCCGCCGCGCGGAGGTGATCGTCGCCACGTCGGAGCAGATCGCCGCGCACCTGCGCGACCTTTCGGGACGGCAAGTGCACGTGATCGGCAATGGCGTGGACTACACGCGCTTCGCCACGCCGCAAACGCTGGCGCCGGCCTTCGGAGCCTTGCCAGGAGAACGCCACGGCCGGGCTATCTACGTGGGCGCCTTCGACGCCCGTTTCTGCGCGGAATCGCTGCGCGCGGCGGCGCAGGCTCTGCCGGCGCGCACTTTCTTGCTCGCGGGTCCGGGCGGGAAGCGAATCGCCGCGGCGCTGTCGCTGCCTAACATCCACGCCACCGGCGCCGTGTCATACGGGTCTTTGCCCGGGTTGCTGCAGGCCTGCGCGGTCGGCCTGCTGCCGTTCTCGGCGAACGACGCCAATGCCGGCAGAAGCCCGATGAAACTGTTCGAGTACGGCGCCGCGGGCCTCGCGGTGGCCGCTTCGTGCTCGTTTCAGCCGGCCGGCGCCATGCCCTGCCTGTCCATCGCCGCTACCCGGACTGATTTCGCGCGTGCCGTCGGCGCGGCCTTCGAGCTCGCCAGCGACGCCACGCAAGTGGCGCGCGGCCGCGAGGCGTCTCGCGCCGAAGACTGGAATGCCAAGGCGGCGCAGCTCACGCGCCTGCTGACACAGGCGCGGGCGGAAAACACGCTGCCGCAGCCCGACGAAGTTCGCGGCCCACTCGATGGACCGCTGCTGCCGGTGCGCAACTCATGGAACTGACCGCGTTCCTGCCATTTTTCGCGATCCTGGCGCTGGTGGCGCTGCGCAGCCCATTGCACTGGCTGGCCGCGACCGGATTCGCGGCCTTCCTGCAGGGCGCGTCGCCCTTCACCCTTACGGCGGGCGGCCGTCTTGCCGGCATGGCGCCAGCCTATCTACTGACATTCATCGGCATGTTCCACTACCTGCGCGCCAGGCTGCATCCAGCCGCACGGGTGCGCGAGGATCAGCCGTGGTCCGCGCCGCAGCTGTGGCTTTGGGCGTTCACGATCGTCGGCGTGCTCGGGGCGCTGTTGTTGCCGCGCGTATTCAACGGCGTGGCGCATGCGATGTTGAGCCGCGGGGCGCTCGATGCCGCGACCATGCATGACGTCGCGCCGGGCGGCACCAACATCATCCAGGCGTTCTACCTGGTGCTGAATCTCGCATTGTTCTCGTTCGCGGCTGCGCTGGTGGCCGCGCGCGCCGATGGGCTGCGCTGGGCTTTGCGCGGTGTCGCCGCAGGTCTCGCATTCGCTTGCCTGCTCGGTCTCTATCAGCTGGTGGCGTTCTACACGGGATTGCCGTGGCCGCGCGAGATCATCAATTCGAACCTGGGCGTCGGGCAGTTCCCCGACCAGATGGCTGGCGACATCAAGCGCATTACCGCGACGTTCTGGGAACCCTCGCTGCTCGGGTACAGTTTTGTCGGCTGCCTCGGGATCTTCCTGCTCGGTGGACGCAGTACATGGCTGGGGCTGCTGGCCCTGTGCGTGCTGCTTCTGTCGACTTCGTCGCTCGGATACTTCGGGCTCGCGGCGCTGGTCGGCGTGTGGCTGTGCGCGGATCGCGCAGCAACCGCGAACACCAAGTGGCGGGTGGCCCTCGGACTTGCGGCCGTGCTGGTTGCGTTCGTGATCGCGGACCAGTGGTACACCGGTGGCGCGCTGCTCGACGGACTCGTGCTCAACAAGGCCGAGAGCAGCTCCGGTGTGGGACGCAGCACGGCGAATCATCTCGCGATGCAGACATTTTTCGAAAGCGGCGGGCTGGGCGTGGGAATCGGCACCACGCGCGCGTCCAGCTTCGCGGCTACCTTGTTAGCTACCACGGGAGTGCCCGGCTTCGTCGCGTTCATGGCATTCGCCACGACGCTGATCCTTCAATGCCGACGTGCGGGCGATCGCGAGTCGCGCGAGCTGGGCCTGGGCCTCACGGGATTTCTCATTGTCTGGCTCATCGCCATTCCAGATGTAGTGCAGGCCTTGTTCTGGCTGATTGCGGGCGTTGCGGCGGGGCATCTGCGCCGCCAGCGGCTGGCGCCGGCATCGGCGCGCGGGACGGTCTTATGCCCGGCGCATTGATGGCGTCTGCAAAGCCGGGCCCTCGCGACATCACGATCGATGTGGCGCGCGGCATCGCGATCGTGCTCGTGGTGCTTGGCCACAATTCGGCGCTGGCAAGCACCGCTCCCGGATTTGTCGACGCGTTGTTCCTGTTTCACGTGCCGCTGTTCTTCCTCTTGAGCGGGCTGGTGCAGCCGTCACATCCCATGAAAGCTGCGTTCACGAAGTTGGCGCGCCGGCTGCTGCTCCCGTTCCTGATCGCCGCGCTGCTGGTCGGCGCGTTGAAACTGCTGACTCGCGGCGGCTCGGCCGAGCATTGGCTGGCAGGCATCGCGTGGGGAACGGGGCAGACGCTGCCGTGGTCGCACCTGTGGTTCCTGCCGGCGCTGTTCCTCGCACTGCTAACTACGCAGGCGTTGCGCAAGCTGCCGGGTGGCCCGGCGCGGTGGGCATTCGCCGCGGCGGCCGCGTTGCTCGTGGTTTTGTCGGTTCCCATCGCGATGGGTCCGGACTTGAGTGCGCTGAGTTTTGCAGCTCCGGCGGGATTGCCGTGGAGCGTCGATCTGCTGCCGGCTTGCCTGT
>Ga0193752_1000388_pt1 | contig 43784 bp, 37 predicted proteins | sample H1c1metaG_FD_144924 | JGI IMG/M metagenome (GOLD analysis project Ga0193752, IMG submission 144924) | Soil microbial communities from a riparian zone of the East river system, Colorado, United States - H1c1 | ecosystem: Environmental > Terrestrial > Soil > Riparian zone | place: USA: East River...
CGACAAGACACGCGGGCAACTCGCACTCCCCGCGGGGGTACATCTTTTGATTCGCTGATCGGGCACAGGTTCCCTAGCTGCGGCGCTCGCCCCAACCGCGAACCACCACGGGCTAGCTGTGTTTCGTGATGGGGTGTCAGCGTGTTTCGGCTTTAGGCACGCATAGGAGGCCTCTAGCGGACGGGCACGAACTGTGCTCGAACGGGCATTAACCCGGCGAATCTGCACAAAAAACCGGGTTCGGACAGGACCCCCGTCGTGCTCACGATACCCGAACCGATAGCGAGTCCCCATTCCCTTCGGCCGAAGGTGATGATCTTCGAAGACCCGATGTCACGCCTGCTGTTGGCACGCATCGAACGTATCGGGCGTAGCGATGCCTCGGTGCTGCTGACGGGCGAGACGGGTTCCGGCAAAGAAGGCGTCGCTCGCGAGCTGCACGCGGCGAGCGATCGCGCGGCGCAGCCGTTCGTGGCCGTGAACGCGGGCGCGTTTTCGGAACATTTGATCGAGGCCGAGCTGTTCGGGCACGAGAAGGGCGCCTTTACCGGCGCGCACCTGGCGAAGGCGGGTTGGTTCGAGACCGCACACGGCGGGACGCTGTTTCTCGACGAGATCGCAGACTTGCCGCTCACGCTTCAGGTCAAGCTGTTGCGCGTGCTGCAAGAGGGTGAGGTCACACGCGTGGGGTCGCGCGCACCGATTCCAGTCGACGTGCGGCTGATCGCTGCGACGAATGTCGATCTGTCGGCCGCCATCCGCGGCAAGCGGTTTCGCGAGGATCTGTACTACCGGCTCAAAGTCGCGTCGATCACGGTGCCACCGCTGCGCGAGCGGCGCGGAGACATCTTGCCACTCGCACGCCACTTCCTCGCGATGTTCGGGCGCAGGCTCGGTCAAGGTCACGTCGAGCTTTCACCGAGCGCGGAGCAGCGGATGCTCGCGCACAGCTGGCCCGGCAATATTCGCGAGCTCGAAAACTCGATTCACCACGCGTTGCTGGTGCGCCAGAGCGATCGGCTGATCGCGGACGATCTCCAGCTCGGCCCGTCGTCGATTGGCGCAACTCCACTCGAAGCGGAGGATTCGACCGGTGCGAGCGAACGTGAAGTCTTCGCGGACCTCGAGCGCGTGCTCGTCGCATTGCTCGATCGCAAGCTTCCCGACTTGCACGGTCGTATCGAATCGGCACTGCTCGCGACGACGTACAAGTATTGCGGTCGCAACCAGCTGGAGACCGCGCGCGTGCTCGGGATGAGCCGCAACGTGGTCCGCGCTCGGTTGATCGAACACGGTGAGCTGCGCGGGCCGCTGCGTCGCGTTCCGAACGTCGAGCCGCGGCCGCAAGTCGTGCGCGCCTCGGTGGTGACTCCGGCGAGCTACAGCTGGCAGCGCCCGCGCGCGTTGCTGCGGATCGGCTATCAAAAGCTCGGATTGTTGATGCTGGTGAAGGGCTACGGCGCGTTCGATGCGGCGCTCGCCGCGCGCGGTGTTCGCGTCGAGTGGGTCGAGTACGCAGGCGGGATTCAACTCGTGGAAGCGCTACGTACGCGCGAGCTCGCCGTGGGCGTGGTGGGCGATTGTCCAGCGGTGTTCGCCCAGGCCGAGGATGTTCCAGTCGTCTACGTCGCAGCGGAACCGCCGGCGCCGCGCGGAACTGCGTTGATCGTCCCAGCCGCGTCACCAGTGCAAACAGTCGGCGACTTGCGCGGCAAGCGCGTCGCAGTCAATCGGGCCGCGCAAGCGCACTACCTGTTGCTGATGGCGCTCGAAGAAGCGGGCGTCGAACGCGACGAGGTCGAGATTTGCTTCGAGCCTCCGGAACGCGCGCTGCGTGCGTTTCAGCTCGGCGAGATCGACGCGTGGGGGATCTGGGATCCGTGGCTGTCGAGCGCGCGGATCGACTTCGGCGCGCGCGTGATTCGCGATGCCACCGGTTTGATGAAGAATTCCGCGTTCTACCTCGCTCGGCGAGACTTTGCGGAGCAGAACCCCGAACTGATCGTCGAGCTGTTGCGGCACGTTCAAGTCGCGGCGCAGTGGGTCAAGCGGGACCCAATTCGGGCTGCGGACATGATCGCGCCCGAGCTGGGGCTCTCGTCGCGCGCGCTGATGGCGTCTCTCGAGCGAGAGCTCAGGACTTTGCCGCTGTCGGCGGAGGCGATCGCAGCGCAGCAAGACATCGCCGACACTTTGCTGCGGCTGCAGTTGATCACGCGTCCGATTTCGGTGGCCGCGGCGCAGTGGAACCTGACGCTCGCGGCAGGTTGAGCGAGCGGCACGCCCCGTGCTTAGTCACGGATAAAGCGTAACTTCTGCACGACATTGCTGCTCGAGCAACAATTAGCAGCAAACCGTGTTGCTCACGCAGTAAACGCAGGCCCGAAATCAGCAGCGCTTAGGCTTTTCGAAGCTGGCCCAGCGCTTGCGTAAGTGGGCGCCGGGCGCACGCTGCGCGGAGCATTTTCGCTCCGACGCAGTTCGCATCGGACTATGGACGCATCCATTCTCGAAGCCGACATCGTGGTGGTAGGCGGGGGCAGCGCGGGCTCGACCGCCGCTATCCGCGCTCAACAATCTTTGCCGCGAGGTCGCGTGATCTTGCTCGAGAAGGCGCACATCAAGCGCAGCGGCGCGATCGCGATCGGCATGGACGGCCTGAACAACGCGATCATTCCCGGGCACGCGACGCCGGAGCAGTACGTCAAAGAGATCACGATGGCGAACGACGGCATCGTGAATCAGCGCGCGATCTGGGAGTACGCCACGAACAGCTTCGCGATGCTCAACGAGCTGGACGGCTGGGGCGTGAAGTTCCAGAAGACCGCGTCGGGCGACTACGACGTGAAGAAGGTGCATCACAAGGGCAGTTACGTCCTGCCGATGCCCGAAGGCTACGACCTCAAGAAGATCCTCACGCGCGTGCTGAAGCGCGCCGGTGTCAACATCATCAATCGCGTGATGGCGACTCGGCTGTTGAAAGACGGCGACCGCATCGCGGGCGTCATCGGGTTCGACACGCGGACCGGACAGTTCACCGTGATCCGCGCGAAGGCGGTGATCCTCGCGTGTGGTGCCTCGGGGCGGCTCGGTTTGCCGGCATCCGGTTATCTCTACGGCACGTATGAAAACCCAGCGAATGCAGGCGATGGCTATTCACTCGCCTATCACGCGGGCGCGGAGCTCACCGGCATCGAGTGCTTCCAGATCAATCCGTTGATCAAAGACTACAACGGCCCGGCGTGCGCGTACGTGACTGGCCCGCTCGGCGGCTACACGGTCAACGCGCACGGCAATCGCTTCATCGAAAATGACTACTGGAGCGGCCACATGATGATGGAGTTCTACCGAGAGCTGCACTCGGAGAACGGCCCGGTGTACTTGAAGCTGGATCACCTCGCGCCGGAGACGCTGACGGAAATCGAGCGTGTGTTGCACAAGACCGAGCGTCCGAGTCGCGGTCGCTTTCATGCCGGTCGCGGGAACAACTATGCGACCGACATGGTGGAGATGCACATCTCCGAGATCGGGTTGTGCAGTGGACACAGTGGATCCGGCGTTTGGGTGAACGAACGCGGTGAGACCACAGTCCCGGGGTTGTACGCCGCCGGTGACATGGCTTGTGTCCCTCACAACTATCTGCTGGGTGCACTCACCTACGGCAAGCTCTGCGCCCAACACGCGCTCGACTACATCGGGCAGGTCGGCGAGACCGGGAACCTGGAAGATCAGATCGCGGCCGAGCAAGCGCGGATCTTCGCACCGCTCGAGCGCCCGAACGGCATTCCGCACCATCAGTTCGAGTACAAAGTCCGGCGGCTCGTGAACGACTATCTGCAGCCGCCGAAGAGCGCAAATCGCTTGCAGGCCGGTCTCCAACACTTCCTGCGCGCGAGCGAGGAGCTGGGCGAAGTCGGCGCGGCGGGCCCGCACGACTTGATGCGCGTGATGGAAGGGCACTTCATTCGCGACTGCGCAGAGATGGCTGCGCGCGCGTCGCTGTATCGCACCGAGAGCCGCTGGGGCTTGTACCACTATCGCCAGGATTACCCGGTGATGGACGACGAGCGCTGGTTCGTCCACGTGAACTTGAAGAAGGACGACGCGGGCGCGATGGCGATGCTCGAACGTCCGGTTGCCCCTTACATCGTGCCGCTCGATCGCTCGGAGTTGCGCGGATACCACCACCTACGCATCGCGAACGCAGCGAGCGGCGCGGACTCGGGTCTGGAACGAGGGTTGTCGGCATGAGTGATTTGAGAGATCGAGAGAACGTCAAGGCGGTGCAGGCGACGCAAGTCGGGAACGCCTCGACGACGCGGCGCTTCGACGTGCCGGTCGTAGTCGACTTGAACAAGTGCATCACGAAGTGCCGGATCTGCATCGATTCGTGCCCGGTCGACTGTTTGGCCGTCAATCCGGAGACGGGCAAAGCGCACATGGCATTTGACGAGTGTTGGTATTGCCTCGCGTGTGAGATCGACTGTCCGAAGGACGCGATCACCGTGAAGATTCCGTTCTTGCTGCGCTAGTGGGTGAACTAACGATGGAAGCGCTGGACCACGACGCGATTCTCGAGTTGCTGCACGATCCCGATCCCGGGAATCGGCAGGTTGCGTTGATCCAGCTCGAGGACCTCGCGTGCGCCGAATCAGTGGAGCCGCTGCTGGTCGCGCTCAGCGATGCGGATGCAGTCGTGCGCAAGCTCGCAGTTGCGCGGCTCGAAGAGATCGGCGACGAGCGCGCGGTGCCGGGGATCATCGACCGGCTCATCGATGAAGATGAAGAAGTGCGCGACGCGGCGGGAAGCGCGCTGCGTGACTTTCGGGGCGAATCGGTTGCGGCCGCGATGATCGAAGCGATGCAGCACCCCGAGGCGGACGTGCGCCGCGGTGTGATCGTTGGCCTTCGTGAGCTCAAAGATCAGCGCGCGCTCGAGCCGCTGATCGGCGCACTCGCCGACGAGTGCGCCGAGGTGCGGCAGGAAGCGGTCGTGACGCTTGCGTACTTGCGGCTCACCGATGCGATCGAGCCGCTGCGTCACCGCCTGTCCGACCCGGATGCGGGTGTGCGGCGCTTGGCCGTCGGCGCGCTCGACTTTTGGAACGGACCCGCGCTGCTCGAGGACTTCATTCGCACGCTCGGTGACTCCGATTGGCGCGTGCGTGTCGAGTCCGCGATCGTGCTCGGTCGCTCGAAGCTGTCGGCGGCAATTCCGGGGCTGCGCAAGGCGCTCGAAGATCCGTACTGGCAGGTGCAAAAGGAAGCGATCGCTGCGCTCGGGCGGCTGACGGCTGCGGCGGCTGCGAGCGACCTGATTCGGTTTCTCACGAGTGAGATGTCCGACTTGCGCCGCGCTGCCGCATACGCGCTCGGGGATATCCGCGCGCCGGAAGCAAAGACTGCGCTGCGGACACTCAGCTCGGATCCCGATGCGGAAGTTCGGAAGGCTGCGACGCGCGCGCTGGAAGCAATTGAGCAGGCTGACGCTGCAAAGGGATGATCAACATGCAGACACGTGGATCGTTGTCGTGGATGGCTTCGGCGCTGTTGCTGCTCGGGGCGTGCAACTCGAAACCCGAAGCGTCGACGGCGCAGGCGTCGGAGGTTCAAGCACCGCCGCCCGCCGTGAAGACCGTGCGCGTCGGGATCGGCACTCAAGACACGACGATCAATTGTGCGACCGGTGGCCCGCTCGTGCGCGAGCTTCACTTGCTCGAGAAGTATCTGCCGAAGACCGGCAAATACGAAAACGTGAAGTACGACATCGTCTGGGAAAACCAGCCGACCGGTGCGCAGCTCAATAGCAAGTACCTCGCGAACCAGCTCGACATCGTGCAGATGGCCGACTTTCCATCGGTGCTCGGTGCGACGGCGCTGAAGGCTGCGGGCGACAAGGTTCAGTCGTTTTACATCGCGACGTTGTCAGGCGGCATCAACGGCGCAGGCAACGCCATCGTCGTGCCGAACGACTCGAAGGTGCAGTCGCTGATCGAGCTGAAGGGCAAGAAGGTCTCGGTTCCGTTCGGCTCGACCGCTCACGCCATGCTGATTCGTGCGATCCAAGACCTAAACCTGGATCCGAACAAAGACTTCGAGATCGTGACGCAGACGCCGGAGGTCGCAGGTAGCGCGCTCAAGGCGAAGCAGATCGATGGGCACGCGAACTTCGTCCCGTTCGGCGAGCTGTTCCCGTTCCGCGGAATCGCGCGCAAGATCTACGACGGAAGCTCGACCGGCGTGACGACGACCCACGGAGTGCAAGTCCGCTCCGATTACGCTGCGGAGTATCCCGAGATCGTCACTGCGTATCTCAAGGCGACGCTCGAAGCCGATCGCCTGTACCGTGAAAGTCCGGAAGAGCTGTCCGAGCAGCTCGCGAAGTGGACCGGTGTCGACGCCGAGGTCTACTACGCGTTTCACGGTCCACAAGGCATTCAGACGCGCGACTATTCGTTGAAGCCGGAGTACGTCACGGCAATTCGCAAGGCTCAGGAGTCTCTGAAAGTCTTGAAGAAGGTGACGAAAGAGATCGACGTCGACACTTACGTCAACGACAAGTTCATCCGTCAGGCCGCGCAGGAGTTTGGCTACGACTACGACGCACGGCTGAAGGACTACAAGGCGCAACCTTTCACCGGGAACGCGCTCGACACTTCGGCACCTGTGACAGATCCGCTGCAAGCGGGACAGATCTGGGTGCGCGGTGAACCGAAAGTTCGGCTGTACAGCACGGTGAAAGCAACGCTCGAAGCCGCAAAGAAGCTCCAAGACGATAACAAGGAGCTGCGCGTGGTGTTCGTCCACGATGGCAGCAGCGGCAACAAGCTGTTCGCGGACAAGGTTTGGTACGTCAAAAGCGAGAGCGGCTTGTCTGCGTTTCTGCTGAAGCCTGCCGCTGTTGCATGGGCGAAACAGAAGTCGGGTAGCGTCATCGACTACGAAGCTGCACGCAAGAGCGTTCAGTAAGGTCGGCTCGGTGGACAGATGATCGAACAGTCAGTCGCCAGCGCACTTCGTACTGAGGTTGCGGAGTCCGCCCCGCCGCCCGAGCTTGGCTCTGCTTCATCGCGAGCGTCGCATGGCGCTCGTTCGAAGCTCCTCCGCTCGTTTGTCATCGGCGGACTCTCGCTATCGATCTGGCTCGGCTTTTGGCAGCTCGCTTCGACCTACGATTGGACGTTCTTCTTTCGGTTCGACAACATTCCCGCGCCGACCGAAGTCGCTGCTGCAGTGACGGATCTCATCACCTCGCCGAAGTTCGGATCGCACGTCGGCAACAGCCTCCGCCGCATCCTGCTCGGCTACTCGATCGCGGCAGTGCTCGCAGTCGGTGCAGGCTTGTTGATCGGGCGCTTCCGGCTCGCGGCGCAAGCGCTCGTGCCGCCGCTCGAAGTGCTGAGGCCGATTCCTGCGGTCGCGTGGATTCCGATCGCGATTCTGCTGTTCGCTTCGGCCGAGCACAGCATGATCTTCATCACGTTCATCGGAGCGTTCTTTCCGATTCTCTTGAACACGATCCACGGCGTCGAGACGCTGGACCGCCGGCTCGTGTCCGCGTCGATCAGCCTGGGAGCGGGCCCGTTCGACGTGTTCCGCGAAGTGATCTTGCCGGGTGCGGCACCCTCGATCGTCACCGGTCTGAGCATCGGCATGGGCACGTCGTGGTTCAGTTTAGTCACGGCCGAGATGATTAGCGGTCAGTACGGCATCGGGTACTACACCTGGGAGGCCTACACGCTGCAGAACTATCCGAACATCGTGCTCGGCATGATCGCGATCGGACTGCTCGGTATGGGCAGCAGCTTCATCGTGAAGTGGAGCGGCCGTAAGTTGATGCCGTGGTTCGAGCCGGCGGCGAGTGCGACATGAGCCTCGAAGCGCTCGCACCAAGCGCAGGTTCGATCGCGCTCTCGAATGTCGAAGTGCACTTTGGCGAAGGCCGGCAAGCCGTTCGCGCGCTCGCGGGAATCGATTTGCGGATCGAGCCCGGTGAGTTCGTGAGCGTGCTCGGCCCTTCTGGTTGCGGCAAGTCGACGATTCTCGGTGCGATCGCGGGCTTCATGCCGGTGAGCGCCGGCGACGTTCGCGTCGACGCGCAGCGTGTCTCGGCGCCCGGGCCCGATCGCGGCATCGTCTTTCAGCAGCACACGTTGTTCCCCTGGAAGACGGTCACGCACAACGTGGAGTTCGGGTTGAAGATGCGCGGCATGTCGCGCTCGGAGCGGCAGAAGACGGCGCGCGAGATCCTCACGCACATCGGCCTCGGCGAGTTCCTCAATCACTACCCACATCAGCTCTCCGGCGGCATGCAGCAACGCGTCGCACTCGCACGCGTGTTGGTGAACCGTCCGCGCGTACTCCTGATGGACGAGCCCTTTTGCGCGCTCGACGCTCAGACGCGCTTGCAGATGCAGCAGATGCTGCTGGCGTTGTGGCACGAGCTGCACATGACGGTCGTGTTCGTGACGCACGATGTCGACGAGGCGTTGTTCTTGAGCGACCGCGTCATCGTTCTCACGCAGCGGCCGGCTGCGATCCGGCACGAGTTTGCGGTGAAACTTCCGCGCCCGCGCACGCACGAAGTGCTGACGAGCACGGAGTTCATGGCGCTCAAACGCGAAACGCTCGCCTTACTGTTGGAGTAGGCGAGCGTTTGCGAGTGCTCGAGTCGTGATTCGTGTGTGAGCGCTACTTGATGTTCGTCTCGTACGAACCGCCCTGCGGCTTCATCAAGAGCAGCGGCTTCCAGCGTTCGTCGCCTTCGAGGAACACCTTTTGGAAGGCGAGGGCGTACTTGCCCGACGTGCCTCCACCGGCATCGGTCGGACCGAACCAGTTGAAGTGTGTCACGCCGCCCGCGATCTGGATGAGCATCTTGGGAGTTGGCTCTGGGATGCCGCCGTAGACGCCTTCGGCCATCGCGCACGGAGCGACCGTGTCGGCATCGCCGCACAGGAGCAAGGTCGGAACCTTCACGCCCTCGCCGACGCCACCCCACGGTGCGAGGCCGACCGATGTCTTGAGCGTCGCGCGGCTGCCCGAAGCGATCGTCGTACCGCCGCCGCCCATCGAATAGCCGGACGTGCCGTAGCGACCGGCGAGCTTACCCGCGAGTGGACCACTCGTTGCCTTGTTCATCATTTCGAGCTCGTCGACCGCAGCCAACAGCTTCGTCGCGCGCAGATCCGGAAGATCGGCTCCCGTCGTCGTCACGATCACCGTCACGATGCCGTACGACGCGTACAGCGGCGCCCAGGATTCCATCTCGGGCCCAGTGTTCAAGAAGCCGCCGCACAACACGACCGCTGCAAACGGAGGCTCCGCATCGCCAGTCGGGTAGTAGACCGTGCCGGTCATGATCGGGGCCGACATGGTTTGATACGGACCTTTAGCCGTTGTCAGGCCCATCGGATCCGGCCCGTGACACAAACAGTCGCCGCTCGCGCAGCACTTGCCCGCGCCCATCGCCGGCGCACCAGCCGCGGCACCACCGGCTCCCGCCGTGACGGTCGCCGAACCACCTGTGCCACCAGCGCCGCTACCAGCTGCGACTACGCCGGTGCCCGAACCTGCAATGCCAGCTCCGGCGACGCCGCTACCGGCTGCAGCGCTACCCGCTACACCCGAGCCCGCAATGCCACCACTCCTGCCGGCAAGGCCGGAAGTCGGTGAGGTGCTGCCGGCAACGCCTCGACCGGCGATGCCAGTCGTGCCCGTGCCTGCAAATCCACTTCCAGTACCGGCGACTCCGGGAAACGCTCCCGCAGCTCCCGGACCCGTGGACGGATTGAGTGCTCCGCCCGTGTCGTCAGCGCCGCAACCAGCTGCCAAAAGGATTGCGGTGATGCTGACGAGCGCAGCTCTAACAGACGCCATACTCGCGTGCATGAAAGTTCTCCCACACCGGATATCGAAACCGATGTGTACGCTGTCCCAGCTTCGTACACGCGCGCAAGCATGATGAACTTTATCACCCTCAGTTTTGTCCTTCGCCCGGCAGCAATTGTTATGTCTTGGCAGGTGACGTCGGTTGGCTGGCGTGGATTGCGGCGCTCCGGCTTGGAAAGCTGCATGGCAACGATCGGCACGCCTCGCACTAGTCGAGGTGAAACTCACTTCGAGCGCTCAACTCAGGCTTCCTCACTGCGTACTGCAAGCACAGGGCAAGGCGCGTGACGCACGATGGTTTCCGTGACTGAACCGAGCACCGCACGCGCGAGAGCCGTGCGGCGATGCGTTCCCATGACGATCAGCTGATAGCCGTCGTTCGTCGCGCAGCGGAGGATCTCAGTTACCGGATCCCCGCGTTGAACGAGCGTCTGCACGCGTAACGCGCGCGCGGTCACATCGAGATGGCGGGCGACCTCGCGTTCGATGCTCGCTTGGATTCGTTCGAGCAGTTCTCGGGACGGGAGGTCGTAACCTGGAGGCAATGCGTAAGTGAGCGGGTGGTCGACGTACATGATCATGATCGAGGCTTCGTAACGGCGCGCGATATCGGCTGCGTACGCGATCGCTTCGTTCGATTGCTCTGAACCATCGAATGGCACGAGGATTTTCTGAATGGGTCTCATCGGGTGCTCCGAGCGTTCAACCTTACGGAAGCGCAGGTCGAGGGATGTGGAATCTCGGCCTTGAGAAAGCCGTGCCAGATTCGCAGCCGTCGCCCGTTGTTCGCGCTCAGCACAGTGTGTCTGCGCTTCGGACACTCGCGGTAACGTCAGTCAGCCGTGACGGCGACCGAGCACGAGCGGCTTTGGTTTGCTTGCAGCTCCGATTTCGTACGCCGTTGCAATTGATCGCGCGGCGCGCCTCCCGGGCGCGGCGTCCGCTGCGTGCACTTCCGCGATCACTTCGCCCTTGCGCACGCGGTCTCCCGGCTTGCGTTGAATCATGACGCCCACGCGGGGGTCGATCGCATCCTCCGCACGCGCACGACCGGCTCCGAGGGCCACACACGTGTGACCAACTTCGAGCGCGTCGATGTTGCGGATGAACCCTGCGCGTTCGGCGTGCACTAGAATGCGATGTGGCGCGTGTGCCAGTCGATCCGGTTCGGCTACGACGCGCGGGTCACCACCTTGCGCACGCACGACCGCCTGCATCACGGACAAGGCCGCACGCGATCGCAGTGCTTCCAGCAGCAAACGCCGCGCCGCGGCCTCGGTGCGCGCAAGCCCGCCGCGGCGCAACATCTCGGCACCGAGCACGAGCGTGCACTCGACCAAGTCTTCGGGCCCCGCTCCGAGCAACACCTCGAACGCTTCGCGCGCTTCGAGCGCATTGCCGACGGCGCGACCGAGTGGTGCATCCATCGCGGTGAACACCACGCTGACGGGCAGGCCCGCTGCGCGTCCGACCCGAATCAGCGAGTCCGCGAGTGTTTCCGCCGCCGCGAGCGACTTCATGAATGCACCGCGTCCGACCTTGATATCCATCACGAGCGCGTCCAAGTCGGTCGCTAGCTTCTTCGACAAGATGCTCGCGGTGATCAACGGAACCGAATCCACGGTCGCAGTCACGTCGCGCAGCGCGTATAGGCTTCGATCGGCCGGCGCGATGTCGCGTGTCTGACCCGCAAACGCGACGCCGATGCGCTCGACTTGGTGCGCAAACCGCCGCAACGGCAGACTCACACGAAAGCCGGGGATGGCCTCGAGCTTGTCGAGTGTGCCACCGGTATGCCCGAGCCCGCGACCGCTGATCATCGGGACACGTCCCCCGCATGCAGCTATCAGCGGCGCAAGGCACAGCGAAACCTTGTCGCCGACGCCGCCGGTCGAGTGCTTGTCGAGGCGCGGCCGTCCTCGCTTTGCGACCCGAACGCGCTTGCCGCTGTCGCGCATGGCTAGCGTCAGCGCGAGCGTCTCGGCGGGCGTCATGCCCCGCAGGACCGTCGCCATCGCGAACGCGCTCATCTGGTAATCGGCGACTTCGCCCGAGACGAAGCCGGCGATCAGCCAGCGGAGCTCCGCCGCCGTGAGCGGCAGGCCGTCCCGCTTGCGGGCGATCAGATCGGAAGCGCGGAAATCGGTCTTGCGAAATCGTTGGATCGGCATCACTACCGGGAAAAAGCTCGCATCCGCGCGGACTTGCGCGGGTGCCGCATCCTGCCACAGCTAAGCTTCGAACGAGACGCTCAAGCGCCGTTCGAAGGCCGCCTTCCGGCTCGTGGCCGCACGAAAATCGACTATGATGCTCGCGGCTCGGTTTGGGGAAATCGGCAAGTCGACGACGAGGACGCGGAATGCCTGAAGGTACGGATCTGTCGAAGCTGCGCGTGGAGCAGCACCGCCTCGCCCGGCGCGCAGAGTCTACGCAGTCGTTCGACTCGCTGGCTTGGTTCGTGCTCGCGGTCGTGGGCGTGCTGGTCGTCGCGACGTTCCGGGACTACGGCATCCCGTGGGACGGGCAGGGCGAAGCGGTCTTCGGCGGGCTTCTCCTCAAGTATTACGAGAGCGGGTTTCGCGATCTGTCCGCGTTCCAGTTCGTGAACTTCCGGTTCTACGGCGGTGGCTTCGAGCTTCCGGCTGCGATCCTTTCGCGCAGTTTGCCGTTCGGGGAGTATGCGACGCGACACTTGTTCAACGCGCTGCTCGGAATGGTCGGACTCGCTGCGACATGGCGGCTCGCGCGAACGCTCGGTGGCGCGCGCTCGGGCGCGCTCGCAGTGCTCCTGCTCGCGCTCAATCCGGGTTGGTACGGAAATGCGTTCATCAACGCGCGCGACGTTCCGTTTGCAGCCGGAATGACCTGCTGTCTGTTGTTCTCGCTGCGAGCGCTCGACGAGTTGCCACGGATTACCTGGCGCACGTGCGTGCTGTTTGGTGTCGCGCTCGGGCTCACGGTGAGCGTCCGAGTCGGCGGCGTGCTGGCCATTGGGTTTCTGCTCGTGCCGATCGCGTTGTGGCTCGTCGCTCGCGCTCGCAGCGGTGCCGCTCCGAGCGTCCTCGCGCGCGAGGTCTTGGTCATCGGGGCTTCGCTCTTGCAGCTCCTCGTGATCGCGTACGGCGTGATGGTCGTGTTCTGGCCGTGGGCGATTCAATCACCGCTGAATCCGCTGCGAGCGCTCCTGATGTTTTCGCACTTTCCGTTCGACGCGATGGTGCTCTTCGAGGGGAAACTCGTCCCCGCGAAGGCGTTGCCCGCGTCGTATCTGCCCGTGCAATTCGCAGTCCGAGCGCCAGAGTCGCTGCTGATCGGGCTTGCGGGAGCTGTGATCTTTGGCGTGCTCGCGCTTCGTGAAGGGCGCTGGAGCTGGTTGGAGACTCGCAACTTGCGGATCGTGACTGTCGTGTTCGCTGCGGTCTTTCCGTTTCTGTACTTCGCGATGTTTCGGCCGGTCGCATACAACGGCATGCGGCACTTTCTGTTCGTGATCCCGACGCTCAGCGTGCTCGCGGCGCTCGCGTTCGATCGCGCGCTGTCGGCGCCTTTGCGCTCCGCACGGATTGCTCTCGCGCTCGGGCTTGCGTTCGCAGGCATCGCTCAAGCGCGCGCGCTAGTTACGCTGCATCCAAACCAGTACACGTACTTCAACGCGTTCGTGGGTGGGCCACAGGGCGCGCAAGGTCGCTATGAGCTCGACTATTGGGGCACGTCGCTCGCAGAGGCGACGCACTTGCTCGTGCACGATTTGGAGTCGTGCAATCAAGACCCGGATCCCGGACAACCGCCGTTGAAAGTCTACGTGTGCGGCAACGTTTGGTCCGCATCGACGTACTTTCCGGCTTGGCTGTCGCCGGTCGAGCGCCTGGATCAGGCGGACTTTCAAATCGCGATCAACGACTTCTTTTGCAAACGTCCGCCGGGCAGTCGGCCCGTCGCGGGTGTTACACGTGCCGGCGCTTTGTTGAGTTGGGTCGACGATCTGCGGCCTAAAGCAGCAGCTGCGATCGGCGGGTTCGCACAATCGCGCGGGTTGGACTGCGGCGACGTGGTGCAGCGCGCGAAGCGCTGACTCAGTGTGTCGCGCGTCGCGCAGTTCGGTTTGCGCGTCCGCGATGGAACTGTTTTTATCTGGCCGCTCATGGGCGGACGCGGCTGTGTTGTAGATGCGAAGTCGAAATGAGGGCTGAGATGTTCAACTCGAGAGAACGTGCCATCGGGATTGCGGGCGCGGTCTTGATCGCACTTTGTGCCGCCTGCGGCGATGACGCTGGAACCTCGATGAATCCAGTTGAAACCGGCGGCGCCGGTGGTGCTGGCACTGGCGCAGCCCCAATCGCGGGGACGTCGGGTGGCACGGCGGGTCGCGCGACTGCAGCTGGAAGCGGCGCGGGTCGTGGCGCAGCTGGGAACGGCATCGCGGGTTCCGGTGGTGGAGCGGGCGGTGCCGGAACGGGCGCCGCTGGAGCGAGCTCGGATGACGATGCGGGCGTCCCACCCGCAGCGGGCGCAGCAGGAGCAGCCGGGAGTGCAGGTTCGAGCGGAAGCGCGGCCGGTGCGGGTGGTAGCGGCGGAACTGCTGCCGCAGCGACGTTCACCGAGGTCTACGCGATCTTCATGACCGGCTGTAACGGCCCGGCGTGTCACGTCGCTGCGACGCTCGCTGGAGGCGGGCTCGCGATGACGGACAAGATGACCACGTACACGAACCTCGTCGGAGTGACCTCCACGTCATGCGCGGCATTGAAACGCGTCGCCGCAGGCGATCCGGCGAACAGCACGCTCGTTGCGGCACTTGCGCACACGCGTGCGGCCAACTGCGGGAGCACACCCCGAATGCCGGAAGGCCGACCGATGCTTTCTGCAGCAGATATCGAGAAGGTTCGCGGCTGGGTGCAAGCCGGCGCGATGAACAACTAAACGGCTCTCAGTCAGTAGCCGTTGCGCGCGAGCGTTGCACAAAGCACCTCGGGATCGATCGCGCCCGGCAAGAGCTCGTTCTTCGTGACCGTGTTCAGCAGCGCGTTGGTGCCTTCGCAAAACAGGTGTGGCGGCCTCGCCGCGAGTTCGTTGAACGCGCTCGTGGGCGAGGTCTCGTTGCCGTAGATTCCTGACTCGTTGAAGATGCTGTACTGGCCGTACGCGCTGCCGTAGCTGCTGTACGCGTTGCAAACGCCGTTCGATTCGAACGGTTTGCTCGAAGCTTCGCCGAGGAACGTGCCGTTATCCGCGAGCAGCACGAGCGACATGCAGTGCACAGTGCTTGCGGCCGGCGCGGGTGTTTCGCCGCCGCTGCCATTCTGCGTATCAGTCTCGTGCGGCGGGTGCTCTTCCGCTGCGACTCGGTCCGATCCCGCATCCTCGCGAAGCTCGTGCGGTGTATCCAAGCTCGGATCGAAGGCGGCTGAACCTGCGACTGCGTCCGTGCTCGGGAGACGGTCGGATTCGCCCTGCGGACCCTCGTTCGAAGAACAGGCAGTCAGACCGAACATCAGGCACAGCGCAGCGAACCGGGGATGCATGCTTCTCGGAATTCAAGGCTACGCATGTGCAGGCTGCTTCGCGATGTGGTCTGCGGAGCGCTCGAACCCACTCTGAGCGCCGGCACGCCACGTAGGGGCACTGATGCCTCACCTACGGCGTCAACACACGCGCGGGCCCGCGTTTTTATGCCTTTCCGAGGTGGTCCACGGCTTGCAGACAGCACCCGGTGACGACGCCCGAAAGGCGTAGAAACACACGAGGAAATGCCACCATGAACCTGACAAAGCTAAGTTGTGTCACTCTCGTTGCGCTCGGCCTCGCAGCCGGCTGTTCCAAGGGCTCGTCGTCGAGCGAAGCCCCCGGTGCGAGCCAAGGCAGCGAGGCGACGCCAGCGGAATCCGGCATGCTGACAGACGGCCAAATCGTAGGGGTTCTCGCAGCTGTCGACGATGGCGAGATCCAACAAGCGCAAGTCGCGCTGACCAAGACGAGCAATACTCAGGTCCGCACGTTTGCGGACATGATGATCACCGAACATCAGATGTCCAAGCAGAGGGCTGCGGCGCTGATGGCGGACAACAAGATCGATCCAGCCCCGAGCGGGCCTTCGAACAAGCTGAAGACGAAGGGCGCCGCGACGCTCGACAAGCTCAACGCGGCTGACCCGAAAGACTTCGACTCGATGTACATCGAGGTTCAGGGCGACCAACACAAGGAAGTGCTGGAGTTGCTGAACGAGAAACTGATCCCGTCCGCCAAGGATCCGATGCTCCAACAGCAGCTGACGGCGACGAAGACGATGGTTCAACACCATATCGACATGGCGGACAAGATCGATCTTTGAGCCGCGCACGTCGTAACGAATGCCGTACACCGGCCAACTTCCGGTGTACGGCGGAACGCCGGCGAAGCTACGACACTTACGCCTTGATTACGCCTTCGCCTTGTATCCGCCCGCGAACGGCATCTGGCGCCAGGCTTCGAGCGACGTCGTGAGTAGGTCTGCGAGCGCGGGAAGTTTTGGAATCAGCGAGTGGCAGGCCACGACTTGCAGCATGCGCAGCACGTTCATGATGCTCAGCAACTCGTGGTCGACGCGGCGTAAGCCCGCGCGCATCGCGGCTTGATCGTACGTGTCGACTGCACTCGGGGGCTGCATCGTCAGATCCCACTCGACCGGACCGAGTGTCACATCCTCGAAGTCGGAGTGAAGCAGGCCGGTTTTAGTCTCGATCAGATTGAACCCGGGTGAGTCGCCGTGCAGTGCTTGCGTCGTGACGCCGGGAAACGCTGCTGAGAACGAACCGCGGCTCATCACGACGGGGGCGAGCAACTGCCATTCGCGCTTTGCGCGATCGACGTCGCTCGCTCCGAGCAGCTCCGGATGATGTTCGAGATAGCCGAGACCGTTCGAGACGCTCATCGATAACGGCAGCAGAAACTGAAGCGGCGCAGGATAGTCGCGCAGCGCTGCGTGCAGACCCGCGACCACAGGACCGCGCGCGTCGTAGTCGGGTTCGCGCGTCGCGTCGACTTCGACCCACTCCCAAAACGTCATCGAGAATCCGTCGCGCACGACTGGTACGCGCGGCACCAGTGGGCTCGGCCGCACGACGGGTTGCCCGCGATCAGCGAGCCAAGCGACCGCTGTGAGCTCGCGGGTTTGACGCGGCGTCTGCATCGATAGCTCGAAGCCATCCGGCAGTACGACTGGCACGCGTACGGCGACGGGCGAGGGTGCGAGGTGAACTACGACTGAAAACGCATCGTGAACGATAGTCGGATCGTCGACAGTCAGACCCAACTCGCGCCCGGCTGCAGTTGCAGTCGCCAGCGCGCGCTGCGAGCGCGCCGCGAGTTGATCGGCAGTGAGCAGGGGTGTCGAGGACATCGGCGCAGTCTGCCAGCGCTTGGACCGCCTCGCACCCTAAAAATCGCCGAGTTTACCTCGGCAGTAATCGCCGCCCAGCCGGTGTGAACGCATCGTCGATTCAGCGAAAATACGAAGCAGACGAGGCCATGGCTGCACTCGCCGTCGCGCACATGCGCAGTGTCAATGTCGGTCCAGCGATCGTCCGAATGTCTCGAGAAGAACGACGACACGCTCAGGCCGTTCGGAGGACCCGATGGCTTACCCAGCAGGGTCACACCCCTTCCGCCAAAGCAAAAGCCGCCGGCCGCTGTCAGCTGCCGGCGGCCTCGCGCACGAGCTAGCTCACTGCAGGCGCCAACTCTTGTCGATGTACCTCTGATGGCCCAGCTCAGTGACCTGAATGACCGCACGGTAGGGATCGGCTTCAGTCACGTACGTCTTGGTTTCCAGCGGCAACTTCTCGTAGTCGGGCCCGCCCTCGAGCGCTTCGACCAGCACGCGGCCATCGAGCTGGCTCGCATCGAGGCCCTGCAGCGCGAGGATCGTCGGCGCGATATCGACGTTGCTCGATGGCACGCGGTTCACGATCGCATCTTTGAAATCTGCGCCCCAGGCAAACCACGTGTTGCGCACGTTCCACGGACTCATGCTGCCGTGCCCACTCGCGTTGCCCGTGACAGGGCCTGTCTCTTCGCCGAGCTCCGTATCGGTGCCCGGGGTGCCGAACACGTTCTTCTCAGAGCTCCAATCGAACGTGACGATGATGTCCGCGCCGCGCACGGAGTTGTCGAGGTGGACCAAGTCGATCGAAAACGTGCCCGGCAGCGAGCCTTGCGGGCAGGCAGCGCCGCTGCAGCTTTCAGCGGCAGGTTTCGTGAACACTACGCCGGTGAAGGGCTGCGCCTGCAAGTGCTGCACGATCGCTTCGATCCGGTCGGCCGAGCGCTCCTTGACGTGAATCGCAGCGACGTGACCGCTGCTGGCGATGACGACGTCTTCGGATCCTTCCGCGGATTTGAGGCCCGCGTCGATCAGCGACCCTTCGAGATTCACCGTCGCGGTGTGGACGCCGAACCCGTGATCGGACACGACGAAGATGTTCGTCTCGCGATCCAAGCCGAGATCGCGAAGTTTCGCGAGGATCAGGCCGATGTTGCGATCGTCATTTTGAATCGCAGCCGTGCCCTCGGGCGACCGCGTGCCGAACTCGTGATGCGAGCCGTCCGGCTCGGTAAACCAGTTCAACACCACGTCCGGCTTTACGTCCGAGAGCACGTACTCCCGCAACACGCGCTCGGTCCAATCGACGGCAGCACTGCCGCCCATCGGATCGTCCTTCGAAGGGGGCGCACCGAACTTTTCGAGAATCGCGGCATTCACGGAGTCGGGATAAGCGACGCGGCCGTCGCTGTCCTCCAGATAACCATTCACCAGCACACCGACGCCTTGCTCCGCCCGATGGTTGAGCAAGTAGGCGCTGCCGGAGGAACCCGAGCTGACGGCTGCAAGGGTCTTCCCTGCGGCGTGGAGGCGCTCTGCCAGGGTCTGGACGAACAAAAGCTTACCTTCGCTTACTTTGTCGAGTTGTGTCAGCACGCGCCAGTCGCCCGTATTCAGATCACCCGTCGGATCGATCTCGGGAATGAAGATGCTGTTGCCTATGACGCCGGCGTGTCCGGGGTACATTCCGGTCGCGATCGACGGCGAGTTCACGCGCGTGACCGTCGGAAACACCGAATGGCCGTTGGCAAAGCTCACACCGCCTTCTCGCAATTGGTGCAGGTTCGGCGTGTCGGTCGGATTGATCAGGTCCGGCCGCATGCCGTCCAGCACGAATACCAGCGTCAGCTTCGCGCGGCTCGTGACCGCTTTCTGCAAGAGACTTTCGGTGTACTGCGCGATCGGCGACAATACGGGCGCGGGCCTGGCGCCCTCGGGGGTGTCGAGCGCCGGTGACTTTTCGGCGAGCGACGGCGACTCGCGGTGCAGCTCGGGATTATTCGCGCAGGCGGGGGTCGCGAGCAGAGTCAGGATCAAACCAGTAGACGTTAGTCGTGGCATGACATTCCTCGGATGAATGAGGCCGCGACCGGAGTCACGGCATGATACTCGCGCAGCGGCGCGCGAGCGCGACCTTGGTACCGGCGATCGGTGACTGGCCTGCGGACGTTCGCGCTCGCCCCCGCAACTTCCTCGCGACGAACCTGCGCCGCTAACGCGCGTTCGAGCAAGTGCGCCACACTCGACGACCCCGCAACGTGCTATTTTGGTGCAGATGCCAGTCGCAAACTACGGAACCTGGGAGTCGCCGCTCACGAGTGAGGTGCTGGCCCGTGGCAACGTGCGCTATGGCTCGCTCGAGTTCGACGCGGCCGGATCGTTGTACACGACCGAGCTGCGGTCGCTCGAAGAGGGCCGCACCGCGATCGTGCGCATCGCGCGCGATGGAACTCGCGAAGACGTGTTGCCTGCACCGTTCAGCGCGCGGTCTCGCGTGCACGAGTACGGGGGCAGAAGCGTGCTGGTGGGCCGCGATGTGTTGTACTTCACGTCGCAAGCAGATCAGCAGTTGTATCGGATGCCGTTTGGCCGGGAGCCGCAGCTGCTCACGCAGGGCACGCCATCGACACGGTACGCCGAGCCGATCGCGGATCCGAAGCGACCGCGGCTAATCGCAGTGGCGGAGCGACACGGTGAGGCGCGCGAGCCGCAGAACTTTCTCGCGCAGATAGACCTCGCGAGTGGTGCAGTCGAGCCACTGGTTTCCGGTCGCGCGTTCTATGCGGCGCCCGCGTTCTCGCCCGATGGAAGCACGCTCGCGTTCCTGTGTTGGGATCACCCGCACATGCCGTGGGACGGGGCGGAGCTTTGGATCGCAAAACTTTCGGCGACTGGCTCAGTCTCGCAGCTGCATCGCATCGCGGGTGATCACACCGGGTCGGCGCTTCAGCCCACCTACGCGCCCGATGGCACGCTCTACTTCGCGTTCGAGGCCGACGGTTACTGGAACTTGCATCGGCTCGGTGCGAAGGGCATCGAACGCGTGACGACGGTGCGCTCGGAGCTCGGTGCGCCCCTGTGGGCGCTCGGCGCAACACACTGGGCGTTCGTCGATGCGCGAACCGTCGTGGGCATTCACTTTGAACGCGGTCGCGCGCGTTTGTCGCGGATCGATGTCACGAACGGTGAAGTCAAGTTCATCGCGGACTCGCTCCCGTACCTCGGGCAACTCGCCGTGCACGGGCACGACGTCGTGGTTGCGACCGGGTGGTCGGGTTCGGGCGCTGCGCTCGTGCGTGTGTCGCTCGACGATGGAACGCAGACGACGCTCGCGAACGCGCATGCGGGTTTGCTCGAAGACGCGGATGTGTCGTCGCCGGAGCCGGTCGAGTTTCGGACTTCGCACGGCGAGACTTCGTTCGGCTTCTTTTACGCTCCGCGCAATCAGCGGTTCACAGCGCCGAGTGGAACACTTCCGCCGCTGATCGTCGTCGTACACGGCGGGCCGACTGCGAGCACATCGACGGCGCTGAGCCCGACCGTTCAGTTCTTCACGACGCGCGGGTTTGCGCTCCTCGATGTGAACTATCGCGGCTCGAGCGGCTACGGGCGCAAGTATCGCGATCGCTTGTACGGGCAGTGGGGCGTCATCGATGTGGAGGATTGCCTCGCGGGGGCACGCTATCTCGCGGAGCAGGGCCGGGTGGATGGTGCGCGTCTGTTGATTCGCGGTGGCAGTGCGGGCGGCTATACGGTGCTGCAAGCGCTGCAAGGCGAAAGCGTGTTTGCTGCCGGTGCGTGTCACTACGGCATCAGTGACCTCGAGGCGCTGACGCGTGATACGCACAAGTTCGAGTCGCACTACGATCGGTTTTTAGTCGGGCCGTATCCGGAACGGCGGGATCTGTTCGTGGCGCGTTCGCCAATCCATCACGTCGATCGCATCGCGCGGCCCGTCGTGTTCTTTCAAGGCTTGGACGACAAAGTCGTGCCCGCGGACCAAACCGAACGCATGGCTGTCGCGCTTCGCGCGCGCGGCGTTACGGCCGAGTACCACGGCTACGCAGGCGAGCAGCATGGGTTCCGCAAGGCGGAGACCATCCGGCACGTGTTGGAGACCGAGCTGGTGTTCTTTCGAAAGATTCTCGGGCTCAGCCCGTGAGGCGGCGCCGCTGTGGGCGGCGCCCAGCTAACGTGAGGCTCCACTCGCGCTCGGAATGAAGGCGTGAATGAGCGGGTTGCCCAAACTGATCCAATCAGGGAGGCCGCACATGCATTGCCCGCGCTGTGAGACGAATCAGCTGGACGAACGCGACCGAGATGGCGTGACTGTCGACATATGTCGCAGTTGTCGAGGAGTGTGGCTCGATCGCGGGGAGCTCGAAAAGCTGATCGCGCGAACTACGGCGGAGCTCGATGAGTACGAGCAGCGTCCGCAGGTCATGTTCGAAAAGCCACCGAGCCAATCGTACAGCCAGCCGTATCGCCATGATGACCCGTATCGGCACAAGCATCGTCGCAAGAAGAGCTGGGTCGAATCGCTTGGAGACATCTTCGATTGAGGGCGCGGGGTTAGCTGTCCTGCGTTCCGTGCACGACTTCTGCGCGCTCGATTCGCTCTAGGCGAAACTGGCGAGGCTCGTTTTTGTCGAGGTCCAGGCAGTTCAACAGGGTTTCGCTTCGTTCCATGACGACGCTTTGCAGTCGGACGTGGCGCGTCGTCGTCTCGCGGCTGCCGGCGTAGCGAATCTGCAGCGTCGCATTCTCGAACCATGCTTGTTCGAGTGCGCGGCGGACTTGTGGGCTTGCGGTGTGTGCCGGCACGCCGATGAACTTCAGCGTCTTCATGTGTTCGAGGAGCTGGCGTTGCGATGAAGTCGATAGTGCTGCGCGGACTTTGTCCAGCGCGGAATCGAGCGCGGTTGTGAAGGGGATCACGCGCATGTTTGCGAGCCAGCCACAGGCTGTGATCAGCAGGGCGGCTTCGCGTGGGCTGAAGTTCACGGGGGGCAGCGAGTAGCTGCGGTCGAGAACGATGCCGCCGCCGCGCCCGCGCTCGGCGTTGAGTGGGATCGAGGATTCTCGAAGCGCATCGAGATCGCGGAAGATCGTTCGAATGGTGACTTCGAACCGTTCGGCGAGCTCGGCCGCGGTGACGCCGGTGCGGCGTCCTCGGAGGTACTCAGCAATCGCAAAAAGCCGCTGGCTGCGCTGCATTCGCTAAATATGACATAAGCTGACATCGGTGCGAGCTAAGCCTTTGCGAGTCCTAGAAAGGAACAGCTCATGAATCGACAATCGCCGACTTTGACTCTGTGTGAGCTCTCGGATCCCGGTATCGAAGGTATCGAGAGTTACTCGCCTTTTTGTGTGAAGACCCATCGCGCGTTGCGTTATGCCGGGTTGGCGTATGAGCGGCGTTTTGGGCAGGCGCCGGCGGATTTCAAGGAGTGGAATCCGACGGGCCAGGTGCCGGTGCTTCTGGTCGGGCATGAGCCGGTGACAGATTCGACGCGCATTTTGGAGCGGATCGAGGCGATGACGGGTGCGTTCACGCGTGAGCTCGATGCGCGGGAGCGGGCGGAAGCGTGGCTCTGGGAGGAGTTTGCGGACACGGCGCTCTACGGTTTTCTGGTGAGTGCGCGATGGGCGTTCGATGAGAACTGGGTGTTGTTGCGGTCGGCGTATTTCGGGGAGGCGCCGTGGTTCGTGCAGAAGTTGATTGCGCCGAGTTTGCGGCAGAAGGTGATTCGGACTTTGGTTGCGCGCGACGTCTGGCGGCAGGGCCGGGAGGCTTGTTGGTTGCGGTTTTTGAAGGCGTTGGATGCGTTGAATGCGCGTGCGCCTGAGGATGGGTTTTGGGTGAGTGAGGCTGTTTCGGTTGCGGATGTTGCGATGTTTGGGCAGCTGCAGAGTTTTCGGACTGGGTTGACTCGTGGGCATGCGGAGGAGTTGTTGTTGCGGCCTCGGTTGGTTGCGTATTTGGATCGGGTGGATGCGGCTACTCGGTCGGTGCGTGGTGTTTCTGAGGTTCGTGTGCGCCGCTCGCCGCTGCGGTCTAGGGCTAGTGCTAGCGCGGCTTGAGTTGGGTTCGTGATCGGTTGCTTTCGCTTGTTGACGGTCCTCTCGGAGAGGAACATCGGGCTCGGGATACGGTGTGTTTGCGTCGGTGATCGGCCGCTCTCGTCGACTGACGGTCCTCTCGGGGCGGAACATCGCGCTCGAGACACGGCGGCTTGCAGATGCACCGGCCCCAGTCGCTTCCTCTACGGTGCAGCAAGCCGCCTCTCGCGCCGTGCCAACGGTCGTATACGCTTCAAGCCGTTGTCACGGCGCGACGGTCCCGATCGCGATGTTCCGCCCCGAGAGGACCTCGCGTCATCGTTGCTTTCGACAGCAGGCGGGCGGGGCTAAACATCGCCGAACGCGATGTTCCGCTTCGAGGGGCTTTTCGTCATCTCCGCGTTGATTCGCTGCGTGATCTGGTGTTCATCGGCGTTAGACCGGCCAACTCGAGGGCTTCTCCTGGAAGTACCAGACTGCTTGTCCGGGTGCGGACCAACGGGGTAGCTCCAGGATTCGGGAGAGTCTTGCTGCACATTTTTCCGGGGATTCCCAACGCCTTTTCACGAAGTCGATGAACTTTCCGAACACGCCCGGCCTCGCACCTAGGTCGGTGCGCACGACTCCCGGATGCAACACTAGAAAGTCAACGCTGGGATATTCTGCCGATAACGCTCGCGTCGTTTCGGCGAAGTGGCGCTTCGTACTGGCGTAGGTGCGGAAAGCCGAAAAGTCTCGACCCGACGGAGTGCGCTCGGGATCGAACTTGCCCGCGGCGATCATGCCTGCGCTAATGACCATCACGCGGCTGAGCTTGTCTGCAGCCAAGAGCGGCGACTGGAGTGCGCTCGGTCCTGCGTGATTCACGGCGTATGCGCGTTCGAAGCCGTCGGCGGTGAGCTCGCGCCGCGCCGGCCAGAGCCCGGCATTGTGAACCAGTATCGCGCCCGGCTGGATCAGCGCGGCAAGTTCGGCACCGAGCACTGTTGCTCTAGTAGCCGAGCTCAAGTCGGCTGCGAATATCCGCGCATCGCGACAATGTGCAGCGACATCCTCCAACTTGGCTGCGTCGCGTGCGATCAGGAATAGGCGAGTATCGGTGCGTTGCCCCAACTCGAGTGCAAGAGCGCGTCCGATGCCGCGGGACGCGCCGGTGATGATGATCTCTCGCATGTGGGAAAGCATGCCGGAACTCGAGTGGCGTTCACACCTCGAGAGGGCTCGAGTTCGACGGTGGCTCGCAGGTACCCGCCGGAAAGTTTCAGGGTTGGTCTGCCTGCGGGTACGTCCAGTCTGGGTGGCGAGCCGTGTGAACGGCACGGCTGGGAGCTTGAGCGAAGGGCGGCGTGAACGGAGCGGCCGGGAGGTTGAGCGAAGTGCGGCGTGAACGGCACGGCTGGGAGCTTGAGCGAAGACGGCTACTCGAGGCCGGCTTCGGACGAGATTCACGCGAATCGTGTGCGCGGTGTTGAAGGTCGAATCGTTCCGGCGCGCTTGGCAAGAAGCTGGGTCTGGAACGTGTCGAAATATTCGCCGGCTGACCGGTGCCGCTGATGGCTGCGAGTGAGCCGCGATCGCGCCCTCGCTGATACGGGCCGAGCTTGCGACTCGGTGCTGTGCGCTCGGGGTCCACTTGCACTCCAAGCGGTGGGCGTGATCGCGCCCTAGCTGACACGGCGGACGGGCACGCGTCCGCGTGCTTGCCGACGTCGCGACGCCTGGTTGGGAATTGCCGCGGGCCGAGCTTTGCGCGCAGCAGCGTCGTTGCACGCCCTAAGGTTCGCGGGAGCATGATCGCGACGGATCTCGCTGCGAGCTTAGCGGCCGCGCTTCGCTGGTACTCTAATCGGTGGGCGTGATCGCGTCCTAGCTCATACGGGGCGGGCTTGCGCCTGCGTGCTGTGCCGACGTCGCGACGCCTGGTTGGGAATTGCCGCGGGCGGAACTCTGCGCGCAGCAGCGTCGTTGCGCTCTAATGTTCGTGGGCGCATGATCGCCGTGGAGCTTGCTGAAAGCTTAGCGGCCGCGCTTCGCTCGCTGGGGTCCGCCCCATAGCTCCGCCCAGACCTGGGGCTGACGCGGGTGACGCGGGTGACGCCGGGCACGCGGGACGCGGGTGGGCCGCGCCGCGATCGAGGTCGCAGACAAAACGCGGTGGTTCGTTGTCATGCTTGGCGTCGCATATTGGGGGCGTCGGGTCTGGAACGTGTTGAAATGTTCGGTGGCTTACTCGTGCCGCTGATGGCTGCAGGGTGGTTTCGCGCGTTGTGCTTTGCTCATCGGACGGATGGACGTGTAGTCGCGTTGTTGTGATCGATTGTCGATTTTTTGCGATTGCGCTTGATGACGCTTGACAGGTTTTCGATGCCTTCTTGCACGCTGCCGCAGCCCTCAGCAGCAGACGCCGTTGCTTGCTCGAGATGGGCGTCCTTGCCGCGCTCTTGGATTTTATGATCGCGCGAACCAAAACGCGTGCACTCGCGGCGTATGGCGCAACGTCGGAGCTCGAAAACACCCATGTTATAGATGTTTTTTGCACTGGGGGAGTCTCATGGAAGAACTCGAGATTGTTAAACAGCTGACTAACGATGAACTGGTTCTGTGCGTACGTCACTGCGTTCGGGAAGACCGACGCGTGACTGCTCAACTGCTCGCGCACCTGGGTGAGATCGAAGCGCGAGGGTTGCACCGAGATCTCGGCTATGAATCGATGTTCGAGTACGCAGTTCGCGTGCTTCATATGTCGGACTCCGAAGCAGGGCTGCGACTTCACGCCGCACGCTTCGCTCGCAAGTTCCCCACCTCACTTGAAATGCTGAGTCGCGGCGAGCTGCACCTGACCGCAATGAAGCTACTCGCTCCGGTGCTCACGCCGGAGAACGCCGAGCTGATGAATATGGCGTGCCTCAAGACTAAGCAGGAAATCCAGCTGCTGATCGCAAAACATTGTCCTCAGCCCGATGTACCTGATGCCGTGCGCCGGTTGCCCACCGCGCGTTCTGCGAACGCGACGCCCCGTAGCGCTTTCTCGGTAGTCGCCGACGGCGAGAATGCTGCGGCGCGGCTCCCTGACGACGGAACCACTGCGTTACGGCCTAGCGCTTTCACAGTGCTCGCCGACGGCGAGTACTCGGCGGAGAGACGCCCTGACGACAGAACCGCTGCATTGGGATTGACTCCCGCAACAGACGCAACACGCGCCGGTGTCCAGACGGTGATCAGTGCAAGCAACCTGGGTCAGCCCACGACGACGGCGCCGACCTGCCTCGCACGATCGGAGGTCGACCGCGGCTCCGGAACGAACGAACGCCCACGGCTCGTTTCGCCGGTCACACACCCTTCCAATCGCGAACCCGCGCTACCCATCAGCGAAGGTCGCTACAAGATTCGGTTCACCGCTGGCCAACGCGTGCGTGATTTTGCTGCAAGAGGCCCAAGACCTGTTTCGCAATCAGCTACCCAACGGCGATATCGAGGTGCTCTTCGAACGCGCGCTATGCTGCTCGTGTCCGAACGTAAGAAGCAACTCTACGCGCAAACCGATAAGCCGCGCGGTTCGTCGGAAGCGACTTCGAAGCCGAATCCGAACTCGCGACATATTCCCAATACGATTAAGCGTCGCGTGTATCTACGCGACAAAGGCCAATGCCGTTTCGTGAGTCCAACCGGTGAACGGTGTTGTGCGCGCAGTCGTCTCGAGTTTCATCACATCCAAGCATTTGGGCTCGGCGGACCTCCGACCGAGAAGAACATCGTCCTGTTCTGTCGTGCTCACAATGCTTTGATGGCCGAGCGCGACTTCAGTCGCGAACATATCCAACGCTGCATCGAGGCCAGTCGCGCCGCGAGAACTCGGGGCTCAGCAACGATGAGGCCGAGCGTTCAAGCAACACCACAACGCACGCATGTGCGACCCACGCACGCGACCGCTCCCAAACTGCCGCAACTCAGTACACCTCAGTACAAATCAACACGGTCCGGAATTGCCGAGCGGCGCGAGCGCAACGCTGGCCTCAACCAACCGTGCGCACGAAAAACCGGAGTCAGAACATGGGGCCGGATAACCAACCCAACGGCTCCATGACCAACGACCTACAGCTGCTCCGTCAACGTTTTGGTGCAGCTAGTTAGCTCGTCTCGAAGATCGCGAGCAGTGTGGCTCCGGGTGCACGCGCGGTAAGGCGAAGTCCCTGGAGCGCGTACGAGCACGACAAACTCAACCCGCACCTACGAACGTACGCAACCGATCGTTGAACTCGACCTGACGCGGGACCGCGTGTCCCGCTCCCGGCAACACCCAACGCTCCGCTTCTAGCCGCTCACTCAACGCATCACTCGAACGCTCTATCGCCGCATTGTGCGCGCCCGAACCTATCGCTATCCGCAAACCACTTCGCTTCAACCTCTCGATGTCGATTCTTGCTTCACCTGGATCTCGGAAATTGCGCGCCAGTCGCTCCGTTCTCGCGGTCTGCGGATGACCGTCCGGCAACGCTGCCAACGCTAGAAACGCCGCTCTCGCCTCCGGCGCACCATTCGCAAACGCACGTCCCAATGCCGCTAACTGCTGCAGCTCCAGATCATCCGGCGTCAACGACCACAACGGCGCCTCCAACACCACCAACGACCCAAATCGCTGCGGCGCAATCGTCGCAGCCACCATCGCACTGACGCCGCCGTACGAATGCGCCACGACATGCGCTCGCTCCGGCATCACACGCAATAAATCGAGCACGTCCGCACCCCAATCCGCCCGCGGCGCACTAACACTCGGCGAACAGCCACGCCGCCACGGAATGCGTAACTCGAAACTCGACGCCAACGCATGCTGGCGCGACCACGTCATCTCCGGACCGCCACCCCCGTGCCACAACAACACGCGCGGGCCACTCGAGCCGAGATCGCGATAGGCGAGATCGACGTCGCCGCTCGGAGCGGCACCGGCAACCAACGCATCGCACAATCGAGTGTCGGCCCCCGCAGCCGACCACGCTGCCTGGCTCAGCCACGGTCCTGCAGCATTGATCATGCGCGCGATCGCCTCCAACCCCTCACCCGACAGGTTTCCGTTCTCCACGACATCCAGCTCGTTCGCGACGCTCAGCTCCGCGAGCTGCCTTCGCATCTGCTCCGATGCACTCCAATATTCGCCACTGAAGCGGTCGCGCATTTCGCACGTGCCGACGCTCGCCCAGACAGCGGATGAATCCGCGTCCAATAACGCGCGCTGATGCGCGCGATCCAACGCACAGTACGCGTACACAATCGCTTCAGCCTCGTCTCCAATCGCGTCGCGCAGCACCTCCCGATTCGCGACGCCAAACAGCGGAGTCGGGAACCCTTGCGTGCCGTAGGCCGCATGACACAGACCCGCGACAACGAGCTCTCGCCCACCACCCCACGACTCGAGGCGGCGTGCCGTGCGCCGCAGATGCGCGAGCAACGTCCCGCCTGGATGCGGAATCGTTTCAGCGCCCCGCGCACCGAGCAACGCGATCAAGTCCGGGTAGTTGCTCTCGAGGTGAGTCTGCGAATCATGCATCATGACGAGCTCCTGAATGCAGCAGCGACCCGGCGAATCGATTCAGCGCCCCGCGCAGCGCGCACGCGATCGAGTCCGGGTAGTCGCTCTCGAGGTCGGTAGGCGCATCCCGCATCGACGAGCTCCCGAGTGCAGCGACCCGGCGAATCGATTCAGCGCCGTGCGCAGCGAGCAACGCGATCGAGTCCGGGTAGTCGCTCTCGAGGTGGGTAGGCGAATCCTGCGTCATTGCGAGCTCCGAGTGCAGCGATCTCACTCCAAAGCTCAGCTCACGAGCGGCATAAGTCAATCCGCGGATTCGTTGTCATGCTATAAGCAATAGCTTATGACGCTGGACGACCTTCGCAGCCTGATCACCGTCGCGGACTGCAAGAGCTTCAGCGCCGCCGCTCGCCGCCTGGGTTGCAGCCAACCCGCCGTCAGCCAACACATTCAGCGGCTCGAGCGCGAGCTCGGACTACCGCTGTTCGAACGTCAATCGCGCGGTGTCGTGCCCACGGCCGCCGGCGACTTGCTCGTTCGTGCCGCGGCCGAATCACTCAGCACGCTGGACCACGCGGTTCATCGATTCTCCGCGCTGCGCGACGGCCAGGCTGGCTCACTCGCAATCACGACGGGTGGCACGACCGTCAATCACTTCATGCGCGACGCGGTCAAACAGTTCCGCCGAGCATTTCCTCGCGTGAAGATTCAGTTTCGGGGCGCGACCTCGTCGGCCGAATGCATCGAAATGTTGGTTCGCGATCCGGTCGACCTCGCATTCGTCACGATCGGCGATCACATCGACGGCGTCCGGCAACACCCAGTGCTCGAACTCGACTACGTGCTTCTCACAGGCCGCGATCATCCACTCGGGAAGCGCGCGAGACTTCGGCTTCAAGACTTACAGGGCCTGTCCTGCATCGGTTTGATCGAAGGCACGACCTCACGCAGTCAGCTCGCGAGCTCTCTCAGCCGGCAAAGCGTCACACTCGAAACGGCGATGACCGTCTACGATTGGGACACCGCGATTCACCTCGTAGAGCTTGGCTTAGGAAGCACGATCGTGCCGAGTTGGCATGCGCACGCATCTGCGGCGCGCGCGGCGGTCGTAGCGATTCCAATCGCGGGGCTCGATCCGATTCGCGTCGGGTGGGCGATGCGTGAGTCCTACGAGTTGCTGAAGCCCGCACGCGAGTTCATGCAATTGTTGAAAGACGATCTGAAGTCGAAGCCGACGCAACTCGGTGTGCGAGTGTTGCCAGCGCCGCGCTCTGGCCGGGGCGCCGCAAAGGCTCCTGTCTAGTATCACTCGGCAAAAGCGGGGCAACAGTGCGCCACACCATGTGCCTAGCGTGGCGTCGGTGCTGATTGCCACGCCGTACCGCGCGTAAAACGCGCGCAACTGGTTGGGCATGGGGCTTGCTCATGTGTTCGTCGTCGCCTGCAGAGCGCATGCGAACATTCGGAGGACAGAGACCATGTTGATGAGACGCGAACATGAACGGATGAGCGGCGCTGCTTCGGCGGTGCTCGGCGGAGTCTTCGTGATCGCGGGCCTGGCGCATGCGACCGACGGCTTCACGGACAACGTCGCGCGCGCACTGCCCTCGGCGATCCTCGGGATCATTGCAGGTGTAGCGCTGCTCGTAGCGGCGTTCGGCCTGCTGTCGAATCGGTATTGGGGTTGGAAGGCGGGCGTGGGCGCTCACATCGTAGGGATCGTGATCGTGCTGATCGGCCTATTCAGCCTGATGGCGGGCTACGGCGACGATCGACCGAGCTTGGCGATACCGAGTGTCATGCTGGTGCTGCTGGTACTGAGCTTCGTAGCGCTCTGGCGTTCGCGTCCGCGAAATCCGATCCGTCGGATGCAGCACGAGGTAGCAGCGAAGTTGTACTGACGGTTTCGAGCCCAGCGCGCGCCGCTAAGGGCGGCGCGCGCGCTCGACGTCTGGGTGTCCCGTTCGTGGCCACTAGCCTGCCTTCAGCGCCATGCCTGGGCATGTTGCGGTTGGCTACCTGAAGCGTGCCGCGTGTAGAGATGACGCGAGGTTCTCTCGGGGCGGAACATCGCGATCGGGACCGTCGCGCCGCGACAACGGCTTGAAGCGTATACGACCGTTGGCGCGGCACGAGAGGCGGCTTGCTGCACCGTAGAGAAAGCGACCGGGGCCGGTGCATCTGCGAGCCGCCGTGTCTCGAGCGCGATGTTCCGCCCCGAGAGGACCGTCAGTCGACCGAAAGCGACTGATCGCGAACGGCGATGTTCCGCCCCGAGAGGGCCGTCAGCATTCGAAAGCGTCTGATCACCGACGCCCGTTTCTCCCTCGAGCTGAGCTATCGTGATCACCGGTGGACGATCTCGCACCCGAAACCCCTGCAACCCCCGCGGACCCCACTGCCGATCCCGCGCCCGGCGCCGTACTCGTCTCCGTACGCGCCCTCAGCAAACGCTTCTCCGAGTTCGTCGCACTCGATTCACTCGACTTCGAACTCCGCGCTGGCGAAGTAGTTGGCCTCCTCGGACCCAACGGCGCCGGCAAAACCACCACCCTCAAACTCCTCCTCGGCCTCCTCCGACCCTCCGCAGGCACCGCACAAATCCTCGGCTTCGACTGCACCCACGACACCCTCCGCGTCAAAGAACGCGTCGGCTACACCCCAGACGAACCACAGTTCTACGACTTCCTCACCGGCCGCGAGACCCTCGACTTCACCATCAGCGCACGCGGCCTCGCACCTGAACCCGCCTGGACCGCACTCACCCAAAACATCGAGCTCTTCGACTTCGAACAACAACTGGGCGCCCTCACATCGTCGTACTCGCACGGCATGAAGAAGAAGCTCGCCCTCCTGTGCGCACTCGTCCATCGACCACGCGTCCTCCTCCTCGACGAGCCAACCAACGGCCTCGACCCCCCAACCGCGCTCCGCGTACGCGAGCTCCTTCGCCGCGAAGTCGCTGCCGGTGCAACCGTTCTCGTGTCGACCCATCTCCTCGACATGGCCGAACGCATGTGTGACCGACTGATCGTGATGAACCGCGGCCGGATGATCGGCGGTGGAACTGCCTCGGAACTGCGCGCACAAGCCGGAGTCGCCGCAAACGCAAGCCTCGAAGACGCGTTCCTAAAACTGGTCGGTGCATGACCACCGCTACCGAGACTTCCCGACGCACTCCAAACGGACTGCGACAGTTTCGCATCTTGATTCGATTGTGGTGGCTACAGATGCGCCGCCGCCCGATGCGCGTCGGCGAAGCACCCAAGATCTCCGGCGCGCCGACATTCCTGCTGATCAGCGTGCTGAGCGCCGGCTACCTCGCGATGATCGCCTGGCAAAGCGTCGCCCGTAACGTGAAGGAAGATCCGGGCCGCTTCACCTGGCACATGCTCGGCGTACTCTTGCTCGGATTCGCCACCGGCCTCTCGCGAGGCGCCGGCAAGCTGCAAGTCCGCGGCACACGCAACGACGCATTCCTCGAGACGCTCCCGCTTCGCACGCTCGCCCGCCTCGGCCTGCAGTTCATCGACACGTTCACGTTCATTCCGCTCACGCTCACCGGCGTGCTCGCGGCGATGTCGGTGCACGGAACGCTCGGCAGCACTTCGATCGTCGCAGCCCTCCTCGGCACCGTCGCATTCATGAGCTGCTACGTGATGGGCGCAGCCACGATCGCGTGGGTGCGCGCGCTCGGTCCAGCGTCCGCAGGCCTGTGGGGCGGCTACACCGGCCTCGCGCTGAGCATCGTCGCGATGCTGGCCATGTTCGTTCCACTCGGCCAGCTCTGGGTCGGCGACCCGCATTCGATCTCAGCGCAACTCGCAGACGCATGGGTCGGACCCTCGCCGATGTTGCTCAGCCTATACGTCGGCTTTCTCGGACTCGGATTCGGGAGCTATCGCGTGCTCGCCGCAGCCAACCGCTTCGGGATCGATCAGCTGGATCCCCAGATTCGAGCGCCGAAGCAGAGCAAAGGCTTCCGCGGCCGCGTCGCGCTCGAACGTTTGATGATGATGCGGCAAGGCGGCCGCGCACTCCTCATCTTGTACGTCTTCCTCGTGGGTGGCGCACTGTCCTTGCTCGCGACCCCCGTGCTGACGCGGCTTCCAGCGTCGTCATTCATCTTCGTGACCGGCTTCGCGATCTACCTTGGCGCACTGCAGACGATCGGCCAAGCAGCCCGCGCCGCGCGCGCCGATCAACAAGCGCGACCGTTTCTTGCAGCGCTTCCGATGTCGCCCCACCAAGTGTTGGACGGCAAAGCACGCGCACTTCGCTTGCTGCTGATCCCGGTGCTCGTGTTGCTCGTCGTACTGGCGGTCGCTTCGCTGTTGCGCGCGGACTCGTCGTACACGTATCGCATCGTGCTGTCGCTCCTAGCCTTGTACGTGCTGGTCGACGGCGCGGTCAGCATCGCATTTCTTTCGACCGGCATCGGCGTGCTCGGAATCGGTGGCTCGCAGAGCACGACCGGATATTCGACCCAAATCTTGATGCTGCCGCTGTTTGCAACCGTGCTCGCGCCGAACGATTGGGCCGCGACCACCGCCTGCATCGCGACCCTCGCGGTCTCGTTCGAGTCACGTCGCGCCGCGCGAATGAACGTGCGCTGGATCGACGATCCGGCCGACGACGTCGAACGCGAGACGACCGTCTGGCGCGCGCTCCTCGCCGCGAGCGCGTTCTTCGCGATGCAAGCGTTGTCGTATCGAATCTTGAGCTTGTTCGATCTGCCGATGGGCTACACGCTGGCGCTCTCGTTTGCGTCTTCCGCGGTGCTGCTCGGGCTCTTGACCTGGCGCAACGACGCGCGGATCGACCGGCCGCGCTTTCTTCCGAACCACCCCAGCTATTGGCTGCTCGGCGTGCTCGCAGGCACCACCTCGGGGTTACTCGCACGCGAATTCGCGAAGCTCATTCCGCCGCCGGCCGACGCAGCGGACCTCGACTTCAGCGGGGGCGAGTTGGCCGCGATGGGCGTGATGATGACGGTCATCGCGCCACTCGTAGAGGAGTACTTTTTTCGCGGCTGGCTCCAGCGCGCGATTGCGGCCGACCTACCGGCCGACAGGAAGAAGTGGGCATTCGCGATCGGGGCGAGCGCATTTGCGCTCGCGCACTTCGGCACCTACGGAGTGCCCCAGCTCATCCTCGGTTTACTCGCAGGTTGGTTGTTCGCACGCGGCGGTGGGCTCTGGCCGAGCATCGTCGCACACGCGCTTCACAACGGCGTCGTGTTACTCCTGGGTGAGTGAGTGAACGCGCTCAGTTGTCGCGGAACGGGTCGCTCACGAGCCATCGGTAACCGAGCGGCACGGCGATCTGCAAGACTTGACCGAAGCTACCAGCTGCAACCGCTTGCATGCGCTGCGCCGCGAGGCGCCGCAGATACGGAAGCACCAAGCGCTCGACGATCATTTCCGACGTCGCAGAGATCGCCCAACGAGCGAGCTCCTTGCGAGACGCGATCCGGATGCGCGGCGGGAACGTGAGCGCGGTCGCGAGAACGTTACCCACGGGGACGCGCGGCGGCCGGCGACCGAGCCACCGCGCGCTGCGAAGATCGGACGAGCTGAGCACGACGGTGGGAATCTCGGCAGAGCGCGTGACGCTGGTAGCTGCATTGATGCCGCTCGGAGCTGCTTGGACGGCAGGACTCGGTGTACGCAACCAGCGCAACTCCATGGCGTCCAGTGTCCAGTCGCGAGCCGCCGGCATGACACGCGTGAACGACCGAACGCGCGTGAGCGGCATACTGCGTGAACCGAGGAAGCGCTGCGTGACGACGGTCACGGTGTCTTGCAGCCTGGCGCTGCGAGCCGCGATCGACGGACTCGTGAGCGGCAAATCGGTGCGGGCGCTGCGCGTGGGATCCACCGCATGCCACCGAGGATAGAGGCGCGACGTGACGCGCACCGAACCATCGCGCGCGGCCCGTGCCATGCTCGATCGGAGCTCGGACACATGTCGGAATACACTACGCGGGTGAGCAGGTGGCCGCAGCCGACTCTCGAGCTCGATGCGCGAGACGCCTTGCGTCTGTGCAACCGAAAATGCCGTGTCGACGACGCGGCTGAGGGCTGCAACCAGCTCATCCTTCGATGCGGCGCTCGCAACGTCGGACGCGTGCCCTTGCAGTGCCGCTTTGAGCTGCACGACTTCGAGGCTCTCGCCCTGCACGCGCGCTCGGATGCGCTGGCTCGCGCTTCGCAGGACGCCACCTATCGACAGGCGTGGCTGAGGACTCACAACTAATCTGTAGCACGGTTCCGGGTTTCAGGCGGAATTCTGGGTTTTAGCTAGTCGCGCGGCCAGCGATTCAATTCAGTGGCAAATCGCCTCGCCGTTACGGCTGTGTGTCAGGGCGGTGGTGCGGCGCCGCACGCGCCCCCGACTCTGCACACAATGTTTCGTGCTAGGTCGCTCCGCACACCGGGGGAGCCCGCTGTCGTGCTCGCCCGTGGTTGGCGAGTCGTGAGACCCTAGCGGGGTGGAACCCGACGCGATCTGGCTCGTCGCTGCAGCCATCAGCTTCGCATTGTTGTGTGGGATCGCGCTTTGGCGCAATCGAGCGAGCGCAACCGGTGATCCCCACGCGCTGCGCCAGCTTTCGCCCAACAAGATCGAACGCATTCGAGCTCATCGCAAAGAGACCGGCGTCGGCTTGAAGGAAGCACTGCTCGCGATCGAGGCGCAGGATCGCGGACAGCCGCTTCCGGAGCCAGCGCCGGCTTCGCCGCTCGCCCCGGACATTCACGCGCTCGTGCAGCGCGGTCAGGTGATCGACGCGATCAAGCTGTACCGCGAGCAAACCGGCGCGAGCCTCGTCGAGGCCAAACAGGCGATCGATCGATTGCGCACCGCCAGGTAACCTCTGCGTGCGCGTTGCGAGCGACGCTGCTAGATCGGGGATGCCGATGCCGCGGGATCCTGCAGAAGGGTTCGCGCTTCGTCGCAGAATCGAGGCTTCCCGTGAAGATCCTGGTCATCGATGTGGGAGGCACTCACGTCAAGGTGCTCGCAACCGGTGAGCAGTCGCAGCGCGAGGTCGCATCGGGCCCGACGCTGACCGCTGCGCAAATGGTCGGCGCCGTGAAGGCGCTGACCCCCGACTGGTCCTACGAAAAGATCTCGATCGGGTTTCCAGGGCCAATCGTTCACGGCCGGATTCCCAACGAGCCACACAACCTCGGTTCGGGTTGGGTCGGGTTCGATTTCGAGCGCGCGTTCGGCAAGCCGGTGAAGCTGATCAACGACGCTGCGATGCAAGCGCTCGGGAGCTACCGCGGCGGTTCGATGCTGTTTCTCGGCTTGGGAGCAGGGCTCGGTAGCGCGCTGATTGTGGATGGTGTGGTCGAACCGCTCGAGCTCGCGCACTTGCCCTACAAAGACGGCTACACGTTCGAGGACTCCGTCGGTCTGCGCGGCCTCCAGCGGCTGGGCGAAGCGGAGTGGTGCAAGCAGGTCTACGACGTAGTGGCGCGGCTGACGGCGGCGCTGCAAGCGGACGAGCTCGTCCTCGGGGGTGGCAACTCGCATCGGTTGACCGAGCCGCTTCCCGCGAACGCGCGACTGGGTGACAACGCGAACGCGTTCTTGGGCGGGTTTGCGCTCTGGAAGGCGCCGATCGGCAAGCCGCGTATTCCCGAAGGTGCGAAGACAGCGCCGGTGCGGCACGAGACCGTGGTGTTGTTCGACGTCGACAACACCTTGCTCGACAACGATCGCATCATCGCGGAGCTCGACCGGCACTTGCAGCGCGAAGTCGGCGTCGCGCAGGCGCGGCACTACTTCGAAATCTTCGAGGAGCTGCGGGCCGCGCAAGGCTACGCGGACTATCTCGGCGCGCTCCAGCGCTACCGTGTCGCGAATCCGCACGAGAGCGGGTTGCTCGCGGTGTCGTCGTTTCTGTTGAACTATCCGTTTGCGAATCGATTGTTCCCGGGGTCGCTCGACGTGATCGATCATCTCGCAAAGCTCGGGCCGACTGGGATTCTCACGGATGGCGACGTGGTGTTTCAGCCGCGAAAGATCGAGCGGGCAGGGTTATTCAAAGCCGTCGAAGGCCGAGTGCTCGTGTGCATTCACAAGGAGCTCGAGCTCGCAGACGTGGAGCTGCGATTGCCCGCGGACCACTACGTGCTGGTCGACGACAAAGTTCGAATCCTCACGGCCGTGAAGGAGCGCTGGGGATCGCGCGTGACGACCGTCTTCACGCGGCAGGGCCACTACGCGGTCGATTCGACTATCGCCAAGTATCCGAAGCCGGACCGGAGCGTGGCGCGCATCGGGGATTTGCTCGAAATCGATCCCAGTACGCTCGTGCCCAAAAAGCGCTGACAAGAGCGCTGACGAGAGCTACCTGCTGCGGCGACCGCATCGCCGATGCGCTGAAAACACCCGTCCCTCCGCAGGCGAGAACCGGGTGTTCCATCGGGCCGAGAAGCCGCCGAGAAGCCGCTCACTCGTCGTAGATGCCCTTCAAGTAGTCGAGTCGCGCCTCGACCCCCGTGTTCGCAAAGTCCGTGAACACGCCGTCGATGCCCGCTTCGAAGAACGTCTGGTACTCGGCCTTCGGATCACCCGCGTACAGGCCCGCCAAGTACTTCGCCTCGTTCCGAAACGTATAGCTGTGCACGAGCAGACCAGCTTCGTGCGCATCCGCGATCAAGCTCTTCGACTCGATCACGTTCACATCCGCGAGCGAACCCACGTACGGCGTGCCATCCGCATTCGAAGAGCTTGATCGCGGATGGATCCACTTCACGACCTGCGGCTTCCACGGCCCGACGCCATCCGCGTAAGTTTTGATTTCCGCGAGCCCCTCTGGCGTCAACATCTCGCCGAAATACCGCGGGTCACCCGCGAGCGTCCAAGTGTAAGGCCGGCCGTCGACGAAGTGATAGACGTCCTTGGTCGCGTAGATCATGTCGCCGGTCTGATAGTCGACTGCGTTTCCGTCGACCAACTGCACCAGCTTGGCCTTCGCACCGATCGAACGCAGATACTTCAAGCTGTCCGGGTCGAAGCTCTGGACAAAGATCGGCGCATCCGCATCGTTCAATCCGTTGTCGTCGAGAATTTTTGCGACTGCATCTTCGAACGGGTGATCGCCCTCGCCACAACCGTTCGCGATCGCTTGCGCATTGTTCCAGTACGGGTTTTTCGTCTCCGGATACAGGATCAGCTTCCGCCCCGACTTCGCGCGGTTCTGCTTCGCGAGGTCGATGACTTCCTGGAACGTCAGCACGGGATACTTGCCGTTGAGCTCCATCGGCCGCTGATCCGCCGCATCGTACGTCGTGCCGCGAACCCACTCTTTGAGCTCCGCGACCGTAAAATCGGTGATCGACCAATCACCGGTGTGATCTTCACCGTCGACGATCAGCGACTTCAACACCGACTTCGGATCGCTCGGATCCGTGAGATCGCTCAAGTACGTGGCGGGCCCGTCGTATTTCCCGACGTCGTACGCGACAGGCACTTCGCGCCCGGGCACCGTGCGTTTGCGCGCTGCAACCTCGGGGACAGTTTCAGCCACCTCCTCGATGGTCGTGTTGTCGGACAGCCACGGATTGTGGCGCACGACGAGCACGCAATCCTTGCTCAAGTGCAGATCCTGTTCGAGCGAATCCGCCTCGGCTTCGATCGCGCCCGTGTACGCCGGTTCCGTTTCCTCCGGATACAAACCAGGTAGACCACGATGTGCGATCACCAGCGGGATCGATCCGTCGAGTGTCGGCAGCTTTGCACCGCCGTGAGAATGCTCGAGCGCGTCGTGCACGCAAGCCGATGTAATCAACGCGGCGCAAACCAAGCTTGCGCGACGCAGGGAAGAAGAATCGAAGTTCACGAGTGCTCCTTGTTCCGAGTTCGGCGCACTCTAACGCCGCACTCGGAACGGCACTCATTGACAACCAGTCGAAACGGGTGCGTGCCGAGAAAAGCAGCGCACTCGTCACGCGTGCGTCACGCGCCGGTCGCCGGCCACCGCCAGTTCTTCACTTCAGGCATGTCGTCGCCGTGTTCATCGACGTAGCGACGATGCTCGAGCCGCTTGTTCGCCATGAGCTGCTTCACGTTCGCCGCGCGAACCGCCAAGCCGGGCACGCGATCGATCACGTCTTCGACCAACCGATAGCGATCGAGGTCGTTCAACAACACCATGTCGAACGGCGTCGTCGTCGAACCTTCTTCCTTGAAGCCGTGCACGTGGAACTGGCGATTTTTGCGCTTGTAGGTAAGGCGATGCACGAGCGTCGGATAGCCGTGAAACGCGAAGATCACCGGCTTATCCGTGGTGAACAGCGCATCGAAGTCCGCATCGGGCAAGCCGTGCGGATGCTCGTGCTCAGACTGAAGCTTCATCAAGTCGACCACGTTGATCACGCGCACCTTGAGGTCCGGCAAGTGCTGGCCGAGCAAGTCGACTGCCGCGAGCGTTTCCAGGGTTGGCACATCGCCGGCGCATGCCATCACGACGTCCGGTTCGCCCGGACCGTGGCTCGCCCACTCCCACATGCCGATGCCTGCGGTCGCGTGCAGAATCGCGGCGTCCATGTTCAGCCACTGCCACGCCGGTTGCTTCCCGCAGACGACTACGTTCACGTAGTTCTGACTCCGCAGGCAGTGATCGGTGACAGACAACAACGTGTTGGCGTCCGGCGGCAGGTAGATGCGAATCACGTCTGCCTTCTTGTTGACGACGTGGTCGATGAAGCCGGGGTCTTGGTGACTAAATCCGTTGTGATCCTGACGCCAGACGTGCGACGTCAGCAGATAGTTCAGTGACGCGATCGGCCGGCGCCACGGAATCCGACGAGTAACCTTCAGCCACTTCGCGTGCTGGTTGAACATCGAATCGACGATGTGCACGAACGCTTCGTAACAGCTGAAAAAGCCGTGCCGGCCCGTCAGCAAGTAGCCTTCGAGCCAACCCTGGCACTGATGCTCGCTGAGCATCTCCATCACGCGGCCGCTGCGTGACACGTGATCATCGGTCGGCAAGATCTCGCCGGTGAAGCGGCGATCAGTGACTTGAAAGACCGGGTCCCACCGATTCGACGCCGTCTCGTCTGGGCTGAACACCCGAAAGTTCTGCGGGTTCTTCCCCATTACGTCGCGAATGAAAACACCCTGAACGCGCGTCGCTTCACCCTCGACGCCGCCGGGCGTGGGAACATCGATGGCATATGCGCGGAAGTCCGGCATGACCAGCTCGGCGAGGAGCTGGCCACCGTTCGCGTGCGGGTTCGCACTCATGCGGCGCTTGCCCTTCGGCGCGAGCTCGGCGAGCTCCGGGATCAGCGTGCCTTTCTGATCGAACAACTCTTCGGGCCGATAGCTCTTCAACCACGTCTCGAGCATCTCGAGGTGCTTCGGGTTGTCGATGAACCCCGTGAGCGGCACTTGGTGCGCGCGAAACGTGCCCTCGATCTGCTTGCCATCGACCTCTTTCGGGCCGGTCCAACCTTTCGGCGTCCGAAGCACGATCATCGGCCATGGCAGTCGCTCCGTGCGTGCCCCCGAACGCGCCTGCTCTTGAATGCGCTGAATGTCCGCGAGCGTGTCATCGAGCGCGGCCGCCATTAGCCCGTGCATGGTCGCCGGATCATCGCCTTCGACGAAACGCGGCTCGTAGCCGTAACCGCGCAAGAGTGATTCGAGCTGCGGGCGCGGAATACGCGCGAGAACCGTGGGCCCCGCGATCTTGTAGCCGTTCAAGTGCAGAATCGGCAGCACCGCGCCATCCGACGCGGGGTCCATGAAGTCGATGGAATGCCAGCTGGTCGCGAGCGGCCCCGTCTCCGCTTCCCCATCGCCGACGACACAGCACACGAGCAGGTTCGGATTGTCGAACGCTGCACCAAACGCATGCGACAGCGAGTATCCGAGCTCGCCGCCTTCGTGAATGCTGCCCGGAGTTTCAGCCGCGACGTGGCTGGGAATGCCGCCCGGAAACGAGAACTGCTTGAACAGCCGGCCCATGCCCGCTTCGTCTTGCGTGATGTGTGGATAGACTTCGCTGTACGTGCCCTCGAGGTAGACGTTCGCGACGATGCCCGGCGCGCCGTGGCCTGGGCCGATGACGTACATCGCGTCGACGTTGCGTTCCTTGATCGCGCGATTCATGTGCGCGTAGATGAAGTTGAGGCCCGGTGTCGTGCCCCAGTGGCCGAGCAACCGCGGCTTGATGTGCTCGACCTTGAGCGGTTCACGAAGCAAGGGATTCGCGAGCAAGTAGATCTGCCCGACCGCCAAGTAGTTCGCGGCGCGCCAGTACGCGTCGATCTTCTGCGTCGCCTCCGCGGAGAGTGGTGCAGTCGGGTAAAGCTTTGTTGCGTCCACGATCATCTCCTGTGTGTCAACGCCAGCGCGCGATCCACCACGTGCTGCACTGTAAATCCAAGCTTCTCGAACAGTGTCGCGCCGGGCGCCGATGCACCGAAACGATCGAGCCCGATCACTGCTCCGCCGAGCCCCGTGTACCGATCCCAGCCGAACGGCGAGCCCGCTTCGACGGCGAGCCGCGCAGCCACCGCCGCGGGCAAGACTTGCTCGCGATACTCGGGCGGTTGCTCTTCGAACAAGCGCGTGCACGGCATGGAGACCAAACGCACCTTCAAACCCTTTTCGCGCAAGCGCGGCTCGGCAGCAGTGATCAACTCGACCTCGGAACCGGAGGCGATCAGTATCACGTCGGGTGTTTCCGAAGCGGTCGCCGCGTTCAACACGTAGCCACCCCGCCGCAGCAGTTCCGCAGGCGCGTAGCGCGAGCGATCGAGGATCGGCAGGTTTTGCCGCGTGAAGATGAGCGCAGTCGGACGCGCGGTTTCTTCCACCGCAACCTGCCATGCCCAGCGCGTCTCGTTCGCGTCCGAAGGACGAATCACGAGCAGGTTCGGAATCGCCCGCAGCGCCGCCAGCTGCTCGATCGGTTGGTGCGTGGGCCCATCTTCCCCGACGCCGATGCTGTCGTGTGTGAACACGAAGATCGAATGCAGCTTCGCGATCGCAGCCAAACGAATCGGCGGCCGCATGTAGTCGGAGAAGACCAGAAACGTTGCGCCGTACGGCAGAAACCCGCCGTGATACGCCATCCCGTTGACGGCTGAACCCATCGCGTGCTCGCGCACGCCGAAGTGAATGTTGCGCCCGGCGTATGCAGAACCACCGCCGAGGAGCCCTTGCGCGCCTGACAACGGCGTCGACGGAGCTTCGAAGTCACCCTCGTTCTTGAGCCACGTGAATGTCGAAGGATCGAGGTCGCCCGAGCCGCCGGCGAGCTCCGGCAACACGTGCGCGAGTGCTTGCATCACGGCTTCTGAAGCTTTGCGCGTCGCGATCGGCTTGTCCGTCGCTGCGAACGCGGGAAGCTTGTCGGCCCAGCCGCTCGGCAGCTTCTTCGTGAAGCGCCGCTCGATCTCGCGCGCGAGCTCCGGGAAAGCCTTCGCATATGCGTCGAATCGCTCGCGCCACGCGCGCTCGGCTTCGGCACCTCGCTCGACCGCGCTGCGTAAATGCTTAGCGGCCGCTTCCGGAACGTAAAACGCAGGCTCGACGGGCCAGCCCAGGTTTTGCTTGGTCTTGGTAACCTCATCCGGCCCGAGCGGATTGCCGTGGGCTTCGTACGTGCCTTGCTTCTCTGGAGAGCCGTACCCGAGCACAGTTTGCACGCAGATCAACGACGGGCGATCCGACGCCTCGCGCGCAGCCTGAATCGCACGCTCGATCGCTGCGATGTCATTTCCGTCTTTGACCTCTTGCACGTGCCAGCCGTACGCGCGATGTCGGGCCGCAACGTCTTCACTGAACGCGACCGACGTCGACGCCGACAACGTGATGTGATTGTTGTCGTACAGCACGATCAGCTTGCCGAGGCCGAGATGGCCTGCGAGCGAAGCGGCTTCGCTCTGTACGCCTTCCATCAAGTCGCCGTCGCCCGCGAGCACGTACGTGTAGTGATCGAAGATCGCGTGCCCAGGTTTGTTGTAGCGGGCGGCGAGATGCGCTTCCGCGATCGCCATACCGAGCGAGTTCGCAAACCCTTGACCGAGAGGCCCGGTCGTCGCTTCCACACCGCGCGTGTACTCGTACTCCGGGTGACCTGGAGTCAGGCTGCCCCACTGCCTGAAGTGTTTGATGTCGTCGAGTGATAGATCGTAGCCGGTCAGGTGCAATAGCGAGTACAGCAGCGCCGAACCGTGACCCGCCGACAAAACGAACCGATCCCGATCCCACCATTCCGGATTGCGCGGATTGTGCTTGAGAAAGTGAGTCCACAACACGTACGCCATCGGCGCCGCTCCGAGCGGCAGGCCCGGATGACCCGACTTCGCCTGTTGCACCATGTCGACCGAGAGAAACCGAATCGTGTCGATCGATTGCTGATCCAACTCTGTCGCGTTCATGACTTCACCTTTGGCGTGTCCAACTCGTTCGCCCACGGAGTCAGTCGCTCTGCTTCTTTCGGCCCCCACGTGCCAGGCTCGTATTCGGAGAGCGGCGTCAGGTTGCCGAGGATCGGCTCGACGAGCCGCCACTGCGCTTCGATCGCGTCTTCTCGCGCAAACAACGTAGGATCGCCTTTCATCGCGTCGCTGACCAGCCGTGCGTAGGCATCCAGTTGATCGCCACCGTGTTCGGTCGCGATCAGCTCGACTTCGTCGCCGCGCATCGCTTCGCCTGGCTCTTTGGTGCGAACGCCGAGCGCGATCGTGACGTCCGGGCTGATCCGAAAGCGCAAGTAGTTCGGCCGCGCGCCATTGCACAGGTCAAGCGATGCGACGGAAAACGGCGGTGCTTTGAGGAAGACCAGGACTTCGCCCCGCGCCGCCGGCAGGCTCTTGCCTGCACGCACGAAGAACGGCACCCCGGCCCAGCGCCAGTTGTCGATGTGAACGCGCATCGCCGCGAACGTCTCCACCGTCGAATCTTTGGCGACGT
>Ga0193752_1000389_pt1 | contig 43525 bp, 39 predicted proteins | sample H1c1metaG_FD_144924 | JGI IMG/M metagenome (GOLD analysis project Ga0193752, IMG submission 144924) | Soil microbial communities from a riparian zone of the East river system, Colorado, United States - H1c1 | ecosystem: Environmental > Terrestrial > Soil > Riparian zone | place: USA: East River...
GTGCCAAATTCGGGAATGTTCGGAACACCGTTGGCGGTTGTTTCCGCAAGCAAAGCATTGTTCAGCCCGACCGCGCTGATTGCGGCGCCGAAAAGATCGGGTCGCGTCGTGATAGCGTTACTGATCAAAATTCCGCCCGCACTGCCGCCGATGATTCCTAAATGCTGCGGCGAAGTATATTTTTCCGCAATCAAATATTCGGCGCAGGCAATAAAGTCTTTCCAAGTGTTCGGTTTGGTCGCGCCTTTGCCGGCTAAGTGCCATTCTTCACCGTATTCGCCGCCCCCGCGAACACCCGTCCACACGACGATGCCGCCGCGTTCGAGCCACGGCAGCGAGCCGGAGGCGAAATATGGCGAAGTGCTTTCAGATCCATATGCGCCGTAACCGGCCATCGATGTCGGATTTGTTCCGTCACGTTTGAGGCCTTTTTTGTGCAGAATTACAAGCGGAATCATCACGCCGTCGTGAGATTTGGCTTTGGCGTTGATAACCTCTATGCCGCTCATATCAATCTGAATCGGCGGTACAAGGCGCGTATCGGTCGCCGTTTTTATTTTCGAGTCATAGACAAAATGCGCCGGAGATCGTATCCACGAATGCAGATTGAAAAAAGCGCCGTCCATATCCGGGTAGCTGCCGACGATCGATGCCGAACCTTGATACGGCAGTTTGATCGGCTCGGCTTTTTTCGTTTTGTAATCGACCCGGTAGATCTTGCGCGTTCCGCCGTCAAGCGTCTCCACATAGAGCGCATCACGCGCCGTGGCGAGATTTTCGACGACCGCCTCGCTCGCGGGAAACACAACGTCGGCTTGCCGGATGTCAGGGTTTTTCAGATTGACGTGAATGACCTTATAACGCGGCGTATTTTTATAAGTAGTCAAATAAACGTCGTCGCCGTGAATGTCAAAAACTGAAATTTCATCATCGAGATTCGCAAATTTGCGCCACTGGATAGGAGTCGCGTTTTGTTCAAGCTCGGTGAGCGACGCGACATACAATTCGCTGTTTGGCGAAACACCTGAATTGACATATGCAAAGATATATTTTGAGCCAAGCGGAACGTAGGCAAAAGGAAGCGGAGTTGTTTCGAGTTTGATGTTCGGGTTAACTTCGTAACCGAAAATAGCTTTGTCTGTGTCGGCGTTTGTGCCTAAAACGTGCAGATAAACGCGGCTTTTCTGGTACAGATCCGTTGGCGGCGCGTCCGGGCCGAGTTTTTGCAGACGATTATAAACAAAAGAATTTCCATCGGGAAGCCAATCGCCCGAGCCGAATCGGGCGCGGTCAATCAGTTCGCCCGTATCTTTGCCGGTCGCGGTTTCGACTACGCGCAATTCGCCGTTTTCGCTTCCGCTGACTGACGAAATATAAGATAAATACTTGCCGTCCTGCGAAAGACTAAAACTATTAATTGAACGACGTTTGCCGTCATTCGCTATTTTGTCGGGGTCAACCAGAAGGCGTTCCGCGCCGTTGAAACCTTCGCGGACGTAGATCCTGTAGTCGTTTTCGTTTGGTGCGCGGCGATTATAAAAATACAAATTGCCGCGTTTTTGAATTCTAGTGACCAGTGTTCCGACATCGCTCAACTCGTTCAAGCGTTTCAAAATCTCATCGCGCACCGGCAATTTGTCGAGGTAAGCACGTGAATAATCAGCCTGCTCCTTAATCCATTTTTGCGTTTCGTCCGCTTTCAGGTTTTCCATCCAGCGATACGAGTCACTGATGGTCTGTCCGAAATAAGTATCTTTGACTTCGCGTCTTTCGGCTTTCGGCGGGGAAACTTGCGCGAATGTCGAAACGCTAAAGGCCAAAAGCAGTATCAAAGCGATGAGTCTTAAAGTTAAAACATTTTCGATTATATTCATAAAATTATCCCTTTTCGCATATTGAAGCTTGCTACGTCCGGCAAAATGGCAGAATCGGTGGATTTTACGCGTCCGACCAGTGCGGGCGGAATAGGCCAACCCGCATGAAAAGGGGCATCATACCGACGATTTCTTTGACATAATCGTTATGGCCGCTTTCTGAGGCAGCCACAAGCGCGTACATATGCATATGGGTGATCATCATCACCGGACGCATTGGATTTTTGATAACGCGTCCTTTGTACGAAGCCGGGTGGATCCGTTGATCGGGGTTGAGGCCATTCAGAAGTCGATTTGCGTATTCCGCCTTGTATCCCCGGACATATATCTCCGTCGCGTCGTCCCACTGCCCTGTCGTTTTGGGCAATGGCCAAGCGTCGAGCACACCTACATCGTCCTTTCCTAATGCCTTTCCAATATAACGAAGCAGCGCCTGAATAAGGGCAACATCATCCGGTTTATTGGGAGCACCCGGCCCGACAATGTCCGTTAGGTTTACGCCAATCTTGCTGTGGCCCCCAATGTTTATGTAATTCAGTTGTGCCATATCTCGATACCTCCTGTTTGGCCTTATCCGCGACTTTCTCTGACAGTAAACGCACAACGGCGATTAGAAATGCGGATATTAGCTTTTGACCCATTTTCAAATTTATCTCCTTATATTTATGTCCCGTTCTTGTTAAGCAGGTTCAACAAAGAAAGGCCCAGTAAATGTGATTTGATCTCTTCGGATGGCGCCGGCACTACTGTCGAAGCAGTCGAGGAAGTTCCGGTCGGAATAATGGAATTCTCAAACTTCTTTTTGTTGAATAGGACCTTAGTCTTGAAATCAATTACAGAAACGTCGCATTCGTTGGCGTAAACCGTCCTGGTACTGTTGCCGATCGATCTTCCCTGTCGGCACGCAACCTTAACCAGCGTCTCTATCTCATCGAGTGTTTGTGCTTTCTTTTCCGGTGAGAAGAAATATTGAGACAAACGGTCAACGGTACCGTCGGGCTTAAACCCTTCGAGACTGGCCGGTGTGTTTGGGTACGTCTCGACAACGGCAATTTTCCCCTTGATCTTTGCGGCATCGTCCAGCTTTTCAGTTACCTGTAAATTCATCAGGTCATCCGCTTTTCCCTCAAGCGCCATTTTCCGGCTGGCCGCACATCCTGAAAGAAACTGCCCCGCAACCAGAAATGCCAGCAAAATTACAATTTCGATTCGTTTCATATATCTCCTTCTCTCAAGGCTGAGGATCGCGCTGGGTTTTGAATAACCGGCCGACAAACGCAACTACCAATGAAACGACACTTATCAAAATGCCGTACGCAACCAGATCTATATTTACTCCTCGGCCCGAAGCCCCAATGAACAGAAGAGCTACGCCCACAACGCAACCCAAGATTCCTATACCAAATACAATGTTTCTCATTCTTACCTCCTCAAAACGTCTTTTCGCCAAAGGCGATGGTTTCTAAATCGATAAGCACGCTATTAATGCTTGATGAAATCGTTTTCGGTTTTGCCAAAGTCACTCAAACCCGTGTATGGCTCCTGCCGGGCAAATAGCTGCAATGTAAACTCGCGCCCGGAGATACTAGACCGATGATTCAATACTGTTCAGTGCCAGCTACAACCGCGTCCCACTCGGTCCCGAACTGAACGAGGTGGCCATTACCTCCTTGAGCCGAATAGTGCAGAATCACAGGATGGTCGAGGTACACGCTGATACTCATCACGCGGCTGATAGCGTCGAAATGATTTCTGCGGTAAAGGTACAGCTTCGCGAAGGCCCACGTGCGGCCAGCTAAATTACTGAGGCTATTTGCGGAAGTCTGTTCCGCCACGCTGATTGCAAAATCGTTAACTTTACCGTTGGAGCATCTAAAACTGAACGTCTTAATCAGCGCAAGCCAGTTAAAAAAAGGCCGGAAGTTGCAATCGCGTGACCCATTGAAACCGCCGAAACCAAGTAGTTCAGGCCACACTGTGTGGAACTCATTATGGTGCTTACCATCACTAAACCACACGCGGAACTCCAGGGATTCCCAATTGCACTTCATCCTTTTTAGGGTCACGCTCATAAATACCTCGTTCTTTTTTCCCGCCTCTGCGTCGCACACTGGTATTGGACTAAAGTTGTTCCCGACTGCTGCGATTCCAATCTTCTATTTTTTCTGTTCGATCGGGCCGCCGTCTACGCTCACTACGCCTTCTCTAAAGTTCATATAAGTGACGTCATCTTTTGGAAATAGGCGTCAACTCGTTGGTATCCTTTTTGTCGCTCACTTTTGATATTTACGCGGCTGATTCCTTCAAAGTCATAGTCCCATTTCACCAAGACTTGTCCTCTGTCGCTAAAGGTCGCGGCGCTGATGTTAATTTTTTTAATACCGATCTGTTTAAGCTGCATGATGAGCTGTTTTCCGTTGTTTGACGGAACCAATGAAAATGTTATTGGACTTGGTCTCTTCATGTTCGTAAGACTCGCGATAATATCCAATAAGGCTCCGTCCTTATTTGGATTAATGTCTGAAACCTCTCTCCCAACCCGGACACCAAACGATACGATGTCTATTCCATAGGTTATATCTGGTCCGTCCACCCTTTTTTGTTTGTCGAGTCGCGGAACACCAATGCTTGCGTAAAACTCAAAGTTTTTACCCATCTTTCTTCTCCTTTGTTTATTGGTTGACCGCCAGAAAGCGTATGCTGTAGTATCCGGCACATTGTTATGGCAAGGTCTCGAAGCGATTAAAATCGTCGATGCGGATATTTTCTTCAACATAGATTCCTGTATTCAGGCGACCGGACAATCTGTTAAAATCGAACAAAATTGCAACGCAGGCACGAGACTAAAAGAAGCCCGCATAAAAAGTCCTGTCAGATCGGTTACATTTCTCTTAAAAAAGTCTTACTGCGCGGTATGTCATTGGAAACAAAACGCTTTTACGACTTCGCGGATTTTCGGGTTGACCCTGATGAGCGTGTATTGCTGCGCGACGGCGTGCCGCTGCCGCTGACCCCAAAGGCATTTCACATGCTGTTGGTGCTGGTCGAAAACCACGGACGCATAGTCGAAAAGGAAAAGCTGATGACCGAGATATGGGCGGACAGCTTTGTCGAAGAAGGAAGTTTGTCGGTAAATGCAAGAAAGCTACGACAGGCCCTTGGTGATGACGCGAGCGAACCGAAATTTATCGAAACGATCCCACGTCGCGGCTATCGGTTTATCGCCGAGGTAACGGAGTGTGTTGTTGACATTGCTCCGAGACCCGAACCACCCCAAATGGTTCCGGCTCCGCTGCGACCGGCTGTCGTAAAACGGTATTGGCCAGTTGCTGCGATCTTGCTCGTGTTTACCGGTGCCGTGATCTACTATTTTGGTTTTGCACGCACATCGGCTGTCGCTGAGATCAAATCTATTGCCGTGCTGCCGGTCAGGCCGATCGATTCGGCGACCCGCGACGTGATCTACGAGATCGGCATTGCAGAGTCCCTTATACATCAGCTCAGTGCGATGAGAGGCTTTGTTGTCCGGCCATTAAGTGCAACCCGCCAATACACAGACATTACGCAAGACCCTCTTGAGGCCGGGCGCGAGCAAAAGGTTGATTATGTGCTGGTATCAAACTATCAATTTGCTGGGGGCAAGGTCCGGGTTACCGCTCAGCTCCTGGACGTCGCAAGCGGGCAGGTCGAGGTTACTTACAAAACCGAAAAGGACTCGGGCGATGTTTTTGCGATGCAGGACTCGGTTGCCCGCGAAGTCGGAAATCTTTTGCTCGCTCGGTTTGCCACCACATCGAGAGGGCCAACGGCAAAGCGCGGCACAAACAACGAAGAAGCGTACCGGCTTTATCTGCAGGGAATGTATTTATCCAACAATAGAGCCGCGCCAGACGCACAAAAAGCGGTTGATTCCCTCGAGCAGGCAGTCCGGCTGGATCCGAATTATGCTCTGGCATGGGCAGGCAAAGCTTACGCGCACCGCGCTGTTGGCAATTTCAGACGCATCGCCGATACGCATGAAGAGTATAGAAACTCGATGGAAGCGATAAATAAAGCTCTCGCCCTGGACGAAAATCTCTCTCAGGCATACAGCGTGTTGTGCGAAAACAAAATGTATTACGAGTACGATTTCGACGGCGCGGAACAAGCTTGTAAACGCGCCATTGAATTGGAGCCCAACTCGCCGCTTGCTCATCAGGTCTATTCGCGTTACCTTCCTGGCCGCAAGCGTTTTGACGAAGCGATTACCGAAATAATGATCGCGACAGACCTTGAGCCGGCATCGGTTTTTCACCAACTAATGTATGGTAATATTCTGCATTACGCCCGGCGTTACGACGAAGCGGCCATCCAGTACAAACGAGTGCTGGCAATGGATGAAAATAATGTCAACGCTTATCTGTGGCTAATAAACACGTTGGATTTTCAGGACAAGGAATCGGAAGCCTTTGAATGGTTTATGAGATCTTTAGCTTCACAGAAGGCGGATGAAGATACCGTTCGAATTTATAAAACAGCCTTTCAAACAGCGGGCTGGCAGGGCGTTTTGCGCGAGCGGGCGAAAAGATTTGATGACAGCGATGAGGTTTATTTCCGTGGCGCCGCCTACAACGCTCAAATCGGGAATAAAGATAAAGCGTTTAAATACCTGGAAAAATCACATCAGCGACACGAGTTGTGGATGAGCTATCTTCTAGTTGATCCGCTCATGGATTCTCTGCGCGACGATCCGCGATTCGACGAATTGCTCAGGCGAGTTGCTTTAAAATGAGATTGCGGTGTGGAGGCGGCTAGAAACAGCTGTTTCGAGGGAATAGGTTACGATAATCATACGATAATGAGAAATCGCTTGAAAATCCTTATTAAATTGGTCCACGTAAGTTGTTGTAAGTAGGGATGTATTGGAGGCGGCGATCGGAATCGAACCGATGAATAAAGGTTTTGCAGACCTCTGCCTTACCACTTGGCTACGCCGCCGGGAAAAGGAAAAGGATGAGGGCGGAAGATGAAGGATGAAAGTAAGATCTATCTTATTCATCCCTCATCCTTCCGCCTTCATCCTTAAAAGAATGGAGCGGGAGACGAGGGTCGAACTCGCGACTTCGACCTTGGCAAGGTCGCGCTCTACCACTGAGCTACTCCCGCATCGCAAACTGTAATTCTACCGTCCGGGCAAAAATTGTCAAGACGTAAACCGAACAAAATGCCCGTTATCCGCCAACCGTGATGTCCTTAAGGAATGTCCAGTCGCCGCTCGGTGCCATCTTGATATTGTTGATCCGTTTATTTGCCACGACCATATTTGCCGGATACCACAACGGATAAAGCGGCAGGTCATTGCTAATGATTCCCCAAGCCTTTATATAAAGTTCCTTCGCCTTTTCACGATCGATCTCGTTTATGGCGTCTTCAAGCAATTTATCCACCTCAGGGTTGCTATATCGGCTGCGGTTACAGCAGGCAACGTTCGGCCCGGGAATTCTGCCGGTCGTAAAAAGGTCCTTTAGAAATATCGGGTCTTGATTGCCGCCTATCCAAACGCCGGTGTTCATCTGAAACTGACCTTGTGCGAGTTGCGAACGGAGCACGCCGGGGTCGAGCGTTTCGATCTGAACATTTAGCCCGACCGCCGCGAGCGAACTCTGGATCGCCTGAGCATAGCTGTTGAACGCAGCGTTTCCTGATGAATATTTGAACTTGATCGGCTCGTTCTTATAGCCTGCTTCTTTTAGTAATTGTTTAGCTTTCTCAGGATCAAAATTATACTGAGTGCCCGTTGAATAAGCCCACGAACCAGCGGGAAGGATCGAACTGGCGGTCTTCGCCTGTCCCGAGAGCAGTTCCTTTATCAGTTTGTCACGGTCGATGGCGTAACCGATCGCCTGCCGAATTTTTGGATCATCGAGCGGCGCAGATGTTGTGTTCAATCCGACGTATTGAATATTCGAGCCGTCAAACTGTTCAACCTTGAGATTTGGTGAGTTGCCAAGAAGTCTTAGTGTGTCCGGCGGCATATTTGACGGGGCCGGTGCAATATCGACGGCGCCGGTTTGAAGCTCAGCCTGAAGAGCACTCGCGTCGGTCACTGTTTTTACGCGAAGCTTTGCAAACTTCGGAGCACCTTCCCAATAATCAGCAAACGCCTCGAAATCAACGGTGTTCTGCGATTGGTCAAATTTTACGAATTTGAACGGACCTGTTCCGATCGGCACATACGCACCAACGGTTGGAGTTGCATCAGCCGAAGCTTTATTCGTGCTGGCCGCAGCCGTGCCTTCGGCAAGTATCGGGATAGCAACAAGATTCGATAAAAGCTGATTCTTTAACGCCGGACGGCCGACCGTAAAGACTACTGTCTTTGGATCGGGCGTTTCAAGAGAAGTGATGTGAGCTACTTGTTTGCCGTCAACCGTGTCAAAGAATGCGCCGGATTTATAACCCTTGCTTTCAAAAAGCTTTTCGAATGTGTATTTTACGTCGGCGGAGGTGAATGCTTTGCCGTTATGAAATTTCACGCCGTCGCGAAGGACGAAAGTAACCGTCTTGCCATCTTCTGAAACCTTTATTTCGCTCGCTAATTCGCCGACATAATCGAAATTCTCGTTCTTTCGCACGAGTGCATTGAACATCAGATTTCTGACACGTTCGGCGGCAGAATCGGAGGCTGTGGATGTTAATGTATCGAGTGAAGAGAATGATTCGGACAAAGCGACCGTGACGAACTCCGTATTGGCCCGGCGGCACGAATTATCAAAGATAATGACTGCGAAGAGAACAAGAAGATAAAAATATTGCAAAAGATTCTTTCCTCCGGAAAAGTATTAGTTGAGGCTTTCGTTTAGTTCTTTTATTTCCGCCGATAGTTCTGACAATCTGTCTGTGTCAAGCGGCTTTCGCGGGCTGATCGTCGATCTAAGTTTGGCGATACGCTGCAATGATTCGTCGATCCGGCCTTCGCTGATCTCACCCGACTTTACCGCATCGGCTATCGCGGAAAAGCCATCATAGATCGACTTTGGTTCGGCGCAGATCGCCAGCATATCCTGACCGGCTGCGATCGCCAGTTTGCAGGCCTCGCCGATCCCGTAATTTTTCAAAATAGCCCCCATCTCCAGATCGTCCGTTACAGCGACGCCGGAAAAGTTCAATTCATTGCGGAGCAGATTGGAGACGACAGATCTATTCAACGAAGACGGTAAAAGTTTGCCATTTACGTCCGCTTCCTGCAAGCGACTGTTCGGATATGATGCATGAGCGGTCATTACACAGACGTTTCGTGTGAGAAGTTTGCGATAGGGAAATAGGTCGGTCGCGGTCAGTTCTTCGTCAGAAATCGACACTATAGGAAGCTCTTCGTGCGAATCTCCCGCTGACGCGGCGAGGCCGGGAAAATGCTTTAGACAGCCAATGATCCCAAAGGATTCGAGGCCATCCAGAAATGCTGACGCAAATTCGACAACCTGTTCTTTCGAATCGCCGAACGCACGCGATTGGAGGCCGTTTTGAAAATTAGAGCGGCTATTATCAACCACATCGACGACCGGGGCAAAGTTCATATTGAACCCGAGAAGCGAGATAGCTTCGCCAATTATATTGCCTAGTCTGCGGGCTTGTTCTGCCGTTTTTATCTTGTTCGCGGCTGGCATCGGCGTCAGGACGCGGCGGAGGCGATCGACCAAACCGCCTTCCTGATCGAGGCTTAGAAACGGCTTAAGCGGCAGGCTTTCGCTCAAGGCGTCGAGCAGGTCGCTCGTCTGTTTCGCTTCCTTGATATTCCGGGCGAATAGACAGACGCCGCCGGGCGAGATGTCCGAGAGCAGAGTTCGCGTTGCGGCATCGATCTCAGGGCCGGCGATGCCGATAAAGAAAAGCTGCCCGATCTTTTGCTCAAGCGGAAGCGATCGTAAATCTGAAATATTCATTAGTAAACTTAAAGTGTTTGGCTAACTGTCTTAAAACAGACACATAAACCGAAACGTGAAGCCCTAGATCAGCTTTGAACGCAGGTCACGCAACAGGTTCAGCCCGTCTTCCGGTGTCATTGTATCGACCGACGCATTTCGCAATTCGTTTATAGCTGTTTCGTTTGCCAGATCGAACAAGGAAGTCTGCGATGCGGCCTTACGTCCGGCTGCCATTGCGAGCCCTTTCGCACTTTCATCGGCGAACACGGCAAGCTCATATTTTTCAAGCCGAGTCAGAACGTCCTTTGCCCGCTCGATAACAGACTGCGGCAATCCTGCCAGACGTGCGACGGCGATGCCATAAGATTTTGAAGCCTTTCCCTGTATCAGCTTATGCAAAAACACAACCTCGCCATCTTTTTCCGTCGCGCTTATCTGGTAATTCTTCGCACCGGGCAGATTCTCGGCAAGTTCGGTCAGTTCGTGATAGTGCGTTGCGAAAAGTGTTTTGGCTGCATGCTCAGGCGAATTATGGAGATATTCAGCAACGGCCCAGGCGATCGAAAGACCATCGAATGTCGATGTTCCGCGGCCGATCTCATCGAGTAATATCAGGCTGCGCGGCGTTGAATTATGCAGGATCGCCGCCGTCTCGGTCATCTCGACCATAAAGGTCGAACGGCCGGAGGCAAGATCGTCGGACGCACCGACGCGGGTCCAAATGCGATCGACGATCGGCAGCCGGGCCGACGCAGCAGGTACGAACGAGCCGATCTGCGCAAGGATCTGAATTAACGCTATCTGACGAAGAATGGTCGATTTACCACCCATGTTCGCTCCGGTAACGATCAAAAGGCGGTCAGTCGAGTTGTTAAGGTAAAGGTCGTTAGGTATGAACGAATCACCTATAAATGCCTCGACCACAGGATGACGGCCGTTCTTTACTTCGATCTCATCGCCGTCGTGCAAGACCGGAGCAACGTAGTTTCTCCTTGTCGCGGTATGGGCAAGAGCGGCCAATGCATCGAGAGTCGCCAGTGCCTTTGCCGTCGCCTGCAGACTTTGAGTTTCGGCGCGAACAGCTTCACGAACTTTTTGGAATAACTCGCCCTCAAGCTGGACGATCTTTTCCTCGGCCCCAAGAACTTTCTGTTCCCACTCTTTTAACTGAGGCGTCGTGTATCGCTCGGCATTCGCCAGTGTTTGCCGACGTTCATAATCCTCGGGTACACGGGAAAGCTGCGCCTTTGAGATCTCGATGTAATAGCCAAAGACATTATTAAATCGAACCTTTAGCGTCGGAATGCCCGATCGTTCGCGTTCACGCTCTTCAAATGCGGCGATAGTTTGCTTGCCGGACCGCGAAAGGTCGCGAAGTTCGTCGAGTTCGGCGTTAAATCCGTCACGGATCACACCGCCGTCCGCAATATTTACCGGCGGCTCATCGGCTATCGAGCTTTCTATTAGTTTCCGGATCTCCGGCAATTCGAAGATATTCTCCGAGAGGACCTGAAGAAGCAGGGAACTCGCGTCTGAAAGTGATGAGTTAATGTCCGGCGTCTGCCCGAGTGAGCGATTCAATGCCAAAAGGTCGCGTGGCGTGGCATTTCCGAGGTTCAAACGTCCTACCAAGCGCTCAAGATCGGCAACTTCCTTCAACAAATACCTTAACTTTTCTCGTAAAATTGTGTCGGTCAGTTCCGAAACGGCGGTTTGCCGAGTTTGTATCTCAGTTCGTTTTATCGACGGACGCATTATCCAAGAACGTAATAGGCGTCCGCCCATACCGGTGATCGTCTCATCTATTACTTTAAGTAATGTCGGCTTTGTGTTCTCGTTATTGGCGTCTACGATCTCAAGATTTCTAAGCGTAACCGTATCGAGGACCATAAAATCACTCGAAGCGAAGTATTTGATCTCCGAAATATGAGCTGCGGATGCTTTCTGAGTTTCCTTTATGTATTTAAGGCACGCACCTGCGGCCCGAATCGCCGAATACTTGTCCGCAATGCCAAATCCTCTTAATTCTGAAGTGCCTAGTTGACTGTTGAGCAATGATTCAGACGATCGCAGATCAAAATCGTCATCCGAAAGAGGTGTTAGTGTTATGTCGCTATTTACCCGAATTTCATTGTCTTCCAATCCGTTCAGCAGCGATCTATCGGGAACTCCGCCAAATGCCGAGCGGACAATATCCTTTAGCGATTCGGGAAACAGCACCTCGCGTGGAGCAAAGCTCTGTACCTGCTCGACGATCTTTTGCCAGGCTGACGCACCAATAACCTCGGTAGTTTGGAATTCGCCCGTGGAAAGATCAATAAAGGCGGCTCCATAGGTTTCGCCTGAGCCAAAGAGCGACGCCAAATAAACAGATTCCTTCGGGTCAACAAGCTGCGGATCTATCGCAGTTCCGGGCGTGATGACACGCACGACCTCTCGTTTTACAAGTTTTATCCCCTTTCCGGCAGCTTCGACTTGCTCGCAAATGGCGACTCGATAGCCTTTCCTGACCAGCTTTGAGATATAATTCGCCGCCGCGTGATGCGGAACGCCGCACATCGGCACCGGATTTGGCGAGTCTTTGTGTCTAGCGGTCAGCGTGATCTGAAGTTCTCGAGAGCCGACGAGAGCATCCTCATTGAACATCTCGTAGAAATCGCCAAGCCGGAAAAATAGAATAGTGCCCGGATAGCTTTTCTTGATCTCGAGATATTGCCGGAGCATCGGCGTCGTATTTTCCATAGCGTGGATCGATTAGTCGAACGAATGAGAAGTTTAACCAAATCGACGCAGGATTTAAAACACGCGGTTTTCAAAGACCTGCTGTTTTGCTAACATTAATCGTTGCTAATGTTTTGGCGGTTCCCTCACGATAGATTTGCAAACAACCTATCGTCTCCGGCCGCATTCAAAAGAGCCGGTAATTTAAGAATTTATACATTTCTAGTCGTGAGGTTTCGAGCGATGAAGACGCTATTCTTTTTTCTTTCATTCTTTCTGTTTGGCCTTTCGTTTTGCAATGCGGTGCAGGCGCAGTTGCCTGTTCAATCCGACGCGGAACGCTATCGCATCGGCTTTCAGGATAGGCTGGCGATACAGGTCTTTCGTCACCCGGAACTTAGCCAAACCATCGATGTAAACCCAAACGGAACGATAAACCTATTTCGCCTTGCTGAACCGGTTTCTGCGGTTTGTAAGACGGAACGCCAACTTGCCGACGACATAGCTACGGCATACCGCCAGGATTATCTTCGAAATCCTGAGGTTAACGTAGTCGTGACAGAACAGCGTTCGCGCGCCTTCGCAGTAATTGGAGCCGTCGATAAACCGGCAAACTATATGATCAATCGCCGGGTTAAACTATTGGAACTGCTGGCCTACGCGGGCGGGCCAACCAGAGAGGCTGGATCCCGACTGATCGTAGCACGAACCGGAAGCACGTCGAGTTGTAAACAAGGTGAACAGGCGGCAAGCGATCCCGTCGATTTTGTACGTATCGACTATAAATTAAAGGATGTGCTCGAGGGAAAAGAAAATCCGGAAATGCGTCCCGGCGACATCGTTTCTGTCCTCGAATCAGATAGCGTTTACGTATATGGAAATGTCGTTCGACAGGGACAGGTAAAGTTTAAGGAACCGATAACCCTGATGCAGGCGATCAGTTCGGCTGAAGGTGTTAAGTCTGCCGCTAATAAAGATAAGGTACGCGTATTTAGACAAAAGGTGGGATCGGCGGATCGTGATGAATTCATTTACGACCTTGGAAAAATCGCTAAACGTGAGGCCCAGGACCCGTACTTAGAGCCGAACGATGTTATCGCCGTTAGCGAAGACCAAGCTAAGAGCATTTTTCAAAGTATTGGTAGATCATTGACGGGAGGCCTTCCTTCGCTTTTCTACCGTATTCCATAATTTATTTTTAAATGAAAGAGAGCCGAGAAATATTTCGTAAGATCCCGAACGAAACTGCCGAATTGGAACCAGTTTTCGATGCGCAGATCGTGCCCGGAACGGGTCGCTATCCGTCATACCGGGAGTTTGATCCCTCGGAAGGATTTCAACTTCTCGATTATTGGAATGCTGTCCGAAAGCGCCTGTGGCTGGTGATCGGGATCGCAGTGCTCGTCACCACATTGGCGGCGATCTATATGGCCAGAAAACCGGATATATATTCGGCAAATGCGAGAATTCAGGTAGATCTTGAGCAAACAAATCCAGACCTTGTTACCAGCGACCGGCAACGTTCGCTCGCAAACCCAGACCCTTCCTATTTTAATACTCAGCTTCAGTTATTAGGCAGCGACGCTCTATTACGACGCGTAATTAAAGAGCATAATTTAGACACCAACAAAGATTTTCAAGCCGTAAAAAATGATAGTTCAGGTTCGGCATGGCAATCAATGCTAAAGGCTGTGGGGCTTGCGGGTAACGGAAAGAATCCTAACGAAGTCGACACCGCATCCGCAAATTCTGACCTCGCATCGTCGGACGAAATAGCCGACGCGATGCGGCTGGCACCGTTCGTAGATCAGATCAGACCAAATCTGACAATCGAGCCGATACGCGAATCGCGCGCAACGTTCAAAGATACGCGGCTTATCGAATTATCCTTTCGTCATACCGATCCAAAATTTGCTGCATTTCTCGTCAACAGTATTGGCGAAACATTTGTGAATGCCAATTCCGAGAAACGGTCAGGGACGAGCCGAAAGACCAATGACTTTCTTCAGCAGCGAATAGCCGATCTTCAATCCGAAGTTCGAACGGATGAGATCAGGCTTGTCGAATTGAAACAGAGTGCCGGCATTCTAAAAACCGACGGTGAACAAACTATCGTGATCGACCGCCTTTCCGGTTTGAACAAAGATCTTTTGGAGGCTGAAAACGCACGCAAACTGGCAGAGGCAAAATATAACTCAGTCCAGCGTTCGCCGGAAAATGCCAGAGCACTTACCGAAGATAAGATGGCTCGATATATTACAGAGCAGGAAAACAGCCTTCGTACCGTGCGAACCGATACACAAAAGAAAATTTCCGATCTAAAAGCCAATCGGGCAAAGCTGCTGGAAGAATTTAAAGAGAAAGCTCCGGAAATTCAGGAGATCGACAAGCAGATCGCAAGCCTTGAAGACTCAATTGCGAGAGAAGTGCAAAGAAACCGTGATGAATTGGCCGATTTTCGAAAGCGAAGCAGCCAGGTATTGCTCGATAGTCTAAAAACAGAATATCAACAGACAAAGGAGCGGGAAGATAAGATTCGTGGTGCATACAACGAGCAATATAATCTTGCCCAAGGCCAGAACACCGGCGAAGTACAGATAAAATTGCTTGAACAGAACATCGAAACGAATAAAGGCTTTCTGGATAACTTACGCAAACAGCAAAGCGGTAATGATGTAGCGGCCCAGGGTTCGGATAACAACATAAGCATCGCTGACTATGCTATTCCTGATCAAACCGCGATCTCGCCTCGGCGCCTAACCACTGTGCTGGCGGCACTTTTTCTTTCCACGCTATTTGGAATGGGCCTGGCGTTGTTCCTTGAGTACCTCGACGATACTATCTCGTCAACCGAAGAGATCGAGAGCTATCTCCAGCTTCCCGCATTAGCTGCGATCCCGACGATGGCTTCATTGCCGAAACGAAAGCTGCTGCTTGTCGGTGCAAACCAGGAGGTCGAAGAAGATCGTTCCAAGTCAGAGTTGTTGATCTATGCAGATTCCCGTTCGTCTTTGGCCGAGGCATATCGTCAACTTCGCACATCGATCTTGCTTTCGACCGCCGGACACGCGCCGAAAACGCTTTTAGTCACATCCAGTCTTCCTTCCGAAGGGAAAACGACGACAGCCACAAATACGGCGATCAGTCTTGCCCAAACCGGCGCCAGAGTCTTGATCATCGATGCGGACATGAGAAAGCCTCATGTCCATACGGTCTTTAACATCAAGAATGGCGCGGGCCTCAGTTCGGTGCTTTCAAGCGATATGTCCGAAGCTGAGATACTTCAGGTCGTCAACAAAGACGAGCGTACAAAGGTCAGTATTTTAACGTGCGGGCCGATCCCGCCAAATCCGGCTGAGCTGATCGGCTCAGAACAAATGTCAAAATTGTTGAAGATGTTTCAGAAGCATTTCGACCATATTGTAGTTGATTCGCCGCCGATCTCGTCTTTCACGGACGGTGTGCTTGTAGCTTCTATGGTCGATGGCGTGATACTCGTAGTATCGGCCGGACGAACCTCCAGACAAGTCGCACGACGTTCACGTCAACTTGTCCTTGATGTGGGTGCACGTATCTTTGGCGTCGTACTAAACAACGTAAATCTAAATTCGCAAGACAACTATTACTACTACCAAAGCTATTATCATCGGGACGATGACGAATAGACTAAGCATTTCCGCCTAATATGAATGATCGAAAAAGGGTTCTGGTAACGGGTGCCGGCGGGTTCATCGGCAGCCATTTGGTGAGTTACCTGAAAGAAAAAGGTTACTGGGTTCGCGGCGTAGATCTAAAGCATCCGGAATTCTCTGAAACAGACGCAGATGAATTCAAAATACTCGATCTTCGTTATTTGGATGCCGCTATGCAATCGACTGATGGCGTGGATGAGGTTTATGCTCTCGCCGCAGACATGGGTGGAATGGGCTTCATCTCGTCGCACAACGCCCAGATACTTTACAACAATTCGCTGATCAACTTACACACGATCGAGGCTGCTCGTCAAAATGGTGTAAAAAGGTATTTGTACACAAGCTCTGCCTGTATTTATCCGGAACATCTACAGGAAGATGTGAACGTCAAACCACTTAAAGAAGAAGATGCTTATCCGGCGTCACCGCAGGATGCATACGGCTGGGAAAAGCTCGTCTCTGAGCGCCTATGTACACATTATCGCGAAGATTATGGACTCGAAACCCGGATCGTAAGATTCCACAATATCTTTGGGGAAAGTGGAACTTGGGAAGGCGGACGAGAAAAAGCTCCGGCCGCACTTTGTCGCAAGATCGCGACCGCAAAATTTTCGGGCGTGAACGAGATAGAGATCTGGGGTGACGGCGAGCAGACAAGGTCATTTTGCTATATTGACGATTGTCTAGAAGGGCTTTACAGATTGATGCGATCTGACTATTCCGAATCGCTCAATTTGGGACAGGATCGAATGGTCTCTATAAATGAGCTTGCCGATATCATCGCGAATATTGCCGGAATTTCGATTAGCAAAAAGCATGTTGACGGCCCGATGGGAGTGCGAGGGCGAAACTCTGACAATGCCAAGCTGCGTGAAGTACTTGATTGGGAGCCTGAGATAACCCTGGAAGCCGGCCTGTCAAAGACCTATGAGTGGATCGAGTCTCAAGTCAAAACGACAGCGGTAAGCAACGCCTCGAGTGTAGGGGTTTCTTAATTAATTTCCCGGATGACCCCGACACTATTAAAAACAGCTCTAGTCATTCCGGTTCATAACCGTCGTGAAATTACCCTTCAAGGGCTTCGAAGTCTTTCCCGAATCAATGCCGGTCAAATAGAAGTAAAGATATTCGTGATTGATGACGGCTCGACGGACGGCACGGCCGATGCGGTTAAGCTGGAATTTCCAAATATCGTACTGATCGAAGGTGACGGGAACCTACACTATGCCGCCGGAACAAATCGCGGAATAGAAAGAGCTCTTGAATGGGAACCGGACTTCATCGTCACAATGAACGATGACTCTGTGTTTCACGAAGATTTTCTGATCCGGCTAATTGAAACGGCTCAAAAGAATCCTAGGTCTATTGTTGGGTCACTTTTGCTGCTTTGGGATCAGCCTCATAAGGTCTTTCAGGTAGGTCAATACTGGAAGACGCTTGCAGGCGGTTGGGTGATCCCGGAAGATCTCACGGCATTCTCAGTTTCGCAGAACCCTTTCGAAGTTGAATGTATCGTCGGAAACTGTGTGCTTTTCCCCGTAGATGCGATCAAGGAAAATGGACTGATGGATGAAAAACGTTTTCCGTTAGGTTGGGGAGATGCACAATATTTAATACGAATGAGCAAGGCGGGATGGAAGCTGCTGATCGATCCGAAATCTCTGGTTTGGTGTGAACCAAACACTTATCCACCGCCACTCCACACGTTAACCGTTCGAAATGTTTTCAACTCCGTATTCGTAAATCAGCGTCATCCACTGAACCTAAAACGCCAATTCATCGCCCGTTGGGAATCAGGTCCCACGCGTACAAAAGCACTGCTAGGCTACGCAGCATACCTCGCAGCGTTTTTTTCACGGACGATAATAAATGGTTTCCGGAAATTTTCTTCTTGAAGGTGATTATCCTTTAGATCGCCCGCGGAATCCATTAATAATGAGTGAAGAAAAACGAAAACTAATATTCTTGTGGAATTATGTAGAATGGGGTGGGGCCCAGATCTATTTTCTTTCCATAATGAAGCGGGCCGATCCCAAATGGGACGTTTTGGCCATCCTTCCTGAGGACTCTAAACCCGAGATATTCTCACTTCTTAAAGAGAACAAAATTCGTTACGAAGTTCTCCGTTTTCATCTTGAAAATAACCCAGCCCCGACGCTAAGAGCAAAAATTCTCAGACAGCTTCGAAGGATCAGATCTGAAATAGAGGTTTATACACATCTTTGGCGGATCGATCTGGCGAATTCTATATTGCACATTGAGTCGGCTCCCTGGCAGTCCTGGATATTGCTCACTGCTCTGGCAATGCGCGGGAACATATTTGTTACGCTTCATAATTTTAGACCTGATGCGCCGGGGTGGCGCCGCTGGATCTGGAAAATACGTTTTCTATTTTTAACTTTCTTTAAACGATTCAATATATTCGCTTCGAACGTAGACACAAAGAAGAGTTTGAAATCTTGGGTTAACGATTCGTTTTGGAATCGAATTCGAGTTACATACACGAGCGTGGATACCTTCCAAACTGAAGCCATTAGGGCTTCAACCTTGGATCGATCAGCGCTAAGGCGGCGTTTCTCGATTCCCGAAAATAAATTCGTTGTGTTGGCCGTTGGCCAGTTTATTGACCGAAAAGGTCGTTGGATATTTTTAGAGGCCATAGAAAAAATCTCTAAACTGCGTGACGACATTATCTTCGTTTGGCTGATGCCATCATTACCGAGCGCAAATGATAACCTACGGATCAAAGGATACGACAATATAGGTGATAGATTTTTACCGGTTCTTTCGAGCGACATCGGCCTCAGCCGATCGGATGTCCTGTTCTTTTTTCTTGTCGCTGATGTGTTCGCATTGCCGAGCTATATCGAGGGCTTACCGATAGCACTTTTAGAGGCAATGTCGCTTCAGATACCTTCGATATCGACGAATGTTTATGCAATACCGGAGGCAATTAGACATGAAGAGACAGGACTTCTTATCGAGCCGGGCAATGCCGATCAATTAGCAGAAGCGGTGTTACGTCTTCGCACACATCGCGAGTTAAGAAATTTGATAGGAGTAGCCGGTAGTGAGATCGTTCGAAGCACTTTCGATGAAAGTGACTCAGCTAAAGTAGCCTTTCAGGCTTATGACAACTGCTTTAATGCCAACCGACAGTAACATTCACCGACGCCAAACGATTGTACGCAACTCGTTATTCGGCATACTCGCCTGGGTTGCCCCACTAACTGTTGGAATGGTTGCAACCCCTATTTTGATTCGGAATTTGGGCAACAGTGAGTTTGGCCTCTATTCTGTTGTTCTTGGTTTTTTGGCGTATTCCTTTGGTTTTGGCGTAGCCAAGGTCGTAATCAAATTTGTCGCTGAGTTCCGGGCAAACGGATTGGATTCCAGGATCAACGATGTTCTTTCGGCCGCATTCTGGTTAAGTTTGGTCATTGGAATTGCTGGATCTTCCGTTCTTATCCTGGCCGCTCCCTTCATTGTCTCGAATATACTGCTGGTCCCGGCAGAACAGGTAGAATCGGCTATACTGGCCGTTTATTTTGCCAGCGCCGCAATGATAGCCGGCCAATCGGGCCAGATCTTCCTTTACGCCCTTCAAGGGCTACATCGGTTCGGAATTATACTTTTTCTGACGACCGTAAATGGGTTAATGCTTGGCCTCGGAAATATAGTGATCGCCCTAAACGGCTATGGGGTTGTAGCTCTTTTAGCTTGGACTTTTTTTTCGGCAGCCATAAGCTCGCTGCTTTACGTGATAGCCGCAAAGCGGGCATTACCTTCGTTAACCATCCATTTCAGATTTAGTTCTAATTCGATCACTTCAGTTGTAAAATACGCGTCCAGCATCTTGACGTATCAGGCTTTGGCAAATTCGCTTTACATATTCGAACGAGTTTGGGTAGTGCGGACCTTCGGACCTGAGGTGATGGCCTTTTACGCCGTTCCAATGCTTTTGGCAACGTATATGCAAAGTTTTCTAAGTAGTTTCAGCGCGACATTGTTTCCTGTTATGAACGAATTGCTTAACCGGGGGGAACAGCAGATCGAGCTTTACAAACGCGGCAGCAAGATAATAGCCGCATTTGTTTCGTACGCAGTCGTATCTTCGGTGGGCTTGGGCCAAGTCGCTCTAGGCCTCTGGATCGATCCAACCTTTGCCAGGAATTCCTCCAAATTGCTTATTATTCACACCACGTCATTTGGCCTTATGTCTATTCTTATAATGTCATGGCAATTAAATGAAGCGTATGGGGCTGCCAAACTAAATGTTATATTAACGGCGATCTGGGCTATCGTTACTATTCCAATGATGATCTTGGTTGCAGATCATTGGGGATCTGAGGGGTTTGCATTTTCACGTCTCGCCGGTATAGCGGTCACTATTCCGATGATCCTATATTTTGAAAAGCGACATTTTGGGCAAGCGTTAATTCGATTCTGGATCAGTGTAATTCTAAGATTAGGACTGTCTGGCGGCATTTTAATGATCTTCTACCTTTTAGTTAATAAATTTCAACCTAGCTGGCTGGGGCTCATCGGAACTGCGGTTGGAGGCTTATTATTGTATTCATTGACCCTGTTTCCAACCGGATTTCTTAAGCGTAAAGATCTAGCCGAAGCCTTGTCCTTACTTCCCGTTCCACGAGGCTTGAAATAGGTAATGCGCTGATAACACAATGAAAGATTTTCAGATCGTTCAAAGATTAAATTTGATCGAACAAGAGTGTTCGGGCAAGAAGGTTTTACATTTGGGCTGCACGAACTATCCCTACACCTCCGAAGCCATAAATGGTGGAAATTTGCTTCATTTACTACTAAAAGAGAAGTGCTCAGAGCTATATGGTTTCGACGACGACCAAAACGGCCTGGATATCTTAAGCCAACACGGATGCACGAATCTTTTTAAAGCAAATCTGGAAGAACTGGGGTCTGTCCCACTCGATGAAACATTTGATGTGATCGTAGCTGGTGAGATCATTGAGCATCTAAATAATCCCGGACTCTTTCTTTCCGGAATAAAACGATTTATCGGACCTAAAACAAAATTAATTATTACCACGGTAAACGCCTATTGTGGTTTCCGATTTGCCCTTTATGCGCTCAATGGCAAAAGAGGTAGAAATGAGCAAATACATCCAGATCACGTTGCCTACTATTCTTATTCAACCTTAAGCGTTCTCCTAAATCGGTATGACTTAAAAATTGAAAATTTTCTCTATTACGATCTAGGGACCGAACATCGCCCCTACAGCAGGTGGTTTGTGAATTTTATTAACGATTGCCTTGTAAAATTTACGCCGCAGTTAGCGGACGGGGTCATAGCGATATGCCGTTTACCCAACTCTGCGGAGAAGTAAGCAGACTGATTCAGTCGCGAACCGCGACCGCGATCAGATTTTTTCCAACTGGTGGATGTATCAGCGACTCAAAAGGCCTCATTACGGGTACAACGACTCGATCATAAAGTTGGACCGCGCCGCTTTGCATTTGTGTGGATCCCAATATTCGATATTTTATTAACCAGGGAAGTATCCCAACAATGTCGAACCACCTCAGCATTACGAGTCTGAATCCTGCTGCTTTTAATTTGCCCTGTAGCTCGCTTTTGCCGTAACGGCGAAAATGCCCAATGTGTTTATCAAAATCACTGAGGAGGACTTGAAGGGCCGGCACGAATAATATTATCGAACCTGACGGAGCAAGAGTGCGGTGAATATGTGCGAGTTCTGTGCGGTCATCTTCGATATGTTCCAGTACATTAATATAAATAATGGTGTCCGGCGGGCCGGCGTCACGAATTTTTTCCGACACTCCGTCAAACTTGTTTTGATAGAGTTTGATTCGGGTCGCAGAAGGTCGCTCGCCGAATTTCGCGTTTAACTGCTCAAACATTTCCGATGGTTCGACAAGCGTGAGGGAATCCGGCTTTTCCTGCAATAGCATCTCCGAGAAAGATCCTGTTCCAGCCCCTACTTCCACAAGATCATTGCCGAGCCATGGCCTTACCAGGTCAAGGATCCAACGATGATAAGCAACAGCGAAATCCATTGCTTCCAAATCCTTTCCAATATAAGTGAGGTTACTGCCGGTGACCATTAATTTTGCGGATCTAATAACGGACGGACGGACGAAGACAACTCTGGCCGACTAACAAAGGAGTTGGATAGACTGCAGAAGAGGTTATATCGCAAAATATAATAGAAAGCAGCGACCCCATCGCGATAGGTAATTTTTTTACCTTCTTCATATGTTCTTCCGTAATAACTTATCGGTACTTCGTACAAGGCACATTTCAGTTTAGCAACTTTCGCGGTTACTTCGATCTCGAACCCAAAACCGGTAGAGGTTATCTTCATATTTCTTATGATCTGCCCTCTAAACGCCTTATAGCACGTTTCAACATCGGTAATGTTCAAATTCGTACAGATGTTTGAAATGAATGTAAGTCCTTTATTGGCGACAAAATGGTAAAAATATAATACCCGGGCTGCTTTCTTGACCATGAACCGCGAACCGTATACAACATCGGCAAACCCGTCGAGAATAGGGCGTATCACATCTTGAATTTCGGATGGATCATATTCAAGGTCGGCATCCTGAACGATCACAACCTCACCTTTCGTAAGCGCAAATCCCGTTCGCAAAGCCGCAGTTTTCCCAAGATTAGATTCATGGCGCACGTATTGAACCGTGTCATATTTAACACAAAGATCCAACGCCGCCCCGGACGTCCCGTCGTCCGAACAATCGTCAACAATAATGATCTCTAAAAGATTGGGAATGCCCGATAATCGATCGATAATATTCGATAATGTGCGCTCTTCATTAAAGGCGGGAACCACCACCGAAAGGCATCGTTTGTCAGTGAAAAACTGATTCATACGTGTCATAACTCTTGCGTTTATTTAGCTTTCAGAATCCGCATATTTCCATTTGCATAGACCAGATCAGACGCGAAATTTTCTTCCACAATCTCTGTTATGCGTTGGTCGGCGTTATACACTAAAAGAAAATCGATACGGTCTTTACCAGAGCGAAGGGACGATCCCAGATTCATCAATTTTTGATCGAAGAAACTCTTTGGTTCGTTTCGGCTGAACGCATTTGATGACCAGAGCGCATAAGCCAATAAACTATCTTCCGGCTTTATTGCAATGACCGGAAATAAATTATGCCCTAACTCATAATTATCCCAAACAAAAACATTCCGGCCGACGCCGATCAAGTTATCCAATTGGCCCAAGGGTAAGACACGAAACTTCTCCTCGCGGTCGTCAAAAACGACCGACGCGATTGCCGCACCTTCGGGAATCGAATCCCGCGCAGCAATAAATGATGCTGTTTCATTATCCGCGAAAAGCGCATATTCCCACAATGCTGCGGTTTGAAACACCATCACGATCAATAGCAAAGCCTGGCAAATTCGGGCGAGTTTTGGCGCATAAGAAAACGTAAAGCAGCCAGTAAGCACGATCACAGACATCAAAAACAAACGCTCTCGAAGAATACTTCCGTTCCTAAGACCAAAGTCATTCGGGCCAAACACCGCGGCAATAAAAGTCAAAACAAATAAAACGGCGAATGGGATGCTGTTACGAAACCTAGCCAGGTCCCGCCGAAAGGCTATCGCTGTCGCAGTGCAGATAATGAGTAAAGCGATCGATATGAGTGCCCACGGCGATACAAAAGCCAGGATCGGCGATCTTAGATCACCGAAAGGTATGGTCTGCCTGCTGATAAATCCAAACGGGTCTGATGAACTAATATAATAGCCCCAAGATTGGATCGACAACGGATTCGCGAGTTGACGCCAGTAAGGTACGAATGGCTCCGCGTTATCCTTGGATAATAAATAAACAAAGAGCAAAAAAATTGACGGGATCGAGGCAATACAAATTGCAGCGATCGCCCGGAGTCTTTTCGATCCGGTGACAAACAATGCCAACACGATCAGGCTGCCCAACAACAAACAAAAGCTGATCAGGTGGCCAAAGTAAACAATGGCGATTACACCCGACAGTGAAACCACGCGCCATAACGTCATGTCGTTTCGCCAGCTAAAGAAGAGTCCCAGGGCAAATGTAAATCCGATCGTCGCCAGAATATAGTTATAGCTTCCTTGGAGCCAAAACCCGTTTGCACTTGCGGCGCCACACAAAAGTACTGTTGTGACTAGATCGTCGTCGCCAAAAACACAGATTCGCAAATATACAAGTGATACCGCCATAAGAACAAACGTCACGGTCATCATCAGTTTGGTCACGACTGCGGGCGAGAATAAGGGTAAAAGACCGACAATAAACCAATGACCAAGCGAGTTTGGCAAGGCAAATGAATTAAATGCGAGTTTGTCACTGAAAAAAGTGCCGCCGTGTAAATGTTCGAGCATGACGTGCGAAACATATAAATGCCCTGAACCGTCATTATTGACGAAGAAATCAACAAACCATATTGGGGTTAGGATCGCGATGCATAACGCGAGCAAAAGCAAAACTGCCGACCTCGTATTTTGTTGCAAAGATTTTTCCACAAGCTAGGTTGGAATCTTCAGTAAGTCAGCGGGAATGTTAAATCAAAATCTTGATCGAATTCTTCGATATCGTCCGATGCAAAAATCACAAACGGCACCATTCCTCCGCCGGCTACGTCGTGTGCTAACATAAACATTTGAAATTATCCAATATTCGACGGAACTTCAAATGATCAGCTCTCGTCAACTCTTCAAACAATCAAGTATTCAACCGCAAAATAGATTGATTTTCGGTATTGTTTTTTTATGGGGAATTGTTGCCGCAACTGCCTTTACCTTGATCCTTGCCGAGTCTGCTTTTAATGATCCGCTAAACAAATACTATCTTTTGCCTTGGTGTCTTGCAACCGGCATTGTAGTCGTTGGTCCGAGTGTATACCTGATCTATAAAGGCGAATTTAATTTGCTGCACCCATTGGTATTTGCCGCGTGGACCTTTTTCTTTCCAGGATTTTTTGTCGGGGGCTTGTGCCTAGCCTCCGGGTTGACCCAGCCTTATTTTTTAGCGTTCATACAAGATGAAACTTTCAACCTTCCATTAACTTTTGTTTACGCCATGTTAGGTTATCTGGGATTGACAGCGGGTTATATGATCCCGCATGCATGGTGGATCGGGCAAAAGATCAGTCAGTGGCTTCCTAAATGGGAAATGTCGGACGAACAGGTTGCCAAACCATCGCTGGTATTACTGCTGATCGGTATTGGAGTTTCCGTCCTTGCGTTTAGGCTTGGTGCGTTCGGGTATCAACGAGTACTCGATGCTAATTACTACGATGGGTTGATATTCTTATTTTCGCTTTTTTTTTATGAAGCATCGTTTCTCTTATCGTTGTATCTATTTCGATGTAAACGGTTTGGATCACAAGAGATATTGATTTGCTTCGTCCTTGTCGCTACTTCGTTATCGAGAGCAGTCTTTCAAGGAAATCGATCCGGACTTATTCCGACTCTGCTGCTTGTGATCTTTGCATACATCTTATCCGGTAGAAGAATCACCATTAAATTTTATTTAAGCGGTGCCGCTGTATTATTTGTCACCCTAATTGCCGGAATGATCTACGGCACAACATTCCGAAATCTCAAGCAATCGGAAGGACGGGTCGGCTTCGACGAATATTCGGAGGTTGTTGCCCAAACCTTTCAGCGGCTTTCCAGTCAGAATATCGAAACGTCTTTAAATACCGGCCTGTCGGCTGTGGCCGACCGAATTGATGCAGTCAGTTCTCTGGCTGTAGTTGTCTCGAATTATGAATCCCTTGCCCTGTACGAAGATCAAATGGGTATCAGCAATAATATTGTTGGTGATACGCTGACGTTCTTCATACCTCGACTAATTTGGCGAGATAAACCCGTTGCGATAGAGCCGAGTAAATACGCTGATCTTTATTTCAATTATCAGGAAAATTCATTCATTATGACGCCGATGGGAGACTTGTTGAGAAATTTTGGCCCCATCGGTGTTCCGCTCGGCATGATTTTCATGGGGTTCATTCTCCGAGTGCTTTTTTCGGCGCTCGTCGAGAATCAGGGGTTTTCATATTGGAGGTATGCTGTCTTTTATATGATTTTTTCGCTTATATTGTATGAAGGAACGTATGGATTAATGATCCCAAACATCTTTAAGATCGGTGTCATTGCAGTTTTTGGCATTATTATCATCCGGTTACTTGCCGGTTCCGCCTTAAGGCCGAAATTTTGGCCCGCAACGTCAGATCATTCGTAATAAATGGAAAAGATAGTGTTTACAAATGGGTGTTTCGATATATTACATCCCGGTCATATTGACCTTTTAAACCGGGCACGGCAGTTAGGCGAGAAACTTATCGTCGGAATTAATAGCGATGCATCAGTTCGACAAATTAAGGGTTCAGGGCGTCCAGTGGTTAACCAGGAGGCCCGGAAAGCTGTTTTGAGTGCTCTTCGGTCGGTTGACGAAGTAATAATTTTTGATGATCTAACTCCGGAAAATCTGATACGACAAATTAAACCCGATGTTCTGGTAAAAGGCGGCGACTGGAAGCCGAATGAGATCATTGGTGCAGATTTTGTAACTAACAATGGCGGAAAAGTCTTTTCACTGCCTCTTCTTGACGGATTTTCGTCGTCTAAGATCATAGAAAGTGTTACGGATTCCAGCGAAAGCCAACCGGGTTCGGATTCGATCGAGAAATCTCTTAACGAGCATATACGAACATTCGAAACAATATTAAAAGATCTCAAACCTTCGATAGAGAATTGTTCGAACCTGCTTGTCGGGACGTTCAGGGCGGGAAATAAAGTGTTGCTTTGTGGAAACGGCGGGAGTGCGGCGGATGCGCAGCACATTGCCGCGGAGTTCGTCGGACGGTATGAAACGGAAAGGCGTTCTCTGCCGGCTATCGCTCTCACGACGGACACATCTGCGCTAACGGCGCTCGCCAATGATTATGATTTTGAACGGATCTTTTCCCGTCAGGTCGAAGCATTGGCGAGTCCGGGAGATTGCCTTATTGCAATTAGCACAAGCGGGAATTCTCCGAATGTAATCGCTGCGGTAATGGAGGCTCGAAAGAAAGGTGTAAAAATAGTTGGCATGACAGGAGCCAACGGCAAAAAACTGGCCTCTCTTTCTGACGCTTGTATTCTGATCCCATCGCAACGAACCGCTCGGATTCAGGAAGGACATATCACCATCGCTCATATTTGGTGTGAGATCGTAGATACGGCCTTCAGTGAAAAATAGATTTTCGATGAAACGACCAGATATTTTTTCCAACGCCAGGATAGTTGTTATCGGGGACGTAATGCTAGACCGGTATTGGTGGGGAAGCGTAACGCGGATCTCACCTGAAGCTCCGGTTCCTGTCATTCGTCTCGATAGAACGACTGTGTCTCCCGGTGGAGCAGCAAACGTTGCGGTGAATATCTCATCGCTCGGTACACAGGCGATCCTGATCGGTTGCGTAGGTCTCGACGAGGAAGCCGAACAACTCAGATCCGCGATCGAAGGGAAAGGTGTTTCAGCAGCGCACATGGTGTCGGCCAAAGAACGCCGTACTAGCGTAAAAACGCGGATCGTTGCCCATAGCCAGCAGGTAGCCAGAGTGGACAGCGAGGATACCAGTGAAGTTGACGAAGCCTGCTCGGTCGACCTTATAAAACAGATAGAAGACGTAATAAATGACGCTAAACTTGTCATTGTTTCCGATTATGCAAAAGGAGTTTTGAGCACTAGTGTCCTAACCAATATTTTCGCAAAGGCGACCGAATTTAACATACCGGTGCTCGTTGATCCGAAGGGTAAGGATTTTGCAAAATACTCCGGGGCCACCGTAATAACACCAAATCGTCGTGAAGCAGCTGAGGCCTGTAAGTTGGATGAGTCTATCGAAAATATTACGCAGATCGCGGGAAACCACTTGATCGAATCCTTTGATTTTCCGAACGTGCTAATCACGGAAAGTGAAAAAGGAATGACATTATTTGAAAAAGGAAAGGAGTCAGTACATTTCGATGCAGCCACGCACGAAGTTTACGATGTAACTGGAGCGGGCGATACGGTCATAGCTACGCTGGGCGTTGCGATCGCTTCAGGGTTCGATTTACCATCAGCGGTCGAGTTGGCAAACATGGCGGCCGGGATCGCTGTAGGACAGATAGGAACTGCGGCAATCACGTCGGCACAACTCTTTGAAGCGTCGAGTCTCCTCGCAAAGGGAGCGCCGAAACCTTGACGTCCAAAAGGATACTTGTTTTTAGGATCGGAAGCCTTGGCGACACCATTGTCGCGATTCCCGCATTCTGGCGAATACGTCAGGCATTTCCTCATGCTCATATCACGTTTCTTTCAAACTCAGATAACAGTACATTAGGTTATATTCAGCCTCGCAGTATTCTTCCTGAGTCAGGGCTATTTGATGAGTGGCTTACCTATCCGACAGGAGGATTGATCGGATTTGCAAAGCTCTTTTACGATATCCGGCGAAACAAATATGATGAGCTTATTTACTTGATGCCTCGCACCAGAACAGTAGGACAGCTAAAACGTGATCAGTTTTTTTTTCGGGCATCGGGAATTAAAGTATTGAAGGGAATCGACTACCTTTTCACAAACCGGTTGGAACTGAATGCAAAATATTCGTTGCCCGAGGTCGATCGAGAAGGCGATTTTATTTGGGATTGTCTTACCGCAGATGGCATTCCATTAGCCGATGCAGAACGCTCTTTCGATCTGCGCCTTACACAACAAGAGGTTGCTTTTGCTGAGAACTGGTTGAATTCGCAAATACCTGATATTGAAAAAAAACCGATCGTTGCTGTTGCCCCGGGAAGTAAATGGAATTCGAAAAAATGGGGAGAAGATAAATACTTTGAAACGGTTTCACATTTAATTAAGGGAAAAGATATTTTCCCAATTGTTTTTGGCGGTCCTGAAGATAAGACACTAGGTGATCGTCTCATAGCCAGATGGGGCCGCGGAGCAAATGCAGCGGGTCAACTAAATGTTCGGCAAGCCGCAGCTGCTCTCATAGATTGTGATCTGTATCTTGGAAATGATACCGGAACAATGCATATTGCCGCCGCCGCGGGGTGTCGTTGCGTCGCAATTTTTGCCTCGATCGATTGGAACGGACGTTGGTTTCCAGCAGGGAACGGACACACGTCATTTCGCACTCGAATAGAATGCGAAGGCTGTCACCTAACCGATTGTCCAATTGGTAATGAATGTCTTAGTCGGATAAGCGTTGAACAAGTGGTTTGGGCAAGTACAGAGGCCTTAAGTAAACATGGAGCAGCCAACTAGTTATGCGTGTTTTAATATTCGGAGGAAGTGGCATGCTTGGACACAAATTAGTTCAAGTATTAGGTGACTCCTTTGACACCTATTTCACTGTTCGTTCAAGTTTTGAAGCAATTGAGCCTTATGGGATTTTCCCGGAGCACGGCGCTTTTCCATACATAGATATCTCAGATGAGCGTTCGGCAATTACCGCGATCGATCAAACAGCTCCCGATGTCGTCATAAATGCGATCGGTATTATCAAACAACTTCCTTCATCCAAAGATGTAGTTTCGACTCTGACGGCGAATTCGATTTTTCCTCACAGGCTAATAGCTTTGTCAGAGTCGTACGGTTTTCGGCTGATAACAATTAGTACGGATTGCGTTTTTACAGGAAGCAAGGGAAGTTATGTCGAGACCGACCCGGCCGATGCTTCTGATCTCTACGGTCAGAGCAAACATTTAGGGGAAGTTTCAGAGGGAAACTCGTTAACCTTACGAACATCTATCATTGGCCGGGAACTCGGCACAGCCCATAGCTTGGTCGAATGGTTCCTGGCAAATCGCGGGAAAACCGTAAATGGCTATGTCAATGCAATATACAGCGGCTTTCCAACGGTTGTCTTTGCCGATATAATTTCTAGTTTGATCACCGATCATCCAAATTTGCGCGGGCTTTATCACGTATCGAGTGACCCAATAAACAAATTTGAGCTTTTGAATCTTGTGAAAGAGCGTTTTGACCTAAATATCGAGATCGAATCATTCAAAGAAATGCACATTGACAGGTCGCTCGATTCGTCGAGGTTTCGACAAGCTACCGGTTTTAAGCCGCAATCCTGGGTTGAGATGGTCGATCGAATGCACTCCGATCCGACTCCATACGAAAAATGGAAAAGATGAAAGTCCTTGAAGGAAAACGAATACTCGTGACGGGCGGAACTGGCTCGCTTGGCCAGACCCTGGTAAAGCGCCTTCTTTCCGGGGAAATGGGGCTGCCTGAGAAAATTACCGTCTTTTCTCGTGATGAGGCAAAGCAGCATTACATGCGGCTTGATTATCTTCACCGGACGGCCGCTACGGACGAGATCATTTATCAGAATTCGCAGGATAAATTGTCCTTTCGAATCGGAGATGTGCGCGATATTTCAGCCGTCACTACAGCTCTTCGCGATACGGATATAGTCTTTCACGCCGCCGCTCTAAAACAAGTTCCGTCATGTGAGTATTTTCCATTTGAAGCCGTGTTGACGAACATCCACGGGCCGGAAAACATAGTACGAGCTATCCGGGAAAACACTTTACCGGTCGAAACCGTCATTGGTATCTCGACAGACAAAGCATGTAAACCGATCAACGTAATGGGCATGACCAAAGCCCTGCAAGAACGGATCTTTATCGAGGCAAATCGTGATTGTCCGAATACCGATCTGATGTGTGTACGATATGGAAATGTGATCGCATCACGCGGCTCGATCATTCCGCTCTTTGTGGAACAGGTGGAAAAGAAACAGCCGATCACTGTTACGTTGCCTGAAATGACTAGATTTCTTCTGAGTCTGGATCGCGCTGTCGATACGATCTTTGCGGCGATCTCCAGTGGACACCGAGGCGAAACCTTTGTTCCAAAGGTACACTCGGCAAAGATAGTCGATCTGGCAAAAGCAGTGATGGGCGAAGTGGATCTTCCAATAATTTTTACCGGCATTCGCCCCGGTGAAAAGATCCACGAGATCATGGTATCCGAAGAGGAATGTTTTAGGACCGTCGAGAACGGTGACTATTATGTTATTCGGCCCGTTCTACCCGAACTGCGAGATGAACGTGAATTCGTGCAGGCTTTGAATGGCGAGTATTCGTCTAAAGACGACAATGTTTCTGTCGAAACTTTGCGCGACCTCTTGCTTAGTGCTGGTCCGGAGATCCGGCGATTTTTAACGGCCGCAAAATAGAACAACCTTATGAAAGTAATGACCATTTTCGGCACGCGGCCGGAAATAATCCGACTTAGTCTCTTAATGAGGATCCTGGATCAGCACTGCACACATATCACTGTGCATACCGGACAGAATTATCATGAAAGCCTGAGCGATATTTTCATAAGAGACTTGGAAGTCCGTTCGCCAAATATTCATTTGGGAATCCGATCCTCAAATTTTGCCGATCAGGCTTCCCAAATACTTACCGGCGTAGATAAAGCACTCGAAGAACACAAACCGGACAAGGTTTTGATACTCGGTGATACAAATAGCGCTCTTTCTGCGATAGTTGCGGCTCGCCGCGGCATTCCGGTGTTTCATATGGAAGCAGGGAATCGCTGTTTTGATGATCGTGTGCCGGAAGAAATAAACCGCAGGATCATAGATCACTCCAGCACAATACTGCTGCCTTACACTGAGCGAAGTAAGGAAAATCTTGTCGCCGAAGGGATAGACCGCGACCGCATCTATGTTACGGGAAATCCTATAAATGAGGTTCTACAAGGCTTTTCCGACAAGATAGAATCCAGCCATGCGCTCGAAGATTTTCAGGTAAAAGCATTCGAGTATTTCATGGTCACCCTGCACCGGGCAGAAAATGTCGATAGCGAAGAGCGTCTGACAAAAATTCTTGATGGATTTGCGGCAGTAACGGCAAAATTCGGAAAGGAGATGCTGATCAGTGTCCATCCCCGCACGGCGGAAAAGATCAAAAAATTCGGCCTTACTATCGACCCCAAGCTACGCCTGCTTCAACCGCTCGGGTTCTTCGATTTCGTCAAGCTGGAAAAAAATGCTCTTGCAGTTTTGACCGACAGCGGAACCGTTCAGGAAGAATGTGCGATCTTCGGCGTACCTAATATCACTGTACGCGATGTAACTGAGCGGCCGGAAACCCTTGAATGCGGCAGCAACATTATCAGCGGAGCGGAACCTGAATCTATTGTCAGATCGATGGAGTTAGCGATCGCGCAGCCCGCAAATTGGATACCTCCGCGGGAGTACCTTGTCCCTAATACATCACAGATAGTCTCAAAGATCATTCTGGGTACGACAAGCCTAAGACGTCATTCTTGATTACATAATCCCCAATTCAATGGTCTCGAAGATAAGAATATTAATATTCTGCGACTTTTATCTGCCGAGTGTTGGCTCGGGCGGCGGGGTTACCATACTCGCGAATATGGTGGAACAATTATCAGACAGGATAGATTTCTACGTTGTAACACGGAACTATGATAGCCGCACCGATACCAGGCCCTTTACTAACGTGCCGTCGGATAAATGGACCACTTTCGAAAAAGCAAAGGTTTTTTACTTTTCTCCGGGAAAGCTCACACCTGCACTAATAGACGAAACAATTGCACATGCTAACCCGAGTGTTGTTTTCGTAAATAGCATTTTTAGCAAGCCTTCTATCTTGTTTTTGTGGCAGAGATTGAGAAAATTTCCGTCTCAAAAAGTCCTTATTTCACCATGCGGGGAACTAATGCCGGAAAGTTTAAGGAAAAAGAAATTAAAGAAAACTATTTTTTTATTTCTTGCGAACTCCCTCGGCTTGTACAGATCCGCTTTTTGGCGGGCGTCTTCGGATCGTGAGATGACAACTATTCTAGAAAGGATAGGCGCGCATGCCAATATTACAGTCATCCCGGAAATTGTCTCTCACAACACACTTAAGACATTTGATATATCTAAGAAACCAGAAAAAACAATCGGTTCAGTGAGGTTTGTGCACGTAGCCCGTGTAGTCCCCGGCAAAAATTTGTTATTTCTTTTGGAAATGTTTTCTAACATTACCGAAGGAATGGTTGAACTAACGATCATTGGGCCGGCGGAAGACATCGGATACTGGGATGAATGTAAAGCGATGATCGCTAAACTGCCGGCCAACATTAAGGTTAAGTGGACCGGGCCGCTACCTAACACAGAGGTCATGGACCATCTTAGGAATGCCCATTTTTTCTCGTTGCCTACGACGACGGAAAATTTTGGCTATGCCTTTCTAGAGGCTCTATCTGCTGGCTGTCCGCTTCTTATCAGCGATACGACAGACTGGAATGAAATAGGTTCGGCAGGGGCGGGTTGGGCATTATCGCTTGATGACCATGAATCGTGGTTATCCAGGATAGAGGCGTGTATTCAGATAGATGCCGATGCATATACGTTGATGTCTAAAAATGCGAGGAGCTACGCCGAAAATTGGATGAAGAATTCTGATTCTGTCAGCCTTATGTATTCCATGTTTGCCCAAACCGGCGAGCCATCAAAATCAGAATAACTTACTGTGAAAGAACCAAAAACCAAACGGCTCTGGCTTGTGAGCGAACTTTACTTTCCAGAACTGACATCAACTGGTTACTATCTGACTGAGATCGGTAGTGGATTGGCCCGGGATGTCGAGGTAAATGTCATTTGCGGACAGCCAAATTACTCCGCTCGCGGAACGAAAGCTTCAAAAAGGGAAAGGTACAAAGAAGTAAATATTCATCGGGTAGCCGGCACACGATTTAACAAAAATATTCTGGCCCTGAAACTGTTAAACATGCTCAGTCTGGGGTTTTTCTTTTTTTTTAAGGCTCTACGTTCTTTTAAAAAAGAGGATAAAGTTCTTGTTGTTACCACGCCTCCGGTCCTTCCTTTCATAACCGCTCTGGTTTCCCTGGTCCGGGGGGCTAGCTACACTTTACTTTTACATGACAATTACCCGGAGATGCTTATCGCGGTTGGAAAAACCAGGCCGAACTCGGTATTGGCAAGATCTGTCGAGTTTGCGAATCGTTGGCTTTATAAGCATGCCGCAAAAATAATCGTAGTCGGGCGTGATATGCAATCACTGTTGGTTAAGAAGACCTGCGGGCTGGATATTCCGATTACCATGATCCCGAATTGGGCCGAAATAGAATCCGTCGAACCGAGGCCCAGAGAATCGAATGAACTTCTTAAAAACCTCGGCTTGATGGAAAAATTTGTATTCCTATATGCGGGAAATTTTGGAAGGCCAAATGATATTGAAAGCTTGATCGCGGCCGCCGACTGGCTCAGGAACGAAAATGAATTGCATTTTCTTTTTTTGGGCGACGGGGCAAAGGGTCGATGGCTTCGTAGAGAGGTAGCTAAATTGGAACTCTCTAACGTAACGATCTTGCCGCCTAGGCCAAGAACCGAGCAGATCACATTTCTGAATGCCTGCGATGTAGGCATTGTCTCTCTTGTTTCGGGAATGCTTGGGGTTTCGATGCCGAGTCGTACCTACAATCTTTTAGCGGCAGGAAAACCTATACTCGGTATCGCGGAGCCTGATTCGGAGATCGATCTATTGGTTAAAGAAAACGACGTGGGCTGGATCGTTCCGCCCGCATCACCGGACCAACTGGCCGGTACAATTCAGGCAATATACGCTGATCGGGCAAATTTAATTAAAATGGGGATACGAGCAAGGAGCGCGGCGGAAACACAATACGATCTGCAAACAGCCTTAAACAAATATAGGAAAGAATTGTTGTAATTTCTTTAGTGCCAATGTTGATCGCAGCACTCATAGCAGTTGGTTTCGTATCGGCCTACGTTGCGATAGGCTTGTATATCCGTGCGGCCCCGGCACTTCAAACCATTGACATCCCAAACCAACGCAGTTCCCATTCGATCCCTACACCACGCGGCGGCGGCATTGTGATCGCCCTCATCGTAATTGTTCTTGTTTCGGCAAATTCGTACTTTTATGTCGGATCGTTAAAAGTAGGCCTTATTGCGTCGGCGATGCTTATCGCACTGGTAGGATGGCTTGACGACCTTTACTCAATACCGTCACCCCCGCGACTGGCCGTTCATATCCTGGTTGCGATCTTTGTCGTGTATTCATACGGCAGTCTGGATGGTTTGCATATCCCGCTTTCCGACATTGATATACATTTTGGATCGTTTTCATCGATCATCTCTGTGTTTTGGATCGTATTGATGATCAACGCTTACAACTTCATTGACGGTATTGATGGAATGGCAGCCTTTCAGGGCGTTATTTCCGGAACTGGTTGGCTGATGATCGGTCTGGGCTACAATATGTTCGAGATCGCCGGGTTTGGCGGCATTCTGGCAGCGGGTTATTTAGGCTTTCTCTTTTACAACTGGGCGCCGGCAAAGGTATTTATGGGAGACGCGGGAAGTTCTTTTCTGGGATTCGCACTCGCCGTTATACCGATTGTTTCTGTAGGAAATGTTCCAATGTCGTCTACAGATCTTGCTACTTCAGCGCTTTGCTTATCCTGGCTGGTCCTTTTTGACACTTGCTCCACGCGGGTCTGGCGAATAGTCCGCGGAACCAGATTCTGGGAACCAAATCGTGATCACCACTATCAAAAATTGGTCATATCAGGGCTAAAGCACAGTTTTGTTTCAGGTATTTACGCCGTTTTTGGCATTTCGATCGCATTAGCTCTGTATACCAATTTGAGGTTCGGCGGGATCAGTAGTTATTTATTACCAGCCTTACTGGTTGTCTGTCCCGCAATACTGGTTTGGTGGACATTGAAAAAAAATTGACCTATGTATATCTGAATGTTAGAGTTACGTTATATTTCAGTTATACCGACTAGGATCTCTTGAATCCGATAAGTACAATACATAAGTGATATCAGCAAAAGTCGCGTGTTTCGAATCGTACGGAGTACGAGTAAAACTCGAAAGTGAAACATCCGAATTGCTGGAAATTGCGATCCAAACGGCAACGAAAGCACTCGTCGGGAGGCTTAAGTTCATTGAAAACACCAGCCTTGACGTTGATCATGAATTCGGGTTACATCAAAGCGAAAACGGCGATTTTTTCTTTACCAATAACGGCCAGCCGAGCGGCAGCCAGCAGGACATCGCCAGCCTTGCGCGGACGCTTAACACTATGGTCCGCATCCATGTTGCGGAAAAGGCAGTTGGTTGGGTGTTTATTCATGCCGGTGTCGTTGGCTATCGCGATAAGGCGATAGTATTACCCGCAATGAGTCATCAGGGAAAAACAACCCTGGTTGCCGAATTGATAAAGTGCGGTGCGGAGTATTTTTCTGATGAGTACGCGGTGTTGGATGAGCAAGGGTCAGTTCACCCATTTGAACGTCCACTTTCTGTGAGAAAGCAAAGATCTGAGGTTTCCGTCGACGTTCCCGTAGAACAATTTGGAGCAAGGTCTGGAACGAGACCAATTCCTGTCGGAATGGTCATTTTAACTGGATACGATGCGGATGCCGGGTGGGATCCAAAAACCGTATCGTTAGGAGAGGGAATTCTTGAGACACTGCCTCAAGTGATTTCAATTAATTTTAATACGGAGTTCGCATTAAAGGTCTTGAACACAGCATACAGTCGTGCAATAATACTAAAGTCTCTGCGCGGTGATGCCCACGGTGCGGCTAGATCGATTTTGTCTTTATTTGACAATAGTTTAAATTTGGGTAGAATACTGTAACTTCACCCGTCATGATTGTTTTTGGAGGAGAAAATGAATAACTCGCAATTCCCAACTGCTCGAACCAGTGGACTTGTAATACAAGAGGTCCCGGAAGAGATCCTGGTTTTTGATACGGCGAGCAACGATGCTCACTGCCTTAATCAGACCGCTGCAATGGTCTGGAAAGCTTGCGACGGTAAAACGTCGGTTACCGGGATCGCAGAGATCATCGGCTCACAGACGGGTAACAAGATCTCCGACGATCTGGTTTGGCTGGCGATAGATCAGCTCAATGAGCACAAATTGCTCGAAACACAGATCAATTCTAAATTTGCGGGCGAATCGCGCCGTTCGGTACTGAAAAAGATCGGACTGGCTTCGATGATCGCACTGCCGATCATCGCCTCGCTTGCCGCTCCGCGAAGCGTTCTTGCCGCCACATCATGTACTTGTCCAGGTGGTGACACCCCACAAGGAGACGGTGAATGTTCTGTGCAGCCAACCTGTGTACAAAACTGCTTATCCACACAGGTTTGTGGATAAGGACGTTAACGGAACCATTAATCTTGGGTAGTAGAGTCAAGCAGGCTCTGCTACCCTTTGCTAATTGTGACTACCCGATCTCATATAGGCTCTGCGGACGACTTCAAATGGCTGCTGCTAAACAAGAAGTGCCGTGAGATCGAACTGTCACGATCGATGCAGATCCTTCGACAAAATGGAATAGAGCCTATTGCCATAAAGGGATGGACACTCGGACGCTTCTATCCGGAAAATGATTTACGCGGCTATACGGATATAGACATAGCTGTCGACCCCTCGATTTACAGTGTCGTAATAGAACTAATAAAATCGCCGGAATTGAGGGAGCTAAACATCGACCTGCATTCCGGACTAAGGCTCCTCGACAAACTTCCCTGGAGTGATCTATTCGCTCGATCGACCTTAGAAGAACTCAATGGAGTTCCCATCCGCATTTTATCCGATGAAGACAGTCTGCGAATTACGTCTGTTCATTGGCTAACCGATGGTGGAATTTATCCGGAACGTCTTAAAGATATATGCTATTTGGTTGAAAATAGGCAGAAAGATTTCGAATGGGAACGCTGCCTCGACGCGGCAGGCCCGCTCCGAAGACAATGGGTCATTATAGCTATTGCCACGGCACGAGACTTTATGGACCTTAATTTGGACGGGCTTCCTGCATCGATCCGTTCATTTGTGCTACCGCCCTGGTACAAACGAACTCTGGAAAGGGAATGGAAGCTCGGCCCGTACCTGCGGATTCCTCTGTGGCTTTGTATAGGTAAACCGCGCAAACTGATCGAACAATTGCGGCGTCGTTTTCCACCAAATCCCATTGCCGCGACGGTAGATGTCGAGGGCAGAATGGACGACGGAAACAGAATTACTTACCAAACAAGAAGTATGCTGAAAAAAGTCCGGCCCGCCGTGTTAAATATATATCGAAGATTTGAGCGACCTGGCGTATCCAATTGAACACTCTCGAAAATCCAAAGATCATCCTTGCGATCGAGTCTGCCATAAGCGGCGGCAGCCTGGCGATGTTTCGCGACTCTGAACTGATCGGCTCAAAAACTGGCAATAGCGGTGTTTCGCGGGCCGAAGATCTCCTCTTAAATATTGACGAGCTTGTAGCTGAGACTATCCGAGATAAACGGCATCTGCAAGAAATTGTCATTTCGACCGGTCCAGGCAGTTTTACCGGCCTTCGTATCGGGATCGCGACCGTTATGGGACTAAAGCGTTCGCTCGGTATAGAGGTTATCGGTGTCTCCCTTTTTGAAGAAATGGCACGGGCTTTTAGCTGCTTAGGCTCCGTATTTACAGCCGTCCCGATGGGCAAGGCCGATGTTTGCATTCAGGAGTTTCAAAATACTGAAGCCGCATCGATTGCGGTTGATCCGCCGAAAACGATATCAAGGCTGGAATTCAAGAGTTTGATCAATATTTCAGCTGCGGCCAGTCTTATATTGCACGCTGATCTGCTTCAGTTGGATATTGATTTTGTCTCAATAGCCGGAAAGGGCGTGAAAATAATAGATGCGGGCCGTGACCTCGCTTCGATAATCGGGTTAGCTGCAAACAGACGGTCAACGGGCACTAGCCTTGCTCCGATCTACGTTCAAAGCCCTCGTTTTGTTTGAGATGCTGGAAATCCCTGACATTCAAATTATTCCTGCATCTATAAACGACGCCAAAGTTCTCCGGGATCTCGCCGCGTCTACAAATATTGATGCCTGGAGCGAAAGCGACTATCGGGATGAAATAGAACGTACCGATTCGGTTGTCTTTGTAACTTCCGCTGCAAATACCGAAGTTATAGCCTTTATCCTTGCCAGAATTGTTCCGGGAATCGATACAGGCAATGACGCCGAGGTATATAACATAGCAGTCCGGAAAAACTTTCAACGATCTGGAGTTGGGTCTGCCTTACTTGGTCACCTGATGGTTGAATTAAGGTCGGTTAAGGTACAAAATGTATGGCTCGAGGTTCGCGAATCTAATAAGAATGCTGTGAACTTTTACGAAAATCAAGGGTTTTTACCAGTTTCGACCCGCCCTAATTTCTACTCCAGCCCCGTAGACACTGCCGTTGTGATGCGGCTTTCGCTCACTGAAGACTTTTCTTAACGGAAACGTAACAATGCTTGATTTAGCGGTTGAGTTTGGTATAGAGTGAAGCTTAAGCCTGTGATTCTCGTAAAGACCTGAATTCAGGTGAGATTACTTTGATAAGTGAGGAACAAATCGCTATGGACCTTTCAACTCCTGATGTTGTGAGAGACGCATTGATCAAAACAAATCCCATGTTTCGTGATCTGGTTCACCAACATCAATCCTTTGAAGCCCGGTTAAACGAACTCGCGCATTTGACCTACCCCAACGACGACGAACAAGTCGAAGAAGTTACACTAAAGAAAAAGAAGTTATTGGTAAAAGATGCAATTTACGAAATATTGCATAACTATGAAGTATCGCACTGACAAACTGCGATATATAACAAGATTAATGGAGGCTGTCTGAAAAGACGGCCTCTTTGTTGTTTTGATTTCTTTTTTTGATTTGTTTCGTGTATTTCGTGGAAAAAACTCTTAAGAAAATATCCACGAAACACACGAAAGAAGAAAGCAAAGCAAAAAAAGATGTGAAAAGGTCATCGGATCAACTTTTCAGACGGCCTCTTATCTTTGCCACAACCGGTGGAAAACCCGGTCAAGCCGTTTGCGGTCGCGGCGATCACATATTCGCCGTTCGCCCGTATCGAAGTGAGCAAGAATGCATCGTCACCGGTCAGCGCGATCTGATCTACTATTCGTCCGCTGTCCAGATCTATTACATAAGCCATCCGCTCACCGATCACAGTAACGGCCGCGAGGTCTGCTGCTATTAAACCACTGTTGGCAATTCGACCCGGCATTCGGCGTTTCCAAAGAATATTTCCGTAATCGGCCGACATCAGATACACAAAATTATCCGCAGATGAGACTAGTATCTTCCCTTCGAATGTAAGCATATCGCCGATCTTTCCACCGGCTTTGAATTTCCAGTTACGCTGACCGCTATCGATCTCCGACGAATAAACTCCGCCGCGTTCATCCGAATAAACGGCGGCGGAAGAGGTGCCGTTGCCGACCAGTGCAGGAACGAATTGTACATCCATCGACCGTACTCTCTTGCCGTCTGCCGCCGCGAATACCTCAACCTTCTTTGCCGTCGTTCCAATAACGATCCCGGCCTTGCCGATCCTGGGCGGCGCCGAAAGAGTTCCCGTAAATGCCCCTTTCCATTTCATCGTTCCATCGCCTTCGTTGATCGTCCAGATGTCTCCGTTAGACGCAGCGACAACTATTCCTGCCGTCGTTTCGCCTATAAAATACTTTTCGGCAAAACGAAGTTCGACACTCCAAGTCGTCAAACCGGTCGAACGGCTAAGGGATCGCAGGAAGGTTGGACCGGTCTCGCTTGCGCCGGCAGATACCGCATAGATCGATCTGTTTGTTACGACGATCTCGGAGATGAGATTACCGCCGACCTCGCTGGACCAGACTGTTTCACCTGTCTTTACGTCTATTGCATTTACCTTGTTTTCGCCGGAAACGAAATATACGTTATCGCTGTCAGTCGCGATCCCGTTATGAGGAAGGACATTGGCGGGGTGGCTCCAACATTTTATCAGCGGAGAATTGGGGGCTTTTTCGGCTTGGGCCGTACCGGTATTCGGCAACAATACCGAACCGAGCAGGGCCAACGCGCCGCATAAACGCAAGGTAAAAAGTAATGTATGCCAAAGATTCATCCCGCTTGATATGAAACAGAAGAGGCTGTCAGAAAAGGCGGCCTCTCTTTGTTTGTTTTAATTCCTGTTTGATCTTTTTCGTGCATTTCGTGGAAAAAACTCTTAAGAAACTGTCCACGAAGCACACGAAAGAAGAAAGCAAAACACGAAAGTCTGTGGAAGAACATCGAATCAACTTTTCAGACAGCCTCAAACACACGCTCGAATATTCTATGTTACCACGCCAACTTGACCACCTTATATCGATGACGGTAATATCCCTCAAAGTTTGCTACAATCTAATTAAAATCAAACGGAGAACACTTTCAGATGTCGTTCAACAAGATCATTATTGTCGGGAATTTAGGTAAAGACCCGGAACTCAGATACACGCCGCAGGGCATTGCTGTTTGCGATTTTTCACTCGCCACGAATGAAAAGAAGCGGGACAAATCCGGCGAGATGCAGGAAGTCGCGACCTGGTTTCGCGTAACTCTTTGGCGAAATCAGGCTGAGAATGCCGCCAAGTATTTGAAGAAGGGAAGTCCGGTCTATATCGAAGGCCGCTTAGGTCTGGAGGAATGGACCGATCGCGACGGTAATACGCGACAGACCCTCTCAGTCCAGGCTTCGGATATGCACTTCATTAGTAGTGGATCACGTAACGAAGATTATACCGGCGGCGATAGCGGCGCCAGCGAAGAACCGCAATTTGCCGGCCCCGCTTCTTCCGATCCGCCCAAATCAACCGCCGCCGCTGCCGCTCCTGCCAAAGCCGACGACGATATTCCTTTTTAGTAGTTAGTTAATTTTGTTCAAAAGAAGCTGTCCGGGAAACAATTGGCTTTCGGGCAGTTTTTTCCTTCAGCTCAGGCCCATTTTCCCATGGCGCGGAATTTTTGGAAGCGTTCTTTGACGAGTTGATCGCCGGTTTTGGTTTGAAGGGCTTTTAGGTTTGAAAGCAGGGCTTTTTTCAATCCGTCGGCGATGCCGGTGAAGGCTTTCTGAGATTTGGCATCACCGTCTTCTGTGTGAATTTCCCACGGTTTTGATTCGGGTACGACCTCATCGATCAGGCCGAACTTGCTAAGGTTTCCGGCGGTCAATCTCAATGCATCGGCGGCGAGGTCTGATTTTCCGGCATCTTTCCATAGAATCGCGGCGCAGCCCTCGGGAGAGATCACTGAATAGACCGAATTTTCCATCATCAGAACGCGGTCGCCGATACCGATCGCCAACGCGCCGCCGGAGCCACCTTCGCCCAAAACAACGACGATAATCGGCACACGAAAGCCAGCCATTTCGCGCAGGTTGAACGCAATTGCCTCGGCCTGGCCGCGTTCTTCAGCATCGATTCCGGGATAAGCTCCGGGCGTGTCTATAAAGGAAATAATCGGGCGTCCGAATTTTTCCGCAAGCCGCATTACACGCAAAGCTTTGCGATAGCCTTCGGGTTTCGGCATACCAAAATTACGCATTTGCCGCTGTTTCGTATCGCGCCCTTTCTGCTGGCCAACCACACAAACTTCCTGTTCGCCAAGCCTGGCAAAACCACAGATCATAGCCGCGTCATCGGCGTATCGGCGATCACCGTGTATCTCGACGAAATCAGTAAAGATCGATTCAAGCAGATCAAGCGTGTACGGACGATCTGGATGCCTCGCAGTCAGAACACGGTCAAATGCAGTTTTTTCGGATGATTCACTCATAAGTAAAATGCGGATGGCTCTATTATCAAGTTGATCGTTACGCCCTTGCTTACGCGCGGGCTTCTGCAATACGCTTCTGCAACTTTATAATCGCCAATCGACCGTGCAACCGCGTGCGGTCAATTCTTTTTCCATTCGGGCCGACCCTTCGATGCGCAACATCTGAGATTCTATATTAACCTCCAGATCGTCGATAGGCATCTTCAGGATCACGTCGCAGCGGCCTTGGGTCGTGCTAAGCATTGAATATAGGTCGTTGAGAAACACTTCCTCAGTTCCATTTTTAGGAAGCCCGATCGTTACGCCTCGAGCATTGCGCGGCCTCGCGTCGGCAAGGTTTTTGGCGTCATCGACAATCAGCGTGATCTCTTGCCCATCGACGGCCTCAACGCGGCCTTCCAGTATGAGCAGATTGTCGTCGACCAAAAATGACGAAAATTTCCCGTAAGCCTCGGCCCAGACAAGGCATTTCACTCCGCCCGACCGATCTTCAAATCTGAATGTCGCAAATCGATTTCCTTTCTTGCTGTAGCGGACCTGCATTGCGGAAACAATGCCAGCCATTTTCAGTCTGTCGCCAGCCTTTATCTCTTCATTGTCCGAAAGCGTCCG
>Ga0193752_1000390_pt1 | contig 43434 bp, 41 predicted proteins | sample H1c1metaG_FD_144924 | JGI IMG/M metagenome (GOLD analysis project Ga0193752, IMG submission 144924) | Soil microbial communities from a riparian zone of the East river system, Colorado, United States - H1c1 | ecosystem: Environmental > Terrestrial > Soil > Riparian zone | place: USA: East River...
CGGCTGATGCCATACCTGGCTGCCAATTTTCTAAAGCCGCAGCCGGTGCTTAAATACTCCTGAATGATCTGATCTTTTAAGTCCATTTTGGTTGATTTTGTAATCAACCTATTTCAGGACGAGACAATAAAATGCCCATTGCTTCAATGTCCTGCCAGCCTCGCAGTAAACCCAATGTTGGTGGCTGTACAGTCAATAAACACCTAAACCAATTTTCTGTTCAATTTTCCAAGTTGCTCCGTCTCGATAAATAAGAATTAAATCTTCGTAGCCGCAAAGTCCGCCGCCAATCCAATTCATTTTGAAAATTGCAATCCCTTTTTTAATGTCTGCATAAATTCGAGATAGGTCAAAGTAACCTAGAAATAATTGCTTACCTGATTTTCCAAAACGGTGCCCATATTTTTGGTTATTAAATTGTTCCATCGTTAAGAATTTAATATTTCCTTGTTTAAGGCTGTCTATTTTATAAGCTCTGGTTTTTACTGGCTTTTTAATGCTTTTTACGAAGCCATAAAATTTAGATGTCTTAGAAATTCTTGTCAGCATATATTTTTTGTATTTTCTTAAGTCAAGAGTTGAAAGTGAATCATTGATAATCATTACTTGATTTAATGAATCAAACTCTTGCTTATTCATGCAGTGAGAGCAATAAACCCTGTACTCTTTTGGAATTGAACTTGTCTGACAACATTCGATTATTTTGTCACCATACAAAGTGTCCTGATTGCAACATTTATAATAAGGCGGATAAATAATTTTTTGACAAGTATTGATGTTATAAATAGAGTCAAGTAGTGAATTAAAAATTGTCAATTCGTCAACGCTTTGGCTTTTTAGCTGCTGGCTAAAAGTGATAAAGCAAATCAGTCCTATGAATTTGTAGAGAGTTTCCATTTGTATAGCCACCAACGGTACGGCTTGCCGAAGTGGGGGAATAGTTGCTGTGGCCGCCCCGGCTTACCGAAGATAAATTTATAGATAAAAGCTGATGATTTCTACTTAGCTAAATTATTAATGTCAGCCGGAACAAAAGCAAAGTTGAAAAACAAAAAGTTGAAACACGGCTTTCGTCCGCCCCCATTTTGGCAAACCGCTTGTTGGTGGCAGTGTTATTTTTGAAGGTAACGTCTGCCCGGTATTGTATTGATGAAGTTGAATATAGTTTGTCCTGCTGGCGTGAGATGCGATTGCAAGCTGTTTAGGCAGGTTGGCTTATTTTCGCAAATCTACATTGCAAATAATTCTTGTAATTTAAATTACTGGCTTTTATATTCCTTGAATAATGGAACGAACTCATTCCTGGCCTTATCAATACTAACGTTGGTCTTTGGTAACATGGCTTCAAATTCGTTTGCCATTTGAGAGGCACTAGGATAATTCTTCGACAAAGAAAGTAAACCTGGTATATCTTTTGCAAATTTAACCTGCAGATTTTCATATTGTTCAAACTTGGCTATTGTAAGCGAATCGAAATTCGCTCCGAATTCACCAATCTCTTTTCGTGTTTCTAAAACCCTTGTAATTATTGCATCGTTAGAATTTTCAGAATGCTTAACCATATTTGCTAGTGTACTGACAAGATCGCTGCGTCTCTGATATTGAGATTCTAGATTTCCCCATGCTGATAATACCTTATTGTAACTTTCTTCTTTCTCCTCTTTGCTTTTCTTCGTTTGTCCGCACGATTGTATGGCAAAAAGGAATGTGGCAATCATTAATAGCAATAAAAAATTGAAGCCGTTTGTTTTTTGTCCCACTTGGAAGGAGAATTTGAATGTTGTTTTGTTCATAATCTAAAATTTAATCGTGATTAAAATTGGTTTAGGATGCTTGGGTACGCATAGTGATAGACAACGTACCATCTTTATTAAATTTGATAGTCCCATCTTTATTTTTCATTTTCCTCAATATGATTTTGATCTGTGGACGACATTGCCACCAACTCATAAATATACGAAAGTTTTTTGCCGACGAAAATTCAGATTGTTTAAACTTCTTATTCCCACACTCTTATATAGAAATCAATATTAAATACGAAAGCGCAAAACTTTCGCTTTATAAATTCCCGTTTAATGAACAATACAAAAAACGAAAGTTTTTCCTCCGGTTTGTGCCCGGGAAAATAAGAACCGCGGCAGGAAATGAAAGTTATTTTTCCGTAGATACTAGCAACTCCCTTATATCAACTTTCAAAATTTTGGAGATCTCATACAGGGTTTCTAATGATGGCTGAGCATCATTAGTACACCATCGTGAAATTGTCGACTCTCTTTTATCTAATAGCCTGGCTAACTCAATATTTTTTGTATTCTTTTCTGCCAACACTACTTTTATTCTATTTAAGGAAAGTTTTGCCACAATGAATATTTTATTGTTTCCGGCATAAATATCATAAAAATCTAAATAAATGAAAATCGCCTAAAAAAGAAATATAATAGTGTATTAGGTAAATTTTATTATTATTTTACATCATTACATTGTTTTTTTAGGTCATTAAAATTGATTTTATGGATAATGCTGTGAATAGAAAAATTAAAGCAGCGTCATAAAGATGAGAGCAGGTTCAAATGCCATTGTTCATCAGTAAGTAGAGAAAAAAATGAGCACACTTCCAGGTATATTAAAACAACCTGATATTCTTTTATGAATACACCAGGTTGTTTCTAAGCGCTGTTTATTTTCTGCACAATAAAAAATAATTAAATCTTGCACACGGATAAGAGTCCGCCACATGCAGTTCTCCCCGTTTCCAACACGGGGAAACTGCTTTTTAGTAAATGGGATAAGTAAGATTGCCTTTGGTAAATGCATTTTGCTGTAACAGTTCCTGTATTTTTACATTACCTCTTTGCAGGATTCAATAACAGATCATGGAAATACTTGGTTATGTACTGGCGGTAATGGTAGGTATATCCTTAGGATTGATCGGCAGCGGCGGCTCTATTTTAACCGTACCCATCCTGGTTTATATCATGGGGGTTAACCCGGTGTTGGCAACTGCGTATTCATTATTCATTGTAGGATCTACAGCATTGGTTGGTGGCGTGCAAAGCGCCATACAAAAAAGGGTTGATTTTAAAACTGTACTCATTTTTGGTATTCCCTCTATTGCAGCAGTTTATGCTACCCGTATGTGGCTGTTACCGTTTATTCCCAATGAACTTTTTTCGATCGGGTCGCTCGTAATAACAAAATCCATTGCATTAATGTTATTGTTTGCAGTGGTGATGATACTGGCTTCGGTAAGTATGATCAGGCCAGGGAAAAATAAGCGACAGGATGAAAATGCACCCAGGGTCTATAATTATCCAATGATCTTGCTGGAAGGAGCTGTTGTTGGCTTACTCACCGGGCTGGTGGGTGCAGGCGGCGGCTTTTTGATCATACCGGCATTGGTATTACTTGCACGCATGCCTATGAAACTGGCTGTGGGTACTTCACTTTTTATCATTGCAGCAAAATCATTGATCGGTTTTATTGGCGACTTACAGGGCAGTGAAATTTTAGACTGGAAACTGCTCGGCATATTTACCGCTTTTGCAGTGGCCGGTATTTTTATCGGCATCGGGCTATCTAAAAAAATACCCGGGCAAAAACTTAAAAAAGGTTTTGGCTGGTTTGTATTGGCGATGGCTATTTATATCATCCTTAAAGAATTATTTTTTAAATAGAGATGAATACAACAGAAGACCTAAACCTGGATGGAAATTACTGGAGCAACCGGTATGATGATGGTACAGCAGTCTGGGACCTGGGAGAAGTGTCCCCTCCTTTAAAAAATTATATTGATCAGCTTACAGATAAAAATATACGCATACTTATACCCGGATGCGGCAATACTTACGAAGCTGATCATCTTTTAAAATTAGGGTTTACTGATATCACAGTCATAGATATTGCGCCTGCGTTGGTAGCTCAGTTAAAAGAAAAATATAAAGACAATCAAAACATCAAAATTGTTCTGGGCGATTTTTTTGAGCACCAGGGTGAATACGATCTTATCCTGGAGCAAACATTTTTCTGTGCCTTAGATCCGGCACTAAGAAAAGGTTATGTTGCTAAGATGGATGAATTACTTGCTCCGAATGGTAAACTGGTTGGCGTGTTGTTCAACCGCCGGTTTGAAGAACAAGGCCCGCCATTTGGAGGCGACAAGAAGGAATATGAACCCATGTTCGCCAACAATTTTATTTTTAAAACTTTTGAACCTTGCTATAATTCTTTTATCAAAAGAAAAGACTCAGAGCTTTTTATCAACCTGGTAAAAAAATAGCTGTAAGTTTTCCGGTATGGGAATTGTGATGCTGTTAAAAGAAGGAGGAACCAGTTATGATGTTCAGCGAAATAATAAATTCAGGTAAACCGGTATTGGTTGATTTTTTTGCAGAATGGTGCGGACCCTGCAAAATGATGGCACCCATTCTTAAAGATGTAAAAAAAGAAATGGGAGACGCTGTTACGATCATCAAGGTTGATGTTGACAAGAGTCCGCAGGCCGCCCGGGCTTACCAGGTACAGGGCATACCCACACTCATACTTTTTAAAAATGGGAAATTGCTTTGGCGGCAGAGCGGCGTTGTTGCAAAAGCAGGATTGGTTGAGGTAATAAAAAAATTCGCAGTCTAAAAGCCATAAATTCGTTACTTTGAAGGTTGCCAACTTTAAATAAGCCTGCAGCCTTTTCTTTTTAAAACCAACTTAGCGCTATGAGTATAATTGAGTGGCTTAAACATCCATGGCCATGGTATGTTGCCGGTCCGTTGATCGGTTTAACTGTACCGGTACTGTTGTTGCTCGGTAACAAATCCTTTGGCATCAGTTCATCGCTACGGCATTTGTGTGCGGCCTGTATTCCGGCAAACATTCCCTTCTTTAAATACGACTGGAAAAAAGAAGTATGGAACCTGTTCTTTGTGCTGGGTATTTTTTTCGGGGCCGTTATTGCTGTCAACTTATTGGCTGATCCGGAACCGGTAAAAGTGAATGCTAAACTGGCAGCAGATCTTGCAATATATGGTATCACAGATTATTCAACCTTAATGCCCAACCAATTATTTAACTGGCAAAGCCTCTTGACTGTAAAAGGTTTAATTATGATAGTGATTGGGGGCTTTATGGTTGGCTTTGGAACAAGGTATGCCGGAGGCTGCACCAGCGGCCATTCCATTATGGGGCTATCCACATTACAATGGCCATCACTTATTGCCACCTGTTGTTTTATGGCCGGGGGATTTCTAATGTCAAACCTTATCCTCCCATTTATTCTTTCTCTTTAAAAAAACCAACATGCAAACAACCAATACAAATACCGATTTTGAAGTTCGCTCACTGGATGCGATGTGTGTTAATGAAAGCCGGTTAACACATAAATGGTATCACAATATTAAATACATGATCGTTGGACTGGCTTTCGGGATCATTTTTGTAAAAGCCGAGATCATCAGCTGGTTCCGCATACAGGAAATGTTCCGCCTCCAATCTTTTCATATGTATGGCGTAATAGGTAGTGCGGTAGTAACAGGCATCATGTCTGTATGGCTCATTAAAAAATTCAAAGCAAAAACCATTCATGGCGAGGCAATAACTTTTCATCCAAGAACTTTTAATAAAGGACAGATCTACGGAGGATTGTTATTTGGTTTGGGATGGGCAATTACCGGTGCCTGCCCGGGGCCTTTATATGCACAGATAGGTTCGGGTGCTTATGTAATTGTAATAACTTTACTGAGTGCTATTGCGGGCACCTGGGTTTACGGATCAGTAAGAGAAAAACTTCCGCATTAATAAACTAAATGTTTGACTATGCCTGGTGAACAGGAAGAAAATAAAATAATACAGGGACTTACTTCCACGGTTAATAAACTGCTGCTGGTTATAGGTGTGCTGGTAATTGCGTTGGTCATGCTGCCTGTAATTTTTTATTTTGATAAAGAAGCAGCAAATAAAAAAGATATAAGTGCAAATGATGCAGCAATAAAAGATACAACCAAATACTGGGCAGCTCCCAATGTTGATACCATTACCGATCTTAAACTTAAAGAACAGGTTGCATACGGTAAAGAATTGATCGCACACACTGCAAAATACCTGGGCCCCAATGGTTCTGTAATAAAAATAAGCAATGGGATGAATTGCCAGAACTGTCACTTACAGGCCGGTACAGTGGCTTTCGGAAATAACTATGGCTCTGTTGCTTCGCTCTATCCAAAGTTCAGGGCAAGGAGCGGAACCGTAGAAAATATTTACAAGCGGGTTAATGATTGTATTGAAAGAAGTTTGAACGGAAAATCAATTGATACACTGGGAAAAGAAATGCAGGCAATTGTTGCTTACATAAATTTTGTTGGATCGAATGTGGCAAAAGGAAAAAAAGCTGCAGGCTCAGGTTTTAAAGACCTTGCCTGGCTTGACCGTGCTGCAGACCCGGAGAAAGGCATGACTGTTTATACTGCTAAATGTCAAAGTTGCCACCAGGCTAATGGCGAAGGAACTTTTACTGCAGATAAAACAGAATATATATACCCCGCTTTATGGGGTGGCAACAGTTTTAATGACGGCGCCGGTTTGTACCGCATCAGCAATTTTGCAAAATATGTAAAGTACAATATGCCGCAGGGTGTAACTCACCTGAGCACACAACTTACTGATGAAGAAGCATGGGATGTGGCTGCTTTTGTTGTTTCACAAAAAAGGCCACATATCAATGTTCCAAAAGACTGGCCCGATATTTCAAAAAAGCCGGTCGATCATCCTTTTGGCCCTTATGCAGATCTGTTTGTGGAAAAGCAACACAAGTATGGTCCTTTTAAACCCATTGTGGAAGAACAAAAGAAAAAAGAAGAAGCAGCCAAACAAAAATCAACAACCGTTGCAAAAAAATAAAACCTCCACATGAATAAGAGAAGAGATTTTATAAAGAAGATCGGAACATTAGGAGGTGCAGGGTTGTTGGCTTCTTCACCTGTTATTGCTGCTGTATCAAAAGAAAATTCAATACCGGATACTAAAGCTCGGGCCGATGATCAATCTTTCACCATTTCTATTTTACAAACAACAGATGTACATTGCCAGGTTCATCCGCATGATGAATTGTTCTGGGAAAATGAGAAAGCTGTATTTCGTAAAACCGGCGGCTATGCACACCTGGCTACGTTTTTGCAAAACGAAAGAAAGGAAAATCCAAATAGTTTTTTAATTGATACCGGTGATATGTTCCAGGGAAGTGAACTATCAGTAAAAACAACCGGTAAAGCCATGGTACCCATCTTAAATGCATTGGGTTACGATCTTTATCTTCCCGGAAACTGGGAGGTTATTTATTACAAAAAAGCCATGCAGACTTTGCTTGGTTCTTTAAATGCACCCAAGGTTTGCGCCAATATGTATCACGACCTGGGAGAAGGAAAAAAAGGGGAGCTGATCTTTCCACCTTATTATATCTGGAACATCAAAGGTGTGAAAATTGGTTTTTTGGGATATACCGATCCATTGGTTCCGTTACGCCAATCGCCCAATTACAGCAAAGGAATTGTTTACACAAAACCTGAAGAGAATTCAGCACATTATATAGATGTGTTGCGCAACCAGGAGCAATGTGCTTATGTGCTCATTGTTGCTCATTTAGGTTTATCGCAACAAATACATTTAGCAAACCAGGATGAATGTAAAGGCGTTGATTATATTCTTGGTGGCGATACGCATGAAAGAGTTAGAAAACCTATTCAATGTAAATATGCAAAGGTTGTAGAGCCCGGAGCTTTCGGATCTTTTGTTGGTAAACTTAATCTTACCATACAAAATGGTAAAGTGATAAAAGATGAATATGAACTGGTAGAAATAACAGCTTCTACATTCAAACCTTCAAAAGAAATTACCGCCTTAATTAAAAACAACGAGCAGCCTTTTGAAAAGGATATTTATAAAATTGCGGGATATAGTACCATTCCGTTGTACAGGTATTTTGTGGTAGAAAATCCAATAGATACCATGATACTGGATGCGTTGAAATGGAAACTTCCTGAAATAGACATTGTGCTGTCAAATGGGTTTCGTTTTTGTCCACCAAGAACAACACCGGATCATACAGGCAATATACCGATCACTGATGGATACATTTATGATATGTTCCCGGTAGACAGTACAGTAAGAACAGGAATGGTTACCGGCAAACAATTATGGGAATGGCTGGAAAAGGAATTGCATAATGTGTTCGCAAAAAATGCATCGGAAAGATTTGGTGGCTGGGTAATAAAATTCAAGGGGATGAAAATAACCTTCAATGCATTTGCAGAAAAAAATAAAAGATTACAGACCGTAACTATTGGCGAAGCGCCACTTGACATGAATAAGAACTACAGGATCTGCGCCTGCGAAAGAGATGGCGACCCCGGTGACATGCTTTGCAGGATGAGGAATGTGGCCAATGCAGCAAATACCCAACATACTTTACACGCTGTTATGAAAGATTACCTGGCAGCCAATTCACCGGTTACGCCCACACCTCCGGGAAGTGCAGATGTGTTGGACGCTCCGCAAAACCTGCTTACACAGGTTACGGGGGTAGATTATAAGTTCAGATAAATTTGTGTGATGAATTCAAGAAGTATGTCAGTCTGAGCTTGTCGAAGACGGGTTAGTTTAATATGGCCCCGGTTTCGACAAGCTCAACCTGACAGCTTTTTAATTTGAAGGCTTGCCAGACTTTACGTCTACTATAAAATAATATACCAGGAGGTTCCATCGCATTGTATCATCGCTGTTTCAAACTGGAGAGCTAATACTCTTGTTGAAAATCCATCAATGGTTTCCGATCCGTTAGGATCGATCGTTACATTACTGAGTAAACCGGATATCTTTTTAATAACATACACACGTCCGGTTGCTCCACTGGCTGGCGGTAATGTAATGGTAATGCCGCCGGAGTTATTGCATATAATGGTATGATCGCTGGCAGTGGCTGTATAATTGGTGGTTTTTGTTACGATGGAATGAGAGATGGAACCCTTTACATCCAATGTTGAAACGGGGGTAGTGGTGCCAATGCCAATTTGTGCATAGGAGATGATGACAAACAAACTTGCCATCATTGTACCGAATAATCTTCTCATAAAGAGGGTTTAGGGGTGGTTCTTCATTAGTATTGAATTCTGAGTGTAAAAATTGATAAAATATATCTTATATAAAATAATAAAAGGTAGTGCCCGGTTGTAGGAAACTGGCTATAGTGAATGGCGGCTTTAGGACTTTATACAATAAAAAAACTCCCCGGTTTACCGGGGAGTTTTTCACTATTGAACTCATGCTTATTTCTTAATGATCATTTTCTGCAGGCGGTTTGTTTCATTTTGTACAAGCAGTATATATGCCCCTGCAGCAATGGTTGGTTTAAGGTAAATGGAATAAGTGCCTGCATTTTTTATATCCAGCGTGCCTGCCTGCATAACCTGTCCTGAAGTGCTTACAATGGTATAGTTGTACGATCCTTTTATGGCAACACCGGCATACAGTGTAATAGCCATATCCACAGGATTGGTAACCACATAAAACTCCCTGCCTGAAGTATTTGCCGAAACAGTTACAATGGGAGAATAATTTATTTGCGTACTAAGGTCAATTATTTTCAAGCGATAAAAGGCTGTACCGCTTACATACTTTTTGTCGTCATACGCATAAAACTCAGTAGCGTTACGGTTAAAAGGTAATTGCGAATAAATAGTATAGAAACTAATGCCATCATCGCTGCGCTGCAGTTCGTATTTCAATACATTCAGTTCGTTGCCAATGGCCCAGTTAAGTTTTGTATAATCATTGGTACGCCCTGCGGTAAAGCTTATTATTTTTATGGGAAGTACATAAGAAACACTTCCAAAAGTAAAGTTCCTGTTGAAGGCAGAAACACCGGGGGATGTTATATTACCTGTAGTTAAGGCGTTGCCTGTTGCAGAGCCGCCAATGCTTCTCCAGAAAGTACCGTCATAATTAGCAACTCTTATATCCGACATCATCAGGTTAGGGAAATTAACTTTACTGTTATCCCAGTTCATGGCAATTTGTGCCGCAGCTGTACCACTTACCCTGTTAATGGTCCAGTATTCAGAAGTATCCACATAAACCAGCGGGTTATAAGTTGAGAGCCGGTTTGGTGTTACGGCCGGGTTATGCCTTATATTAAATTCTCCGGATGCAGTAAGATTGGTTAGCGCAATTGACCTTTCATAAACTGTGGTACCAACCGGGAAAGTAAAATTGGTGTTGCCAAACTTTTTAACCCATCCGTTCACATGGCGGGCATCGCTGCTGCCTGTGTAGGATGAACCCGCTTCATACACCATGTAATTGGGCGTTGCAGAAGTAGTGATCATACCTGCGGTATAAGTATGTACACCGGCTACGCTCAGATTGTTGTTTAAAGTAAAACCTGCTGCATTATTGGTAGTAAGGTTGTAGGTTTTAAATGTCTGCGATCCGCTGACTGTTTGTGTACTGGTTCCATTCAGGTATAAAGTACCTGTCCCTGCTGCCATGGAAGCCTGGCTATTACTGATATCCTGTTTTATATAAAGTGAACCGTTATTTGTAAAAGCAGCGCCCGATGCATTGGTTAATGATGCTGAAACAAAGAAGATATCGGAAGCAGAACTTATGTAAACGATCCCATTATTCTGTACATTAAGCTGAGCCGAAATACTGGTGGATATCATCAATAAAATAATACCAAGTATTGGAATATTTTTTTTCATGTTTCTCTTGTTAGGTATGCTGGCAAAATATTATTTCAAAAGCCTCCATACAGACCCATCTGATATTATTTCAAAATAATTGGACCCTGCAGCAAAAGCCAATGTGGTGGTGGTAGTAGCATTGGCTGTGGTTACAACCGCAGATAATGTTATATTACCCGTACCCTGGTTCAATAACCTGTACATTCTGCCGGCACATCCGCTTGCTGCAGGCATTGTCCAGTTGGCCGCACCGCCTGTATTGATAACCACATAATCCGTTGCCAGTACAATATAAGCGCCGGTACCACTTCTGTAACTAACACTATGTGATCCTGTAACTGATAAAGTAGAGTTGGGGTTGGTATTTCCGATGCCAACATTACCACTTCCCATAATGCGCATTCTTTCATTAGCAGCAGCCGTGCCACCGGTGAAGATGGTGATGTCTTTAGCAGCTGTTGCATTACCTATTGCAAAATTATTACCGGTGCTGTACAGGTAAGCAGTGTTACCACCACCCAATATACCGGTTGTGGTATTGGTTCCGCTGTTGATACCCATGTCAATAAAATTGGTCGTTTCATTTCCATTATCGGATGTAGCCACTACGTCAGAACTTGCAGAATTGCCAGCAGCTGAATAGGTATTCTGAATATTCAATTGGGCATAACTGTTCGTGTTGCCTTTTCCCACAATTACGTTTTGAAAATCTGTTATTACTGCAGGACTGGGAGCATTTACCAGCAATTGTTCAGGATTTGTACCGTTAAAAGTGGTTGTGCCAATGGCAACATCACCTGATCCGTTAATGCGCATTCTTTCATTTGCAGCAGCTGTTCCACCGGTGAAGATCGTTATGTCTTTAGCAGCAGTTGCGTTACCTATCGCAAAATTATTGCCGGTGCTATACAGGTAAGCTGTGTTGCCACCACCCAGTATACCGGTTGTGGTATTCGTTCCGCTATTAATACCCATGTCAATAAAATTAACCGATTCAGTTCCGTTATCTGATGTTGCCACTACGTCGGAACTTGCAGAATTACCTGCAGCTGAATATGTATTCTGAATATTCAATTGAGCATAACTATTGGTGTTTCCTTTTCCTACAATTACGTTCTGAAAATCTGTAATGGTTGTTGGCGTGCCTGCATTAACGATCAGTTGTTCAGGATTTGTAGCACTGAATGTTGTTGTACCTATTCCTACATCGCCGTTCGTATTGATACGCATTCTCTCATTATTATTAGTAATGAAAGGAAGGTCATAATTATTGATGGTTCCTAGCGTTTTTATACTGGGTACGGTATTGCCGTTTATCAGCCAGGCATAGCCTGAAGCATCAAACCAGGTAGGGGCAACACCGGCTCCTGATGATATCAAAAATTGTCCTGCAGTACCTGCAGTATTACCCGGCATAAATGCACCACTCAAACGGAGGTTGCCATTTACATCTAATTTTTGTGAAGGAGATGTTGTGCCGATACCTAAATTACCTGTACCATCAATACGAACTCTTTCATTGGTTCCCTGCGAAGTACCTCCTGTCATGAATACCAATGATTTTGCGGCTGTACCGGTTCCTATCAGAAAATTCTGTCCCATGTTATAGAGATAGCTATCGTTGGCAGCTCCCATCACACCACCTGTATATCCGCCACCATTGATACCCATATCAACATAGTTGGTTGTTTCATTTCCGTTATTTGCAGTAGCAACTACATCAGATGAAGCACTTGTACCTGCTGAATTATTCTGAATATTTAACTGTAAATAATTATCGATACTTCCTTTTCCGCTGATCACATTATAAGAGGTAGTAGTACCGGCATCTACCAATAATTTTTCACGGCTGGCGCTGAAATTTTCTGAACCGATGGCAACAGACAAACCTGAGTTGGTCTTGTCACCCAGAAGTATTGTATTGGCTACAGTAGCATCAGCATTATAACCGATAGCAGTAGAGTTGGTAGCTGTGCCGGCTATAGAGGCCCCGGAACCGATAGCAGTTGCATTTGCAGTAAAACCGATTGTTGTGCCATTGCCAATTGCAACGCCATTGCTGCCGTCAACATTGGTAGCATTTCCTATAGCTACAGCAGGGCTTAAACTATAACCTACAGTAGCACTTTTGCCGATAGCAATTGAGGTTGATGAGTTGGTTGCTGCACTGGTACCTAATGCAAGTGCGTCGGTGATACTGAATGCAGTAGCTGCACTTTTACCTATTGCTACTGAATTGGTATTATTTGCTGTAGCGCCATTGCCTATTGCAACTGAGTGTTTTCCGTTGGTAACCGCAGCAACACCAATTGAAAAAGAGCTATCTGCAGTTACTGATGCACTGCTTCCTATTGCATAAGCATGGTTTATGCTAAAAGCTGTAGTAGCTGAAGTTCCGAGTGCATATGAATTTGTAGCGTTATTGGTTGTTGCGCCATTACCAAACGCAATAGAATTGGCCTCAAACCTGCCAACCTGTGTATTATTTTCTTTTATTACCAATGCCTGTGCATCTGTAGTTCCGATAAAATTAGTAGTTGGATTTGTACCTGCGTTCCCTGTCAATCCCCATGCACTGCCGGAAGTCAATACAGAAGTGTGTATCTTTTTCACTACGCCATTGATGATAGTAAGTACACTATCTGTACCTGCACCTGTTTGAACTCCTGCCAGGTACAAAGGATTGCTACTGGCATTTACCTGTAATTTATAAGTTGGGTTTGTTGTTCCGATACCTACATTACCCGATCCGTCAATACGCATCCTTTCGTTGGTTGATTGGGTTGTTCCACCGGTCATGAACACTAAAGATTTTGCAGCAGTACCGGTTCCTACTAACATGTTCTGACCGATATTATATAAATATGCATCGTTTGCCGCTCCCATCACGCCACCTGTATACCCACCGCCATTAATACCCATGTCAACATAGTTGGTGGTTTCACTTCCGTTATTGGCGGTTGCAACCACATCTGATGATGCACTTGTGCCTGCAGAATTATTTTGGATATTCAATTGCAGGTAACTGTCAATAGTTCCTTTACCTACAATGGCATTAACTGATGTTGTTGTTCCTGCATCTACCACTAATTTTTCGGGATTGGTTGCATTAAAAGTAGAAGTGCCAATACCCAGGTTGCCTGCTGTAGTAAGCCGCATTCTTTCAACATTATTTGTAATAAAGGGTAATGAATAGTTACTGGTTGTACCGATAGACTTTTGAGAAGCAACTGCATTTCCATCCTGTGTCCAGTTAACTCCCGAACCACCCGGAAGGCTTTGTGCAGAAATATTCCAGTTTGCTCCGTTGCTTATAACTGTAACAGTTTCGTAGGCCGAGGTTAATGTCCGGGATGCAGTCCCATCAATTGTTTGCGATGATGTGGTTGCAATAGTAAGCACCGGTGTTGGGCCGGTAGTACTGGCATTCTTTATCATGTACGTTCTGCCATCGCAACCAACAGCTGTAGGGAGCGTTAAGGTTGCAGCAGTTGTACCGGTAAACACCAACAGGTTATCTGTTGATGTTGCTGTAGTACTTGTTGTAAATGCCCTGTAGCTGGTAGCAACAGAACCTCTCACATCTAAAGTAGAATTAGGTGTTGTGGTTCCAATACCGATCTGGGCATGAGCGCAAATTACAAATATGGATACCAGGAGTGTAAGTATTATTTTTTTCATGAGGTGGATTTCTATATTTATTACTTCTTATTATTTTTTTGTTTTTACCATTCAACATTTATTCCCACAATAAAATTCCGCTCTTTGCTAAACGGGCTGAACACATATACCGGCACGGTTATTTTTTTTATGTTGAACCCAACAAGTACACCATATTCTGCAACAGCTTTTTCTTTATGTACTTTGGTCAATTGGGTGCTTACTCCTGCATAAAACCAATCAACAGGCTGGTAACCTGTTTCTGCCCAGGTATAAAAGAAATTTTCGGCTGCGCTATTTTTGCTAACCGTGTATTGTGTTTGAACAGAGACAAAAATTTTCTTATAATCAGCATCTGCATTTAATGCAACCGAACCGCCGTTGTACTGACCAAAAACCCAACCCAGCATGGGGGTTATTGAGTAGCTTAAAGTACTGTCCCTGCTGAAATTCTTTCCTATGTATACTGATGCGGTTTTACGTTCTTCGTAGTTATACCTGAACTCGGTATGTAAGCCTTTTTTTCCGGTACGATGTATGATCGGCATCCATAAATAGGGCTCACTGCTGCTTTTAAAACTGTAATTCTCAATGCCTGTTTTGGTTTGAGCATTAACATTAAGCTGCATCAAAATGCTCCATATGATAATTAATAAGGTCTTCTTCATTCTCAACGATTTTGACTTTGGCATTTTGGATTTTTTTGTACAATAGGATATCTTTCAGAAAAGGGTTCCAGTAAAATATTAACCGCTCAATGGGTTTCCACAGCACTACCCAGCTGAAAACATCAATAGCATTGCTGAACATGGAATGTATCCGGTGATCCTGCCCGAATAATAATGGTAAAATTCCCTGGCAGAACATTACCACGAGGAAACTTATACACAACAGGATATAATTCTTCTTTTTGAATTTATAGAACTCGTGCTCTTTTATTTTTTGCAGAACCTGGTAATGCCTTCGGATGGTTTTAATAAGGGGATCAACCATGAACCGCATGGTGCCGGTTTCGCAACAAAAAACCTTGAAATCAATTTCGGTGTGCCTGCCTGCATCGGCAACAGTAGTATTCAGGTAGTCTTTAAATTCCTGGCCCAGCTGCCTTTTATCTAACCTGGCAGGGTCGTGTGGATTAAAGTAATGATTTATGCTATTAGCGTCAATCCTCAGAAAAATACTGATTTTACGGCTGGATGCCTTTCGCATTGTGTTTGGTTTTTGATATGGATCGATATTGGTTAACTAATTGCTAAAAACGGGACAGCACTCATAAAAGTGTAGAGAACGCTGTAGTATTATCTTTAGAATTAGCGTAGAAAAAAAACTATAGGGGGATTTCAGGATGCTGAAAAGCAGGAGGGTTAAGCATTATAGCCGATAAAAGAGATGTGATAATAAGTGTCTTTCAGACACTTATAGGAGAACTGATCCTGAAAAAAAAGGAAATGCCTGCACATTTAAGCAAGGATATATCATCAATGGAAAAATATAGTAAATCAATTATATTGGATCCATGACTTTGCTTTAACTGTAAATTCTGTCAAATGCCGGCTTATATTTTTCCATAATGACCTTACGCTTCAATTTCAGGGTAGGGGTAAGTTCGCCGCTATCAATGGTCCATTCGTTTGGCAGCAGCTCAAATTTTTTGATCTGCTCCACATGATTGAAGAATTTATTGAAAGAATCGATCAATTCTCTATACAGGTCTAAAACCTTTGGGTTGTGGATGGCATCCTCGATGGTTGTAAAAGTTATTCCCTTATGCAGCATCCATTCTTTTAAATTGATAACAGACGGTACAATTAAAGCACCCACAAATTTTTGTTCGGCGCCAACAACCATCATCTGCTCAACAAAAGGTGATTCCTTCATTTTGTTTTCAATGGGTTGAGGGGCCACATATTTACCACCACTGGTTTTAAATAATTCTTTCTTACGGTCGGTTATCTTTAAATATTTACCATCTTCAAAAACACCAATATCACCCGTATGCAACCAGCCATCAATAATGGTTTCGGCTGTAAGATCGGGCCTTTTGTAATAGCCCATCATCACGCTGGGGCCTTTAACGCAAATCTCTCCGTCCGCTTCCAGTTTTACTTCCTGGCCTTCAATAACCAAACCTACGGTGCCAAACTTGGTACCGCCTTTTTTACGGCAGTTAACACTTATTACCGGGCTGTTCTCTGTAGGCCCGTATCCTTCGTAGATCGGTATTTTGGCTGCTGTAAATATCCTGATCAATCTTATCTGGCAGGCTGCGCCACCGGTCACTATCAACTCAATATTGCCGCCCAATGCCTCACGCCATTTGCTGAAAATTAATTTATTGGCTATTGCCAGTTGCATTTTATACCAAAGGCCCTTTGGTTTTACATTATCATATTCGTTTGCCAAAGCAACCGACCAGTAAAATAAATTCTTTTTAATGCCTGTTAACTCTGCACCCTTCGCCATTATTTTTTCATAGGTCTTTTCAAGGAGCCTGGGCACGGTTGAAAATAAGGTAGGTTTTACCTCTTTTAAATTTTCTGCAATGGTATCCAGGCTTTCGGCATAATATATAGATGCCCCACTGCTGATATAAATAAGCGAAACCATTCTTTCAAAAATATGGTTGAGGGGAAGAAAACTAAGCGCCCTTCCATTTATATCATCTGTAAAAGGAAAACTATTCTTTGAATTGATAACATTGGTAACAATGTTGCGATGGCTGAGCATTACACCTTTTGGCGTGCCCGTGGTGCCTGAAGTATAAATAATAGTGGCACAATGCTCAGCTTTGATGGTTGCTTTTACAGCTTCCATCTTTTCCAGGTCGGCAGCAGTAATATCCGCTAAAAGCGTTCTCCAGAATGTTACATCAGGCAGATCATCAAAACTGTACACGTTCATTAAACTGGGCACTTTGTCTTTGATGATATTTACTTTATCTAAAATTTCCTGGCCACTTACAAATACGTGTTTAATAGTGGCATCATTAAAAATAAATTCAAGCTCATTCACATTGGTAGTAGGGTAGATGGGACAGATGGCAGCGCCAATTTGCTGGCAGGCCATATCAAGCATCAACCACTCGGGCCGGTTCTTTGAAATAAGGGCGATCTTGTCCTGGTTTGCAATGTTCATATCATGGCCACTTACCCCAAGTTTAATCAGGCCGGCACTTAATTTATTAACCGTATCAATTACTTCGGCAGTGCTGAAACTTCTCCATTTCCCGTTTTCTTTTCCGTTAAACATGTCGGACTTGGGAAATTTATTCAGTTGAAATTCTAAGTAATCAAAAATCCTTGAATGTTCGTTCATATAGCGTGGTTTCACCCCAAACCCCTAAAGGGGCTTTAGAGTATTATTCTTTGTGTTATCTGTAATATATTAAAGACTTCAAGTTTTATTTTACTCTTGCTTTAAGTCCCTTTAGGGATTTAGGATTTCTGATTCTTTAGCTTTTCATATTCACGTTCAGCCATAGTGTCTTTATCGGTTTTGTAAGCTTTCAGGAATTTAAAAACCAGTGCAATACCTAAACCCAGCATAACCCATAAAGGCCAGGGAGTAGTACCTTGAAACCCAGTATAGCGGCCACGGGTAAAATACCAGATAGCCCAGCAGATGCAGGTTGTTACAACAAAACCAATAAGGCTGTTTTGAAAATCAGCACGGCGTTTTGCAAGCTGCCATAATTTTTCATCACGTTGCTCTTCCATAAAAGATAATTTATGCAACAAGTTAATAAAAAATAGTGATTTACTTGTTAGTTCTGATAACGGAAGGGACTGAGATTTATTTATGATAATATTGCCCACCCGGCATTTTAAACATCCTGTCCTGCAGAAAACGGTTGAGGGCAGCTTGTTCTTTAGCGTGGGTACCGATCCAGGTTTGATAGGCAGGCATGTTTTGCTCATTTGCAAAAACCCAGTAGTTGTAAGCATCAAACAAGCCTTCCTGTATATATTGCTTGTGAAGTTGGAATAATTTGTAAGGAAATTGTTTTGCATAGGTTGCATCCCATTCTAAAATGAAACGTGTCCTGATGGTGATCAGGGTTTGGATGTTTATACCCGTAGCAACCAGCATGGTTTGCTTATTCATTGTTTTTAAGTAAGCAATGGCAAAAGGGCTTTTGTCTTTATTGTTTTTTTCAAGATTCGCCTCTGTAAATAATTTTTTATATCCCTCAAATAAAAAGTTCTTTACCTCGGGTGCGTATGCACTTTTTGGATCAATGTTTATGAATATTTCTCCATACAATAAACTCCATACTTTATCGGTGGAAAGATAATAGTACTTGCTGGCGTTGTAATAATTGCCTGCAAAACCGGGATCGTTCTCAATTCCTTTTTCCCATTCTTTAATAGCACTGAAATCACCTTTACTCCAGAGCACCTTGCCAACCTCATTATATAAAGGCCCGCTTTTAGGTAATTTCCTGATCCCTCTCCTGTATGTTTCTTCAGCGCCTTTTGCATCTTCCAAAGCCCAGTAGGCATCACCGGCTATTTGAAATACCTGGTCATCCACATCATGCCTGTCGAACAGGCGTTTTAAAACTTCAATACATTTGTTATAATCCTTCGAATAATAATAATTCAGTCCCAGGTCTTTGGCTACTTCAAGGTTGCCGGGGCTTATGGCGAGCGCCCTGTTAAGTATCAGTATGGCATTGGGATAATCTCCCTTGTGCATAAAATCCCTTGCATTGTCATGCAATTGTTTCACATCCTGGGCAGGCAACATGGTTTGAGAACAAACCGCAATAAGTATCAAAAAAACTTTTTTCATCAAAATAAAGATACAATGAATTATATAAGATTCCGGGCTTAAAGATCAACAACCTTACTCAACTGCGGCATCAGCTATCAGGTGTGTAAGCAATCCATCCCTGAGCTTGGGTTCAAACCAGGTACTTTTGGGTGGCATTACATTGCCGCTATCGGCAATATCAAATAATTGCTGAATGGTTACCGGGTGCAAACTGAATGCCACAGCCATTTCTCCGCTGTTCACCCTTTTTTCCAGTTCATGTAAACCACGTATGCCTCCAATAAAATCTATGCGTTTATCTGTACGTTGGTCTTTTATACCCAGCACAGGGTCCAATAAATTATTTTGAAGGATAGATACATCCAATACACCGATCGGGTCTTCGGAATAACTGCCTTCATTAGCCGTTAACCGGTACCATTGCCTGTCCAGGTACATGCCTATTTCATGAAGTTTTGCCGGGGAGAATGCTTTGTCTGCTTTTTCTACAGAAAAATTCTTTTTAATGGCAGATAAAAAATCTTCTTTACTTAAACCGCCCATATCACTAACCGCCCGGTTGTAATCCATGATATACAACTGGTCAGATGGAAACAAAGTAGTTAAAAATATATTTGCTCCTTCGGGTGCATCAGCGCCAAGCGCAGCCTTCACTTTTGCTGCAGAAGCAGCACGGTGGTGGCCATCGGCAATATAAGTGCAGGGTACTTTTTCTTTAAAGAGGGTTGATATTTTTTCAACAGTACTATCATCATTCACTATCCAAACCGTATGCTGAATATTATCATCTGCCGTAAAATTATATACCGGGCTTTTCTCCTTCCATTTATTGATGAGTTCGTCGATCTCGGCTACATTACGGTAAGCTAAAAAGACATTGCCTGTTTGTGCGCCTGTTGTTTTTATATGGTTGATCCTGTCTAATTCTTTTTCCGGCCTGGTGAACTCATGCTTTTTTACCAGCCCGTTCTCATAATCATCAACCGAACTACCGCAAACCAAACCCGTCTGGCTTTTGCCGTTCATTTGTAACTCATATATATAATAACAGGCTTTGCTTTCCCTGAATAAAATATTGCGGCTCATAAAAGCATCCAGGTTTTCTTTTGCTTTCTCATATACATCGGCTGAATGTATATCCATGGTTTCGGGCAGATCGATCTCACTTTTGGTGATGTGTAAAAAACTCACGTTGTTTCCCTGTGCCTCTACTTTTGCTTCTTTACTGTTAAGCACATCGTAAGGCCTTGATGCCACCTGCTTTGCCAGTTCTGCTGCGGGCCTGAGTGCTTTAAAAGGTGAAATAGTTACCATGCCATTGATCATTATAATTATATAAAATTGAATTATGCATTTTGCAATGCAAACTCATGCATTACCTGCGTTAATGCTTCCACACTGCTTAAAGGTAATGCATTATAAAGCGATGCCCTGAAACCACCAACCAACCTATGCCCCTTAATACCAATGATTCCCTGCTCTTTTGTGAATTGTAAAAAAGATGCTTCAAGCGATGTGTCGTTCATCACAAAACAAACATTCATTTTACTCCTGTCTTCCTTATTTACAGTACCGGTAAAAAGCGGGCTTTCATCAATAGCTGCATATAATAAGGCTGCTTTTTCGTTGTTCAGTTTTTCTATGGCTGCAACACCACCCTGTGCTTTTAACCATCTTAAGGTTAACATACAAACATACACAGCAAAAACAGGCGGTGTGTTCAGCATCGATCCTTCCTTAATATGGTTGCGGTAATCCATAATGGTTGGTATAGCACGTTTTACTTTGCCCAGGATATTTTTATTTACCACCACCAGGTTTACACCGGCGGGGCCCATATTTTTTTGTGCGCCTGCATAAATAAGGTCGAAGGCATTAAAATCCAACACCCTGCTGAAAATATCACTGCTCATATCTGCAACCAGGCTATTACTTGTTTTGGGGATCTTTTGCCATTGGCTGCCGTAAATGGTATTGTTGGTCGTGATGTGCAGGTATTTTGCATCGTTGGGCACTGCAAAATCCTTGGGTATATAAGTGAAGTTGCTTTCCTTACTGCTGCACACAATTTCAGCTTTGCCAAAAAGCTTTGCTTCTTTAATAGCTTTGGTGCTCCATACACCGGTATCGGTAAAAGCTGCTGTTTCTTTATCGTCAAGCAAATTCATTGGCACCTGCATGAATTGTGTAGATGCGCCGCCATGTAAAAACAAAACTTCGTGGTCATCGTCCAACTGCATCAGTTCTTTTACCAATGCCCTGGCCTCATCCATCACTTCCTGGAAAATAGCGGTGCGGTGGCCGATCTCTAAAATAGATAAACCGGTATCATTAAAATTGAGGATCGCCTGCGATGCTTCTTCAAAAACTGACTTGGGTAAAATGGAAGGCCCTGCATTGAAATTGTGAACGGATGCCATGCTGTAAATAAATTTTCAGACGCAAAAATACCCAAATCAAATCAATCTGTCTTATTGTTCTTCACGGCCGATCATTTTACCACCTGAAGCCCATTGCTTATTGAGGTTTTCAAATTCTTTGAGATCTGCTTCGGAGAATTTTTGGGTAACCAATGCCTTCAAATCGGGCTGGCCTGCATTGATCCAGGCTGTGTACCAAAAAGATGCAATGGCGTAAATGGACTGGCGCATCCGCCGTTCGATCATGCCATCCAGCATTTTATTATAAGCAATGGTAAATGCAGATGAGTATTGACGGATAGTTTTACCATTCCTGTTCTCAAAAGCATATTTTTTATCGTCAGGGAATTTTTTGCTGAGCTCCCGTTCGTAATTTAAGACTGTATCGGCAGCCAGCGCACTTTCCAAAACACGTTTCCAAATAAAATCTCCCGGGTTTTGTATGTATTCTGCCTTGCCAATAAAAAAATCAAATTCTTTTTCTGCCAGCAGTTCAGGCACCCGGCTTTCCCAAAAACCATGGATACCTTTCTGATTGGTGAATTGCCCGTTGTGGTTGCTGCTGGCATGCAACGGTACATGTGCATCTGAAATATAATGGCCTATCTCTGCACTGTATTTCATGATGAGGCTGTAATTCTTTTCTTTGAATGCACCTGTTAACCGGTGCAGCATGTTTTGTACATGCCAGGGCACAATTCCGTGTTGTTTTAAAGAATCTTCTCCAAACTTTGCAACAGCATCGGCCCATTTCCTCGGCAGATCGGGGTATGGATAAGTACCATAACGATCAATATCAATATAATGACGTGGGCCTTCTTCAGGCACAGCATATCTTCTTTTATCAGGGTCAATGGCGTGTTCGCTTAAAAAGGCAATATTTGGTTTATACAAAACCATCATCCCGGGAGGCAATAAAAAAACAGCGTAGTGATTTATTTTTTGGTGGGCATAAAATCCCCAGCAGTAAACAGCATTGTATGATAACAGTAAAATAAAAAGCGGCAATAAGAACCGGATAGCTTTTTGCATGGTAACCCGATTAAGCTTCTTAAAAATACAATTTATTTTTTAGTTTCATCCTCGTCAATATCAGTTACACCACCGCTTACAGCAAATTTCATGGTTTGCGAGGCGCTGATATTATCTATAAGCTTTACTCTTTTTTTAGGAATAACATACACATTGCCGGCAATGGAATAAGCCATGGGAACATACACGGTTACATAGTCCTGCAGGCCAAAATCGTTCATATCTTCCCGGGTAATAAAACCAAAACGCCAAACATCATTATCATCAATATTGGCCAGCACATGCTTGGTGAACTTTTTATTCTCACCGGCAAAGGCTTCAAAAAAATCACGGGTAGTACCATAAATATGCTTGATGCCGGGAGTTTTTTCAAGCAGCTTGTCAAAAAAACTTACAAAGCGGCTGTTAATAAAAAAAGAACTGATATAGCCGATCAGGATGACCATTGCAATAATGATCACAAACCCAATCCCGTAGTTTCTTACATGCACTACGCCCTGCACATCTTTATAAGAAAAGATGGGTATAGAACTGTCAATGGATGAAACTGCCCAATACAGGAAATAAGCAGTGATCGTGATAGGGCCTAAAACAAGCAATCCCTGTAAAAAATACTGAAGCAGCTTTTTAAAGTTGAAACTCTTTTTCATAACAATTTGTTTAGCCTTCCAAAGATAATTGTTTGGGCAGGCATTAGTGAATATGCCTTTGGTCATCAGATTACGCCGCTTATTAAAAAATTGTTACGAATTGCAAAAAAAAGTAAAGGAAACTTTGGTTACGTTAAAAGTTTCCTTAGTTTTGTGCCCGATTATGACAGAAGTAGATACAAAACAAAGAATTCAGAAAGCGGCACACGACCTGGTAATGCAGTATGGCATACGGAGTGTAAGTATGGATGATATTGCAGCCAACCTGGGGATGAGCAAAAAAACCATTTACCAGTATTTTAAAGATAAGGATGAACTGGTGGAAGCCGTGGTGGAAGAGGTTATATCAACCAATCAATGCGCCTGTAAGGCAGATATTGACAGGTCTGAAAATGCCGTGCACGAGATCTTCCTGGTGATGGAAATGATGGCTGAAATGTTCAAGACCATGAACCCTTTTATACTGCATGATATGCAGAAATACCATCCTTCAGCCTTCAGCAAATTCAAAAAGCACAAAAATGAGTTCCTGTATAATGTGTGCACACAAAACCTGTTACGTGGTGTAAAAGAAGAGTTGTACAGGGAGGAATTAGCGGTGGATATTTTATGCAGGTACAGGGTAGAAACCATGTTCATCCCTTTCAGCCCTGAATTTCAGCAAAGCTTAAAACACAGCCTGGGCAAAATTGAAGAAGAGATACTGATGCATTTTCTTTTCGGGCTGGTTTCGCAAAAAGGATATAAACAGATCATTAAGTACAGGGAACAAAAAACAAAACTGACAAGTAAAAATTAAAGTAATAAAATAGTTGTGATGAAAACATTAAGGAAGTATAGCTTATTGATAATATGCCTGCTGGCTTTGGGTATAGCAAATGGACAAACAGTAAATTCATTCTCTGTACAACAGGCTGCTGATTATGCCAAAAAGAATGCAGTACAGGTAAAAAATGCACTGCTCGATATTTTAATACAGAAACAAACCAACAGGGATATTACCTCAATTGCACTACCGCAAATCGGTGGTTCGGCCTCAGTAAATGATTACCTGCAAATACCAACCACACTCTTACCGGGACAAATAGTTGGCCAGCCCGCCGGTACATTTGTGCCGGTAAAATTTGGTACCAAATGGAATGCAAACGCAGGGGTATCGCTCAGCCAGATCGTTTTTGACGGGCAGGTTTTCATAGCATTGAAAGCACGTAACGGTACAGTCAGTTACATGGAACAGATAGAAAAACTCACAGAAGAAAATATAATAGCGAACGTACATAAAGTGTATTACCAGCTTATCACCGGTAAAATTCAGATAGAACTGCTGGATGCTAATATTGCCCGGCTTGAAAAACTGAAACGTGATGTGCAGATCATGTATGATAATGGCTTTACCGAAAAGGTAGATATTGATAAACTGTCGGTACAACTTGCCAACCTGCAAACAGAAAAGCTGAAAGCAAATAACATGATAGCAAATGGATACTCTGGCTTAAAAGTATTGATGGGTATGCCTATGAAAGACAGCCTTGTACTTACTGATACACTTGATGATAATAAGATCAGGGAAGGTGTGCTGGAAGCCAGTCAATATAAATACACAGACCGGAAAGATTTTCAGATCCTGGAAACAGCCAATAAACTGAATGGGTTGAATGTAAGAAGGTACAAACTGAGTGCGCTACCTTCTTTTAATCTTGTAGGTAATTATTCCTTACAGGCGCAACGCAGCAAATTTGATTTCTTTGGTAAAGGAGATTGGTTTAGTACTTCCTATATCGGTTTACAAATGCATGTACCCATTTTTAATGGCTTTGCTTTGAAAGCAAGAACTCAAAAAGCAAGACTTGAGCTACAGAAATCAAAGAACCAAACAGAGGCACTCAAGATAAATATTGATTCAGAAGTGGAGAACGCTAAAAACAATTTTATTACAGCCATTGCTTCTATGGATTTTCAAAAGAAGAATATGGCGCTGGCTGAAAAGGTTTACGGCCAAACAAAAAAGAAATATGAAATAGGGACCGGCTCGGCCACCGAAATAAATACGGCCCAGCTGGATCTTAAGACAGCCCAAACCAATTACATCACGGCTTTATCTGAAGCTATTATTGCTAAGATCGATTTCTTAAAAGCCACCGGAAAATTATAATTAAACAGACTAACTATAAAATGATGAAAAAGATAACACAAATTTCGATAGCCCTTTTTGCAACGGTTTTAATTGCATCCTGCGGGGATAGTAAAAAAGATGGCGCTGCAGCTATTAACGATAAAAAAGCAGCAATTGAAAAACTGAAATCCGAAAAGGCCAAGACGGATGAAGAACTAAAAAAGTTACAAGCCGAGCTGGAGAAGCTTGACAGTAATGCTGCTAACGCTGCAAAGATCAAACTGGTAGGCGTTGCTGCAGTAACCACACAGGATTTTAAGCATTATATTGATCTGATGGGTAAAGTAGATGCTGATAATATCTCTTACATATCACCACGTGGTATGGGTGGCCAGATCAAAGCAATATACGTGCAACAGGGCCAGCTTGTAAAAAAAGGCCAGTTGCTGTTAAAGCTTGATGATGCTATCATGCGCCAAAACATTGTAGCCACAAGACAACAAACGGAAGGGTTAAAAACACAACTGGGTTATGCTAAAAATCTCTACCAACGCCAGAAGAATCTTTGGGACCAGGGCATTGGAACTGAAGTACAGTTGATCACCGCTAAAACCAATGTAACCAGCCTGGAAAATCAGTTAGATGCCGCAAACGAGGGTTTGAAAACATTGCAGGAACAATTGAATACGGCTAATGTATATAGTGATGTAACCGGTATTGCCGACCTGGTAACTGTTAAGCTTGGAGAAACTTTTCCGGGAATGGGCGTAATAAAGATCGTAAATACCAGCAGTTTAAAAGCAGTTATCAATGTTCCTGAAAATTATTTAACCAGGATGCGTAAAGGCTCCCAGGTGCAGATAACGATCCCGGATGCAAATAAAACAGTTAATTCCGCTATTTCGTTGATCAGCCAGTCAATTGATCCTAATCAAAGAGGGTTTATTGCCGAAGCAAAAATACCTTACGACCCCATATTAAAGCCAAGCCAGTCAGTAGTGGTAAAAATTCTGGATTATGCTGCAGCCAATGCTGTGGTAATACCGGTAAATACTGTACAGAGCGACGAAAGCACCAAGTATGTATATGTACTTAGCAAACTCAGCAATGGAAAATCAGTAGCTAAAAAAATACCCGTGGTTATTGGCGAAGTGTATGGTAATAATGTAGAGATAAAAGCAGGATTGAAAGCAGGCGATCAACTGATAACAGAAGGTTACCAGAATATTTATGACGGACAGCTGATCAGCACTTCAATACTATAACCTCACCCCAACCCCTCTCCTTTAGGAGAGGGAACTGGTAGATATGAGCGAAGAGTATTATGAATTTCTAATGTTGAATAGCGAACAACTAATGATACTGTTAGTAATGAAGCTAAAATAAAAACAACCGCCTGGCCTCTCTCTCCTCAAGGAGAGGGACCGAGGGTGAGGTAAATACTACAAAACTAATTTTATGAATTTAATAGAAGGAATAGGAAAAAAATTTAAAGAGTTTGGGCCAACAAGCTGGGCAATAAACAACCGTACGGCAGTGTATGTTATCGCCATCATTGTTTCTATTTACGGGCTCATGACATTTAACAGGTTGCCTAAAGAACAGTTCCCCGATATTGTAGTGCCAACCATCAGTGTAACTACAATTTATGTAGGTAACTCACCAAAAGATATTGAGAACCTGGTTACCAGGCCCATTGAAAAACAACTGAAAGGTATCAGCGGAGCCAAGGTGCGTAAAATAACGAGCACATCGCAAACCGATTTCAGTTTGATCGTGATAGAATTTGATACTGATGTTAAAACGGAATTTGCTAAAGTGAAGGTGAAGGATGCTATTGACAAAGCAAAGACCGATCTGCCCAACGACCTTACATCACAACCCGATGCACAGGAATTTGCGTTCAGTGAAATGCCCATCATGTTCGTAAATGTGAGTGGTGATTATGATGGTATTAAACTGAAACAGTATGCAGATAAAATGCAGGACAAGTTTGAAGAACTTTCTGAAATTACCCGTGCCGAAATTATTGGTGCACCTGAAAGAGAGATACAGGTAAATGTAGACCCTTACAAGATGCAGGCCGCAAAGATCAGTTTTATGGATATTGAAAATGCGATCAGCAGGGAGAACAGGGATATAACAGGCGGATTGATAGAAGTGGGAAATATGCGCCGTACCATCAAGGTCAAGGGACAGTTTACCAGTGCATTGAATTTACAGAATATAGTGGTAAGAAGCAGTGCCCAGGGAGCTTCGGTTTACTTAAAAGATATTGCCGAGTTAAAAGATACTATTAAAGAAAAAGATAGTTATGCCAGGCTTGATGGTAAAAATGTAATAACCATCAACATTGTAAAACGTGCCGGCGAAAACCTCATCAGCGCAGCAGGAAAGGTAAAAGACATTGTAAAAAAAATGCAGGATGACGATGTGTTGCCAAAAGACCTGAAAGTGGTTATCACCGGAGATCAGAGTAAAGCTACTGCTACTTCTTTTAATGAACTCATTAACACGATCATCATTGGTTTTGTATTGGTTTTACTGGTACTGATGTTCTTTATGGGGGTCACCAATGCCTTCTTTGTGGCGCTGAGTGTGCCGCTGAGTGTGTTTGTGGCATTTATGTTCTTGCCAATTGGCGATGCTATCATTGGCACACCGGTAACACTTAATTTTATTGTGCTCTTTGCTTTGCTCTTTGGGTTGGGTATCATTGTAGATGATGCGATAGTGGTGATCGAGAATACGCACCGGATATACAACAATGGAAAAGTGCCCATCATACGAAGCGCCAAAGAAGCGGCCGGCGAAATTTTTATTCCCGTTCTGGCAGGTACGGCAACCACGCTTGCACCTTTCTTTCCATTACTTTTCTGGAAAGGGATAATAGGCAAGTTCATGATATACCTGCCAACCATGCTCATACTTACCCTGGCAGCATCACTCATTGTTGCATTTATATTTAACCCTGTGTTTGCAGTAAGCTTTATGAAGCCTGAGGGAAAAGAATTTGATGAACCTAAGAAAGCAATATTTAAGAAACCGTTCTTCTGGATAGCACTTGGTTTCGGGGTTTTGCTGCATCTTGCGGGTTGGCATGGTGTTGCAAATTTCCTTTGGTTCATGGTATTGCTGTCTATACTCAACCGGTATGTATTCCGAGGTATTATTCACTATTTCCAAAACAGGATACTGCCTGGTTTGATGAATCGTTACGAAAAATTATTACGCTGGGTACTTAAAGGCACAAGGCCGGCCTGGATGCTGGTATGTTTATTTGTTTTATTTCCGGTGTCGGCAGGATTATTATTTTTCAGCATAAGCGCAGGCAGAACCAAGTCAACCTTTTTTCCAAGCGGCGATCCCAACTTTATATATGTGTATTTGAAAATGCCCATTGGTACCGATGTAAAAACAACGGATAGTGTAACCCATGTGCTGGAGCAAAAAGTATTCAAGGTTTTGGAAAAAGAAAAACCCGGTACAGAAGGAAGTATTGTTGAAAGTATCATTGCCAATGTTGCTAACAGTGCAAACAGCCCTGAGAGTAATAACCGTAGTATTCAATCTAATTTAGGAAGGATACAGGTATCATTTGTTGAGTTTGAAAAACGCCATGGCAAAGAAACAAAGCCTTACCTGGATGCAATAAGAAAAGAGATGGTTGGTATTCCCGGCGCCAGTATTGAAGTGGCCCAGGAAGGTGGAGGCCCGCCAACAGACCCGCCGGTTAATATTGAAATTACAGGCGATGAATATGAAGACATTGCCAAAGTGGCCAGCAGCTTATCTAACTATTTAGATACGAACCAGATCTATGGCATCGAAAATTTAAAGATGGATGTTGACCTCAACAGCCCCGAAATAACGGTGAATGTAGATAGGGAAAAAGCGATGATGGAGGGGCTAAGCACAGGCCAGATAGGAATGGAGATACGTACAGCAGTATTTGGTAAAGAAGTAAGTAAACTAAAGGAAGGTGAGGATGAATACAAGATACAGCTTCGCTACAGCGACCTGCAACGTAAAAATATTACCGATGTTATGAACATGCGTATCACATTCATGGATATGAATACCATGCAGATAAAATCAATACCTGTCAGCGCTGTTGCAAGTATTGATTATACCAATACATCAGGAGCCATTGCCCGTAAAAATGTAAAGCGTACCATACAATTACAAAGTAATGTACTGGATCCTACGATGGTTGCGAAAGTAAATGAGCAGCTGGCAGATAAGATTGCCGATTTTAAATCGAAGAATAAGATCCCGGCAGATATTACCATCAAACAAACCGGGCAAGGCGAGCAGGAAGCAGAAACAAATTCATTTTTATTGACCGCATTTTTGATAGCCATGGGATTGATCTTCCTGATACTGGTGCTCCAGTTCAACTCTATGAGTAAACCATTCATTGTAATAACAGAGATATTCTTTTCGATAATCGGTGTTTTGCTTGGTTATGCTTTTACAGGTATGACGATAGCCACGATCATGTTGCTGGTTGGTATCATTGGCCTTGCAGGTATTGTGATCAAGAATGGTATCTTATTAATTGAATTTACAGATGAATTGCGTGGCAGGGGTGTAAAAACAAGAGAAGCTGCAATACAGGGCGGTAAGATCCGTATCATACCTGTATTGCTGACAGCGCTTGCAACCATGCTGGGATTATTGCCGCTGGCCGTTGGTTTTAATATCAATTTCGTTTCATTCTTCCAGCATTTAAATCCACATATTTTCTTTGGCGGAGATAGTGTGGTATTCTGGGGCCCGTTGAGCTGGACGATCATTTTCGGGTTGATATTTGCTTTCTTCCTTACTTTAATAATGGTACCCAGCATGTACCTTATTGCAGAAAGGTTGCGCAGGCCAATGGAGAAATTTTATGGAACAAGATATATAGCCATACTTGGTTTTACAGGCCCTTTCTTCTTCATTTTTGTAGGTATCATGTACCTGGTAAGAAGGATACAAGGTAAAAAAGTGTGGAACGGGAAATTAAAACCGGCTCCTGAAAAGACGACGATAGTGTAACTTATTTCCGATATGAAAGATCTGATAAATGCCACTCATGAAAATGGGTGGCATTTTTATTTGCAAAAATTACTGGCATGAAAATAGTATTCCATTTTTTGCAATCTTATTTTATCACTTAAAAATTACTATTATGGATAAGTTAGAATTTCAAGGAACCTGGAATGAAGTAAAAGGGAAGATAAAACAAAGCTATGCTGACCTTACTGATGATGATCTGAAATATGAAGAAGGTAAGGACGAAGAATTGCTGGGTAAACTTCAGCAAAAGATCGGTAAGGGGCGTGATGAATTGGTAAAATGGATCAAGTCTTTGTAACGATTCTTCTTTCAGGTTTTTTTACCTAAAATTTTTAATGCCGCTCAATTTAGGAGCGGCATTTTCTTTATCAAAATTTTATGGAAAGAAAATTATGAAATGAATATAACTTTAAGGGCGAAATATTTATTTTTTAACCGCTCCGGAAAAAGCCCCTTTAGGGGTTTGGGGTCAAAAATTATAGCCATGCGAACAAACCATGAAATTGATTACAAGATTTACGGGGAAGAACTTCAGTTTGTAGAAATTGAACTGGATCCCAACGAAACAGCTATTGCAGAAAGCGGTGCTTTCATGATGATGGACAACGGTATTGAAATGGAAACCATTTTTGGTGATGGAAGCCAGCAGCAAAGCAGCGGTTTTCTGGGTAAATTAATGAGCGCAGGTAAGCGGCTTATAACCGGCGAAAGTTTATTTATGACTGCATTTACCAATACCGGCCAGGGCAAAAAAAGGGTAAGCTTTGCTTCACCTTATACGGGCAAAATTATTAAGTTCGACTTAAGTGAGTTGGGCGGTAAGATCATTGCACAAAAAGATGCATTCCTCTGCTCTGCAAAAGGAGTGAGCATCGGTATAGAATTTCAACGCAGGCTGGGTACCGGTATTTTTGGCGGCGAAGGTTTTATTATGCAAAAACTGGAAGGGGATGGATTGGCTTTTGCACATGCCGGCGGCTTTGTTGTGGAGCGGCAATTACAGGCAGGTGAGGTTTTAAAAGTAGATACAGGCTGTGTGGTGGCTTATACACCCAATGTTGATTTTGATGTGGAAATGGTGAAAGGGATAAAGAATTTTATGTTTGGTGGCGAGGGTTTATTCTTTGCAAAACTTACGGGCCCGGGCCATGTATGGTTACAAAGTTTGCCTATCAGCCGTTTGGCCGGCCGCATTATGCAGTACGGTACATATAAGCGTAAAGAGGAGGGAGGTATTTTGGGAGGGTTGGGTAATTTGCTGGACGGAAGAGAATAATTTTTTAGAAAAATATTTTCACCCTCGAAGCTTAAGTTTCAGGGTTTTAGAAAAGCCAGGCCATGCGCCTGGCTTTTTATTTTAAAAAATAAATTTGACGATCTAAATTATTTAATCGTATATTTGCGATATAAGATTAAAACAATGGCTATCCACAAAAAAGAAGAATTCACGCAAAAAGAGCAGGACCTGGCGGCATTTGCTAAAGCGTTAGCACACCCTGCACGAATTGCGATACTGAAATTGCTGGCGCAGCGTAACGAATGTATCTGCGGAGAAATAGTAGAAGTGCTGCCGCTGTCACAATCAACCGTATCGCAGCATTTAAAGGAATTAAAGAACGCAGGCTTAATTGATGGAAATGTAGACGGCCCCAGGAGCTGTTACTGCATAAACTGGAAAGCCTTTGAAAAATTTATGGGCGAATTCAGTTTTTTATTCAATAAGCTTAAAGTACAGAACGAAAAAGCATGTTGCTAAAAATAAGTATTAACCATAAAAAGTAAAGCCATGAACAACGAATCTCAAATTAAAGAACTTGTAAAAGAAAAGTATGCAGCCATTGCGGAGCAAAGCCAAACTCAAAATGCAGCTTCCTGTTGCGGCGCCACATCATCCTGCTGTGGCGACGAAGTGTATAACATCATGAGTGATGATTATACAAAAATGGAAGGTTATAACCCCGATGCTGATCTGGGCCTGGGTTGTGGATTGCCTACCGAATTTGCAAAAATTAAATCGGGTGACACAGTGATTGATCTTGGAAGCGGAGCCGGTAACGATGCTTTTATTGCACGTAAAATTGTAGGTGAAAACGGTAAGGTATTAGGCATCGATTTTACAGAAGCGATGATTGCCAAAGCAAGAACCAATGCCGAAAAATTGGATTTCAATAATGTTGAATTCAGACTGGGTGATATTGACGACATGCCTGTAACCAGTAATTATGCTGATGTAATTGTGAGCAACTGCGTGCTGAATTTAGTTCCCAACAAACACAAAGTGATCAGCGAAATCTTTAGGGTGTTAAAGCCTGGTGCTCATTTTTCAATATCTGATATTGTACTGGAAGGTAACCTGCCAGCAAAGTGGAAAGAAGTAGCTGAATTGTATGCAGGCTGTGTAAGTGGTGCCATACAAAAGCAGGTTTACCTGGAAATTATTGAAGAAGCAGGATTTAAGAATATCACCTTACAAAAAGAAAAGGAGATCATCATACCTGATGATATTTTAAAAAACTATTTATCTGAGATTGAAATTTCAGACTATAAAAAAGGGAACACCAAAATAACCAGTGTTACAGTATATGCCGATAAACCGGCTAAAGATGACAGAAATTGCTGCGAACCTGGAAGCGGTTGCTGTTAAAAATTATTTTCTCACTATAAAAAGTAAAGCCATGAACACAAACACAAAAGATCCGAACTGTTGCACAGTTGACAGCGGATGCTGCGGCATAACCGATATGGGTTGCTGCTAAAAATTAAAGGCTGACAACTCAAGTAGTTGTCAGCCTTTTTTAATTATTTAACGAATAATCAAAAACAATGATAACAGAAAGAATAGCTTCGCCTGTTTTAAAAATTGCAATAAGTGAAGAAGAAAGGCTGCAGGCAATTGCGATATTACAACAACAAAAATTACCTACTTCAGATATTAATGAAGATAAACTGCTCTACTTATTAATGAATGGAGAAACAGTAATTGGTACTGCGGGTCTGGAAATATTTGATGATTGTGCTTTGCTTCGCAGTGTGAGTGTGATAAAGGAAGAACAAGGTAAAGGTTATGGTAAGATCATAAATGAAGGAATGGAAAGTTTTGCAAAGGAAAGTGGCATCAATTGTTTGTATTTGCTCACAACTACAGCAAAGGCTTTTTTTGATAAGCAGGGGTATTGTGTTATCAAAAGAGAGGAGGCGCCCGGAGCCTTGCAGCAAACAGCAGAGTTCACTTCTCTATGCCCCTCATCTGCAACCGTCATGAAGAAAAGAATTTAACCACTTAGAAATATGAAAAAGAAAATACTTTTTGTTTGTATAGAGAATAGCAATCGCTCACAAATGAGCCAGGCATTTGCGAAAATGCTGGGTGGCGATAAGGTGGAAGCATTCAGTGCCGGGAGTAAGCCCAGCGGTATTGTAAACCCCAAAGCTATTGCAGCTATGAAAGAACTTGGCTACGATCTAAGTAAACATGACAGCAAAAGCCTGGATGAAGTGAAAGCCTTTGCACCTTTTGATGCAGTGGTAACCATGGGGTGTGGCGATGCCTGTCCCTGGATGCCAGCTGAAAAATTCGTTGACTGGCAGATACCTGACCCGAAAAATATGGAGCCAGCAGCGTTTAATGAAGTAAGGGATTTGATCAGATCGAAAGTAGATGAACTGATCAGAGAGATAGTATAAAAAAAATCCCCCGATTTTACCGGGGGATTTTTTCAAAATAATTATTTTTAATCTCTTCCGGATAATAAGGACAGCAGCCTTAAAATTTCAAGGTATAACCAAACGATCACAACAAGAAGGCCAAAAGCACTGTACCATTCCATATATTTAGGAGCGCCCATTTCGGCACCGGTCTCTATCATGTCAAAATTAAGAATTAAGTTGAGTGCCGCCAATGCCACAACAAAAATTGAAAAGCCAATTCCTAAAGCACTGCTTTGATGCAGAAACGGAACAGATATTCCAAAGAAACTCAGTACAAAAGTTATCAGGTAAAAAATAGCAATTCCTGCAGTCGCAGTCATGACAATGGCTTTGAATTTTGCTGTTGCTTTTATTATTTTAAAAGTGTAAAGCAAATACATCGCAATGCAGGTACCGAAAGTAAGGCCAACTGCATTCATTATAATATTGGGAGCCTGGTCAGCAAAAGCAGAACTATAATAAGCTGATATTGCACCAACAAATAAACCTTCCAATAATGCATAAGCAGGTGCAAGGAATGGAGACCATTCTTTTTTGAACATCAGAACAATTGCCACAACCAATCCGCCAATGGCGCCAGTCAATAATAATGGCATTACGTTGCCACCATCAGAAAATTCTTTCCAGGAATAAAATGCCGTTCCCATTACCATTAAAAATAAAAACCCGAATTTGTTCATGGTTCCTCTTACAGTCATTGCATTTTCATGGTTGACCACGTTATCCAGGACAGTATCCTTAAACCTTTTTTCCGAAAGAACAGGATTACTTGATTTGAAAATTGCCATAGTTATAAAATTTAGAAGCTAAAATTAAAGATTTATCCGTAAAAAATATGTTATTTTATTAGCCTTTTACCGGTTATCCCCAGTCCTGAAGTTCCTTATCTTTGCAGTATGGAACAGTTGTTACAGCAAATAGAAGTTTTAAAAGCAGAAATAGCCGCATTCACCGGTGGTGATGCCGAAACCTACCGCATTAAATACCTCGGAACAAAGGGGCTGGTAAAAGCCATTATGGGAGAAATGAAAAATGTAGCTGCTGAAAATAAAAAAGAAGCCGGCCAGTTGCTGAACGAATTCAAACTTTTTGCCGAAGCAAAATATGAGGCATTAAAAGTTACAACGAACAACGGGCAACCAACAACCAACAACAAGATCGACCTTTCTTTGCCAGCCGATCCTTTACCACTTGGTAGCCGCCATCCTATAAGCATTGTAAAGAATAAGATCATCTCCATTTTTCAACGGCTTGGCTTTGCGGTTGCAGAAGGCCCGGAGATCGAAGATGATTTCCATAATTTCACAGCACTAAACTTACCCGAAAATCACCCGGCACGTGACATGCAGGATACGTTTTATATTTCTCAAAATCCTGATTGGCTTTTACGCACACACACCAGCAGCGTACAGGTACGTGAAATGCAGAAAGGTAAATTGCCCATCCGCATTATTTGCCCCGGCCGTGTTTATCGTAACGAAACCATCAGCGCCAGGGCGCATTGCTTTTTTCACCAGGTAGAAGGTTTGTACATAGCTGAAAATGTTTCCTTCGCAGATCTCAAACAAACACTTTATTTCTTTGTACAGGAAATGTTTGGCAAAGATGTAAAAGTGCGTTTTCGCCCAAGCTATTTTCCATTTACAGAGCCGAGTGCTGAAATGGACATCAGTTGTTTGATCTGTGGCGGCGAAGGTTGCAGCGTTTGTAAAAAAACAGGGTGGGTAGAAATTTTAGGCTGCGGTATGGTACACCCAAATGTGCTCGACAACTGCGGCATTGACAGTAATAAATATACCGGCTTTGCATTTGGTATGGGTATAGAAAGAATTACCATGCTTAAGTACCAGATAAAAGATCTTCGGCTGTTCAGTGAGAACGATGTACGTTTTTTAAAGCAATTCACTGCAGCAATATAAATATTATCTGCAACCAGATATCTCATCTAAGACACTACATATCATAATTGTACAATTGCTATGTATAATTATGTAATTCCAATTCTTTCTCTTTGGCATCATAATTGAAAAGGTGCAGGTATAAGCCGATGCATAAGCATCCTGATCAGCAATAAAAATATAGTTATGAAATTGAAACCTGCGTTTGGCAGTTTAATCACTGCATTAGCCATCATCATTTTTACTTCCTGTTCCGTTTCAAAAGAAGCAAGAAGTATGAAGCGCCATATTAACGGGAACTGGGTGCTTGAAACTATAACAGCCGAAGGAATTACAGGGGTTGTAAAAACAAGGATATTCAATGAAGAAGACCTTGGTTGCTTTATTGGCAGCGAATGGAATTTTATTTCCAATAACAGTATGGGCACGTATACACTGGTTGATAAAAGTAAAAGCTGTACTCAGTTAAAACGGTTTATCAGGTGGTCGATATACGAGCCGGAAGGCGCTGCAAAGGAATTCCAGTTTAAAAGACTTGACGATCAAAAAAACGCCATGGACAATGGAGATGGCTACAGGTTAACTGTTATAGAAACGAACAACAATACGCTTAAGCTGAGATCAGATGTAGTTTTTGACGGTAAATCCGGAGCACTCATTTACAATTTTGTAAAAAAATAATTTAAAAGAAATTTTATGAAAAAGATAATTGGAAATACAGGTTTAATAATTGCAGTTATAATAACGATGGCAAGTAGCTGTAACACTGTTAAAAAGACAAATAAGGCACAAAGAGGTGCTGTGATCGGTGCCGCAGCTGGTGGCGTAATTGGTGGCGTGATAGGTAATAATGTTGGTAAAGGAAACACTGTGCTTGGGGCTATTATAGGTAGTGTTGTTGGTGGCGTTACCGGTGGTATTATTGGTAATAAAATGGACAGGCAGGCAGAAAAGATAAAGAATGAAATTCCAGGTGCCGAAGTGCAAAGGATGGGTGAAGGGATCATCGTGACATTCAGTGAAAAGAATCCGGATGGGTCGAAGATGGGAGTTTATTTTGACTTTGATAGATCAGAAATTACCTCAAATTCAAAACTTGCATTAGATAAACTGATTCAGATATTTAAAGAATATCCCGAAACAAATTTATTGGTTGAAGGGCATACTGATGATAAAGGAGCAGATGCTTACAATCTTGCTTTATCTGAAAGAAGGGCCATGGCCGTTGGTAACTATTTAAAGAGCAAAAATATTTCACCATCAAGGCTTACTATTAATTGGTATGGGGAATCACAACCTAAGGCTGAAAATACAAGTGATGTAAACCGGGCTGAGAACAGGCGTGTTGAATTTGCCATTACAGCAAATGAAAAAATGAAAGAGGAAGCAAAGAAAGAGGCCGCAGGAGAATAATTCTCTCTTTATATATAAAAGCATTGTTGTTTTTTACAAAAACGGCAATGCTTTTTTTTATTATACAAACTGATGCTTCGTTTAAAGTAACTGATAAATAATATCTTTACTTAAAACCAAGGCAATATTTATGATCAGCACCATTTGCGTTATTGGCGCCGGAACCATGGGCAGCGGCATTGCTCAAACAGCAGCACAAAACGGTTTCTATACTTTACTTTTCGATATTAATGCGGATGTGCTGGCTAAGGCAAAAACTTCCATTGAAAAAAGCCTGCAATTCTTAGTTGATAAAGAAAAGATCAGTGCTGAAGAAAAAGAAAATATTTTTCATAGGATACGCTTTATAACCGATACCAATGATTGCCTGGCAGATATTATCATTGAAGCAATTGTCGAAAAGATCGAAGCCAAAGTGGCCATCTTTAACCAACTGGCAGAAGTAAACCATTCGGAAGTAATTTTTGCCACCAATACATCTTCCTTATCTGTTTCCGGCATACAGGCAAAAGTGCAGCAACCACAAAGAGTGGTTGGCATGCATTTCTTTAACCCGGCGCAGGTAATGAAACTGGTTGAAGTAGTTAAAGGAGAGCAAACACTCGATTCAGTTGCACAGGCAGTTTACGATCTTTGCCTGCAACTGAAAAAAACTCCGGTAATGTGTAAAGATGCCCCAGGCTTTATTGTTAACAGGGTTGCCCGGCATTATTATTTGGAAGCAATGAAACTGGTTGAGAATGAAATTGCAACCATAGAAAATGTTGATGAATTAATGGAAGCCTCAGGATTTAAAATGGGGCCATTTAAATTAATGGACCTTATTGGTAATGATATTAACCTTGCTGTATCGCAATCTTTATATGATGCCTGTGATAAGGCAGAACGCTTTAAACCATCCGCTATACAAATTGACAAAGTGGCAAAAGGTGAACTTGGAAAAAAGACTGGCAAAGGATTTTACAATTATAATTAATCAATACAATGATTTTAGTAACCGGTGGAGCTGGCTTAGTGGGAAAAGAATTGATCACGCAATTATTACAAACTGGTAAGCAGGTAAGAGCCATTTATAATAAAACAAAACTTGCCGATTTTCAGCATGGAAATCTGCAGCAGATGCAATGCGATATATTAGACGTGATCGGTTTGGAAGAAGCTATGAAGGATGTTGCCCAGGTATATCATTGTGCAGCCATCATCACTTTTAATCCCGGGCGCAAGCAAGAAATGTTTAAAATAAATATAGAGGGAACGGCCAATGTGGTTAATGCAGCATTGGATGCGGGGATAAAAAAAATGGTATATGTTAGCTCAGTTGCGGCTTTAGGAAGAATACGGGAAGGCGAACACATTAATGAAACGATGAACTGGACCGAAGAGACCAGCAACAGTGCATACGGGCAAAGTAAATACCTGGCCGAAATGCAGGTGTGGCGTGGCATTGGCGAAGGATTGGAAGCTGTGATAGTAAACCCGGTAATTGTACTGGGAGCCGGCGACTGGAATGGTGGCTCATCTCAGATATTTAAAAATGTGTACAACGAATTTCCCTGGTACACGAATGGCAGCACTGGTTTTGTAGATGTACGTGATGTTGCAAAAGCAATGATCGGATTAATGAACAGTAATGTTATTGCAGAACGCTTTATCCTCAGCGCAGAGAACAGGACCTATAGAGATGTATTTAATCTAATTGCAAAAGCATTTGGAAAAAAGCCACCCCATAAACAGGTAACTCCTGCCATTGCAAAAATTGTTTGGCGCCTGGAAGCTATAAAAAGAATTTTTACCGGTAAAGAGCCGCTTATTACCAAAGAAACTGCTGCAACTGCTTTGGCAAAGGCAAATTTCGACAACAGCAAACTAAAAATTTTTTTGCCGGATTTTGATTACCATAAAATCGAAGACACTATCACTGATACCTGTAAAGTATTACAACAAAAGATTAACAACGGTTAATTTAAATTTGCGTGGCACAGCACTGCTGTCAAATAATTTGATATGATGAAAAACTTATTTTTTTTAGTATTGGCTTTTATTTCTTTGCCCGCTTTCTCTCAAACCGGCTATACAATCAGCGGAAAAATCATTGATGAAGCTACGAAGCAGCCTTTACAGGGAGCATCTGTATTTGCAGAGAATACAACAATCGGTACAGCAACAAATGACCAGGGATACTTTACTTTAAGATTGCCTGGTGGTGGTTACAGTATAGCAATAACTTTCACTGGCTATCAAACAGAAACAAAAAGGGTAACAGCAGGTGATGCCGGTAATAATGAAATAGTAATTGAGATAAAGAAGAAAGAAAAAGCACTGGAAGAATTTGTAGTTAAGTCAACCTCTGAAGTTGCGGACGGGTTACAGAAATATGGCGACTTCTTTTTGGAAAATTTTATAGGTAAAACGACAAACAGCAAACAATCTTATATCAAAAATAAAGAGGCACTTAAGTTTTTTTATTACCGCAGAACAAAGCGCTTAAAAATACTGGCAACTGAACCACTTCAAATTGTAAACGATGCTTTGGGCTATACCATAAAATACCAGTTGGATTCATTTGTGCATGAGTACAATACACAGGTAAGCCTTTACACGGGTAATCCACTGTTCCAGGAAATGCAATCAACAGACCCTGCCCAGCTCGAAAAATGGAGTGCAGCCCGTAAGGTAGCGTACAATGGCTCCATCCTGCATTTTATGCGGAGCATGTACCATAAAAAATTAAAAGAAGAAGGTTTTGAAATTCAGTTCATCGTAAAAAACAATGATAGGGAAACAGCCATTCCTTTAAAAGATTTTTACGGAGCAGTGAATTACAGCATGGATGACAGTAGCAGAATGGTTGATATTCTGCCAAGACAAAAAGAGATGGCGGTTATTTATAAAAATGAAACATCGCCAGATCTGTACCTGGCAGCAAACCCCGATGCTTCATCAAAAGTTCAAATATCTGTACTTTCTTTTTTACCCAGCGAATCTTTGAACATTGAGCAGAACGGATTTTACTTTGACCAGAATGATATTACCATAACCGGTTACTGGGCCTGGGAGAAAGTAGGCGATATGGTGCCTTATGATTTTGACTTTAAAGAAAAGGTTGTACCAGTAGTTGTTAAAGAAGAAGTTACTACACCCGTTGTTATAGAACCTGTGAAACCTGTAACAGCAGTTACCAGCTCAAATGAAAATCCATTAACTGATGTTGCCTGGAAAGTTGAAGAAAGCAAAGTAATTGATGGCAATAATATGTTTTCTTATAAAAGAGGGGCACAGGATAATACAGTTAATTACGATAATGACTTTTACAAATTCAATGCCGATAATACAGGCATTTATTCTTTCAATGGACAGGATTATAAATTTAACTGGAAATACCTGGATACAGAAAAAACAAAAATAGAAATGACCATATTGTATCCTACGCCACTTATTGTTAGCCTGGAGAATGTAACACTTACTGCAACATCTTTAAAATATACAAGACTTCAAAAAGTTAACGGGTTAAACTTTGTTGCTATCGAATCAAGAACAATAAAATAAAAGCAGTAAAATTATTTGCCCATTACTTTTTCCCATAGCTCGGGAATTCTTTTTACCCAAACCAGTTCCCTGGATTTTTCTTTGGCTTCCAGTATTGGCGAGCCTAAATAGGCTTTGCCTCCTGCTGTATCTGTACCAACACCGCTTTGTCCGTAGATCACAGCATTTTCACCGATAGTAAGTGTTTTGCTTACACCCACCTGGCCCCATAAAGTAACACCATCTTCTAAAGTAACCACCCCTGCAATACCAACCTGTGCGGCTAACAGGCAGTTCTTGCCTAAAACTGTATCATGCCCAATGTGGATCATATTATCCAGTTTACAACCCTTGCCAATAATAGTGTCGTGGCTCACGCCCCGATCAATGGTACAACCTGCACCTATTTCTGCAAAATCCTCAATGATCACCCTGCCGCAATCAGGCATCTTTTTATACCATAATTCACGGTCTTTTTTTGTGTTGTAATAAAAGGCGTTACTGCCGATAACTGTGCCCGCTTGTATAACCACATTGTCACCAATAATACAATGGTCCATGATGGTTACATTTGGATGAATGATCGTGTTTTTTCCGATGCGTACATGATTGCCGATAAATGCATTTGGATAAATAAAACTTCCTTCACCGATCACAGCTGAATCACTGATCATTTTTGTTGATGGTTCAAACGGCCGGAAATGATTTACAATTTTGCAATAAGCATCAAAAGGATTCTCAACGATCAACAAAGCTTTCCCTTCCGGTACATCTGTTTCTTTGTTGATGATGATAAAACTTGCAGCGCTGTTTAAACACTTGTTGTAATATTTTGGATGATCAACAAAAACCAGATCACCATTTTCAACCTTGTGTATTTCATTGATACCTGTAGCGGGGTCATTGGTGTTGCCAACTAATTTTGCGTTAATGAATTCAGCGATCCATTGCAGCGAAACGGGAGATGGAAATTGCATAATCTGTAAATTTCAGCAAAGGTACATTGCTTTGCTTTTATTTGAATTTATCAGAAAAACTAAAAAAATGTCTTTTAAAGCAAAAAAGTTATAAACTTTTTATTGTTTTTGATCACGGCAGAATTTGTTACAAAAAACAAGATTATCAGCAGGATAATTTTAAACACGGTTAAATAAATTGGCAGGAATAAAATAGAAAATGGAATCAGTCGTTCTTCTGTAATAGTAGTGTTTACAATACTTTCAGGAAATTGTAAATTTTGCAAATAAAAAATTTTAAAATTACTATTGTAAATTTTACATGTTTATTTGCCTGATCATAGTGGAAAAAAATATACCCTTATCCACAGCCTGTTTTAAAATGTGAATAAAATAATTCAAAAATATTTTTTCGTTAGCAAAATTTATTTTTAATATTGTGTAGGGAATTTGGTTCCCGGTACTTACTAACCCATCTATATAGCGAAGCCTGACTGTAAAAAGTCAGGCTTTATTTTTTATCCTTATCATTGCAAAAATAAAAATCCAGGTAAATGAAAATTTACGAAACGACTCAAAATGAATTTGTGATCAGCACTGATAAGGGCAAATTAGATGTTGAGGTTATTCATAATTATTTATGCAACGAAAGTTATTGGGCAAAAAATATTCCGCTTGAAATTGTAAAAAAAAGTATTGACGGTTCCTGTTGTTTTGGTTTGTATGTAAATGAGAATTCGATTTCAAAACAAGTTGGTTTTGCAAGAGTGGTTTCTGATTGTGCAACTTTTGGATATTTAGTAGATGTTTTTGTTTTACAAACTTATCGTGGAAAAGGCCTTTCAAAATGGCTGATGGAAACCATTATGAATTGCCCCGATCTGCAGGGTTTGCGAAGATGGTTACTGGCAACAAAAGATGCACATAACCTTTATACAAAATTCGGTTTTTCAGCATTGGATAAACCGGAAAGGATAATGGGTTTTAAACCCTTTGATGAATACCCTGAAACCAACTCATAATTATATCCTTAACTTGCAGCCTAAATTATAATACATGCTTAAATCAATGACCGGTTTTGGAAGAGCAGAACAGACAGTAGGTGAGAAAACATTCCTGGTAGAAATCAAGGCGCTTAATGGCAAACAATTTGAATTGCAGTTAAGAGTTCCTCCTTTGTTAAGACCTTATGAATTTGAGATTCGCAATACACTGCAGGAACATTTGATCCGCGGCACCATTGACTGTATGATCATTATTAAACAAAACGGAACATCAAAGCCGGTTAACATCAATACTGATCTTATAAAAGCATACTATACCCAGATTGAAACGCTGGCGGCTGAATTGAAAATAGATACCAACTCGGTATTGAGCGCCTTGCTTCGTTTACCAGAAGTGGTAACACCAACCAATGATATTTTAAGTGAGACCGATTTTGCTGACTTCAGCAAAGTATTGACGGAGGCTTTGAATAACTTAAATCAGCATAGAA